>Ga0114975_10003027_pt1 | contig 11368 bp, 10 predicted proteins | sample S_130626_EF_Meta_FD_87031 | JGI IMG/M metagenome (GOLD analysis project Ga0114975, IMG submission 87031) | Freshwater microbial communities from Lake Simoncouche, Canada to study carbon cycling - S_130626_EF_MetaG | ecosystem: Environmental > Aquatic > Freshwater > Lake | place: Lake...
AATTGAGTACTCATTAATACTGTTTGCAAATGCTGATAGCAGTTATTGCGTAAATCAAACTTTACTAAATAATGATTCTATAAAAAGAAAATGGAATAGGGATATTACCGATAAACTTGGCAAGGAAATTATTAACTCTCCTAGGACTAAACGACTCTCTGCCCAAGAAGTTTATGAGGTTTACACATATAATAACGGTAGTGTTTTAAGCGAAGTAAAAGCTTTACCAATTGGAAACAAATTTTTGATTTTAGACTCAAACTATATTCCAAGTTGGACATTAATTAATGAGAGTAAAACAATCTTTGGTATGCAGTGTCAAAAGGCTGAAACTTTTTATAAAGGAAGAAAATGGGTTGCTTTTTTTGCTAAGGAAATTCCTTTGCAAATTGGACCTTGGAAATTTTGTAAACTCCCTGGTGCAATATTAGAAGTAACCAGCAGTGATGGCACCATTTCAATGGTTGCAAGCAATATATCCAAAACTAATGTGAGCGTTTTATTTAAACCTTCAAGTAGTACTTTAAAAAGTATTTCTAATAAAATACTCTTTTACAAACATTTAAAAGCTTATGCTGCTGACCCTAATGCTTATTCAGACACTTATTTTAATGTTCCTTCTGAAAACACTACTTTCTCAATTCCAACTAATAATATCAGGCAATCCCAAAAAATTTCTAACAACCCTATAGAGCCTTATGAATAACAACTTTATACACTATTGATAGTGTTAGATTGATAACCTTTTCATTTATCTATATTATGCCAACTAAAATCTATTTTTCTTTAGTAATCTTAGTAGTTTTTAGTGCTCAAGCTCAAACAGTTGTTGATACTACTTTGCTAAAATGTACATATAATTTTATACGAATGACTGATACAATATCAAAGCAGTACAATGAAAACGAACCAATGATTTTAGAGATAGGGGCAAGTATTTCTAAATATTATAGCCAATTAAGAAAAGTTGGAGATTCGATATATGAAAAAGATGTTAGCGATGGAATGTTTGGAACTGAAATTTCATTCAATACTGTAAACAATCCTAAATATTATCGGAATAAACTTGCAACAGTAATTTTTCAAAACAGTACAAATAACAAAATGACTTTACAAAATCAAATAATAAAGCGGTATGAATATGATGATGATATAAACTTACAGATTTGGAGCATAAAATCAGATACTGCAAGGATTTTAGAATATAAATGTCAAAAGGCTACTACTAATTTTAGAGGGAGGAATTATGAATGTTGGTTTACTAATGAAATCCCCACAAAACATGGACCTTGGAAATTTTTTGGTTTGCCTGGTTTGATATTAAAAATTAACGATACCAAAAACAATTTCATTTTTGAGTGTACTGGTATTGAAAAAACTAAAAAACTTATTACAAAAGATGTTAATAATGAAATTATAAAAACGAGTAGAAGTGATTTTGAAAGGCTTTTCAAGGCTTATAAGGAAGATCCATTATCATTTATTAGTGCATCTTTAAGCAATATTATTATTAGTATGAAAGATGAGAATGGTAACGAAATAAAAATGCCAACATCTAACGTAAAAAAACCTTATAACCCAATGGAATTATCAAAGGATTAAATTAAGCTATATACATTTTTTGCCTTTGAAGCATTTTGAACAGCTATGATTAAGTTAAAAATATTTTTATAGGCAATGAAGTGTGTAAAGGGGCTGGGTGTGGGTGAAATTTTTAATTTATTTAAGATGAAAAAATTAATGTTAATTGCTGTAATGGCAATTGTATCAACTGGAGTTTTTGCTGCTAAGATTGAGAATAGCAAAGTTGTTTCTTCAAACAAAGAAATCAAAGTCAAGGGGAAGTTCAAAGACTTACAAAAAACTATATCTCAAAATAAATATCAAAAGCCTGGATATGGAATTTGTTGGAATTGCATTGGACCCGGAGGAGTAATTTGTTATACGAGTACTTGTGGTGCTTCAGTAGAACTTGATTTCGCACCAATGAGTCTTATTGAATTTATTCAAATGCTGGTGCTTGCTGATAGTATAGCTTGTGAATAACCTTTTGTTCAAATACGACTACAATAAAGCTGTTTCTTGAAGACAAGGTCAGTTTTATTGTAGTCTATTTTAGTAATACTACCGCATATTCCTTTTAAACAAAAATTGTTAAAATGAAATTTACATTTTCTATTCTAATTTGCATAACCTTAGTAACCTCTCAAAAGAGTTTTTCACAAGGTGTAATTGATACTTCAATTTTGCAATTAAGGTATAATTATTCATATATAATAGATACCTCTACTAAAGAAATGGCTTACAATGAACCTATGATTTTAGAGATAGGTTATAAAAGCTCAAAATATTACAACTATTATAGGAAAATAGGAGATTCGCTTTTGTTAATTGATTTGCAAAGTGGGAAAATAAATATAACAAATGCTCCATCACAGATAATTTCAAACCCTGGTTATTACCAAAAGAAAAATCCAAGTATTATATTTCAAAATTTTCCAAATGGTTACATAACAGAACAAACTAAGCTAATAAAAGACTATGAATTCTCTGAAATAATGGAGAAGCAAATATGGGAATTATTGCCAGACAGCTATAATATTTTAGGATATAATTGCCAAAAAGCCAAAACTTTTTTTAGAGGTCGTTCTTATGAAGCTTGGTTTGCACCAGATATACCATACCAATATGGTCCTTGGAAATTCAACAGTCTGCCAGGTGTAATATTAAAAATTTCAGACATAAAAAATAATTTCATTTTTGAGTGTGTTGAAATTGTGAAAAGTGAACCAAAAAGAGGAATAGATAAAAAAGAGGGATTAATAAAAACAACAAAAAAGGAATTTGGATTAATTAGTCAAACATATCGAGAAAATCCACAACTTTTGTTGAATCAATTTGGAGCTAAAATAATATCAATTAAAGATTCTAATGGAAACCCTGTTGACATAAATTCAAAAACAATAAAAAAAAGGAAATCCTATAACCCAATAGAACTTACTACGGATTAAGAATTTCTTACTTTAAAAATTACAAGACTCTTTGTATTCTTTAATAACAATTTTTCCCAACCAAATACAGAACGTAAAAGCCCCCTAATGCACTCAAAATTCCTTTTCATATTCCTACTTATAGCTGCTTTAGGCAGAGCACAAATTAATACTACTGGCACGGTTACAGATTCAGCCAATAACCCCATACAAGCAGCAAGTGTTACACTAAGCAAAATCAATAGCAGTATAATACTTGCTTTTGCTTTTAGTAATGTCCAAGGGCAATACACACTTAATTACAACACAAATTTTAAAGCAGATAGTTTTACAATAAAAGCTAATAGCATAGGCTATAAAGCACAAACCAAAGTTATACACCAAGCTAACCAAACTAATAATTTTACTTTAAAAGCTGGTGCATTAGATCTGCCAAGCATAGTAATTAACAATAGACCTATACTTAAAATAAAAGGCGATACCATAAGCTACAATGTAGATAGTTTTACTTACAAACAGGATAGAGTAATTGGCGATGTATTAAAACGCATACCAGGTATAGATGTTGATAATAATGGGCGTATCAGTTACAATGGTAAAAGCATAAGTAATTTATATTTAGATGGAGACGATTTGCTAAACGATAGATACAATATTGCTACCCAAAGCGTACCCAACGACCTTGTAGATAAAGTACAAATACTAGAAAACCACCAACCCATAAAAGCCTTAAAAGATGCTGCTATTAGTGATAAAGTGGCAATAAACCTAAGCCTTAAAAATAAAGCAAGGGTAAAAATAATTGGCAGGACAGAGTTGGCAGGTGGCTTAGAAAATATTTATAACGAAAACCTGTATTTAATGGCATTTAAAAAAAAGTTTAAAGCCATTAATAGTATTAAAGCAACCAATGCTGGCAATGATATAGCAAATGATATAACTGCACACAACTTTAACGATTTTTTAAAACTAATAGAAAGCAACCAACCTACAACAGCATTGGGTTTAAGCAATGCTGGCAATCCTAATTTACCACAGCAACGTTATTTATTCAATAACGCAGCATTAATAAACTTTAACAACTTAGTACATTTAAAGCAAGATGTAATTTTAAAAGCTAATCTATTTTATTTATACGATAAGCAAACACAAAACTACAACTATACTTCAACTACTTATTTACCCAATGACACCATTATTTATAATGAAAAACAACAGACGCAACAACGCAATAACAATACACACCTGCAACTAAACTTGAATATAAATAAAGATAAATTTTACCTAAATAATACAGTTATTACCGAGTTTAACAATTATCCTTCATTATCAAATTTAGACAAAGGTTTATCTTATAATCAACAAAGTTTAATGCAGCAAAATCAAACCTTTAGCAACGAGTTTAGCATTGTAAAAACAAATAATACCAAAAATGTAATTGAGGTATATTCTTATTTTAGTTATTTTAATAAACCAGAAAAATTAAGTATTTTTCCAAGCCTTAATCCATCTATTTTTAATAACAATATAGCTTACTTAACCATTTCACAACAATACAATGTACCTACCTATTACATCAATAATTATGTAAGTTTTAGATATCCAAGTAAGCATTTTATACAAGCCTATAAATTAGGTTTTAGCAGCCAATCGCAACACTTACAATCTGCATTAACAACTACACAATTGAATAATACTATAACCAATCTTAACGACAGCTTTAACAATTATATTTCCTGGAACTACCATAAACCCTACGCCGCAGCCAATATTGATTATACCAACGAAAGAATACAACTTTCCCTTAATTTGCCAATACAATATCATAGTATAAATTATAATGATACCCTTAGAAAAAATAAATCCACCAATCAATATCTTTTTTTCAATCCATCTATTCGTTTAAAATATCAGACTGGCATAGAAAATTATATAGTATTAAATTATAATTATAGTAATAGTGTAAGCAGTATTAGTTCAGTTTATCAAGGCTTGGTGTTGCAAAATTTCAGAGTATTAAACAGCAATAATATTCCGTTAGTATCATCGCAAAGGCAATCGGTTTCTTTTAGTTTTAATTTTAGGAAAGCGATTAAAATACTATTTGCAAATGTGGGTTTGTCTTACAGTACAACTCAAAATGAAAGTATTGGTTCAAATAGTTTTTATAAAACTATTCAGAAACAAAATAGTGTTTTAGCCCCCAATTCTGTAAATAGCTATGGAATAAATGGCTCAATAAGTAAATATATTTTTAACATACACAGCACTGCAACTTTAAAACTAGGATGGCAACAAAACCAATGGAATCAACTACAACAAAGCTCTCTATTGAATTATGAGAATAACAACTTAACAGGTAGTTTTAGCTTATCATCAAAGCTCTGCAACTGGCTCAATACGGCTTTATCAACTAATTTTAATCAACAAACAAGTATTAATCAATCAACAAATAAAACCAATGAAAGTAATCCATCTACAATACAGTGGCAACATACAGTTGAGCTTAATATTATACCCAAAGAAGATTGGTATATAAAACTAAATGCCGACAATCATACTATTATTCAGCAACAACAAAACATGAACAATCATTATTTTTTTGCTGATGCTACGCTGACCCACAAAGCCAATAAAATAAAGGCTGATTTCAGCTTGAGTGTAATAAATATTTTTAATACTACAGAATATACTTCGGCTATATTATCTGCAAATAATTTTACAGAAAGCACATACTCCATTCGCCCAAGAATGTTAGTTTTAAAGGCAAGTTTTAATTTGTAAAAAAATATATCTCGATTTACTGATTTACCTTTACTTTGTTATTGAAAAATTTTGCTCGTCCTGCAAACGAGTTCATTATTAATGAAACATTAACTTTAAAAAAGTGGATGTCTAAAATTAAATTTATGGCTGTATTACATAATAAAATAGATGCATCTATTTTAAAGCAAAAGTTATTAGAGGAAACCGAACCTCGCACTACTGTTAGTTTCTACAATTATTTTCAAATTGCAAACCCACAAGAGTTTAGAGATTATCTCTACAAAAATCTAACTGCATTAAATGTATTTGGAAGAATTTATGTTGCTACAGAAGGTATTAATGCCCAGATTAGTGTACCCTCTTCAAACTTTCAATCATTCAAAGATTTTCTATATTCAATCCTTGAATTAAATGGTATAAGATTAAACATTGCTGTGGATGATGGTAAAAGTTTTTGGGTTTTGAAAGTGAAAGTAAGAGAACAAATCGTGGCAGATGCTATAGATGACGCATCATTTAATATGCACCAAAAAGGCAAATATGTTGATGCAGAAAAGATGAATGAAATGTTGAACGAAGGAGACACTGTTGTGATAGATATGCGTAATCATTATGAGTTTGAAGTAGGGCATTTTGAAAATGCTATTGAATTACCAAGCGATACATTTAGAGAACAATTGCCTATGGCTGTAGATATGATGAAAGGCAATGAAAATAAGAATATCATTATGTATTGCACAGGTGGTATTCGTTGCGAAAAAGCAAGTGCATTTATGTTGCACAAAGGATTTAAAAATGTATTTCATTTAGAGGGAGGAATTATCAACTATGCTCGTCAGGCAAAAGAAAAAAATCTTACATCAAAGTTCATTGGTAAGAACTTTGTATTTGATAATCGCTTGGGAGAAAAAATAACTGATGACATTATAGCAAAATGCCACCAATGTGGCAAACCTGCTGATACACACACAAACTGTGTAAACAGTGGTTGTCATTTGCTTTTTATTCAGTGCGAAGACTGTGCTAAAGAATACAATGGCACTTGTAGCAAAGAATGCAAAGACATCATTGCACTACCAGAAGAAGTGCAAAAAGAGTTAAGGAAAGGCATAGATAAAGGCCAAAATATTTTCAACAAATCAAGAGTTAGAAAGCGATTGAATGTAAAATAATTGAATAGAAATTTCTTTAAAAGAAAAGCAAGGCTTTTCTTTTAATATTACCAGAGAAAACTAAAACAATTAACCTAATAAACATTCCTTTAAAAATTCAACCCCTTCTGTTGCTGGTTTTTCAATAGCAATGATATTGCTGATTCCAGCTGTTTTAGGGATTGTTTTATCGATGATATACTGCTTACAATTTGCAGCAGTGTAATTGATTAATGAAGCAGCAGGATAAACCTGCAACGATGTTCCAATAACAACAAAAATATCTGCTTCTTCAACAATTTCAACAGCTGTTTCAAGCATTGGAACTGGCTCTTCAAACCAAACAATAAATGGCCTTAACTGCCCACCATCTGCTGCTACATCACCAACATGAATATCACCTCTTATTTCAAATGTTTTTTCAGCATCATTAACACTTCTCATTTTAAAAATTTCGCCGTGTAAATGCACCACCTTTTTGCTGCCTGCACGTTCGTGCAAATCATCAATATTTTGTGTGATGATGGTAACATCATAATCATTTTCAAAATGAACAAGACCTATGTGTGCAGCATTAGGTTTTGCATTTGCCACATCTATTCTACGCATATTATAAAAGTCTAAAACCAATTGCGGATTCTTGGCAAAGCCACGTGGCGTAGCCACTTCATAAACATCATACCCTTCCCATAAACCATCACTATCTCTAAAAGTTTTCAATCCACTTTCTGCACTTATTCCTGCACCAGTTAATACAACTAACTTTGGTTTGTTTTGTTTTGTTTTTTCTTTCTCCATAGGTATAAAGATAAGAAACCAATTATTATTAGTGGCCAAATAGATAGTAATAATAATAAAATATTACCTATAACACTGCTGCCTGTCTTAAATGCTTCTTTTAATTTAAACATAAAACCATTTGAATCTTCTGGCTCTATCTTTTTGCCATTTACCTGTTGATAATATCTCAAGTTAACTGTGCTATAAGCGGCTTGATGAACAAGATAATTTACCCTGCCTGTGGCTGATTCTATTTCTTCTTGTATGGTATTCATTTCAGCTTGCACCTCTAGTATATCTTTCATATTTTTTGCCTGACGCATCAACTCAAGATATTGTTGTCTAACAATTTTCTTAGCATCAATTCTGGCTTTGGTATCAACCACTTCAGATGTAACATCTTGACTAGTTATTCTCTTTTCAATTACTTTAATACTATCGCCACCGATGCTGTTAATTAAGTCATCAAAATTTTCAACAGGCACTTTTATTACAATACTATTTTCAAGTTTATCATCACCTTGTGTTTGATCTTCCTGGGCAATATAAGCTCCAAAGTTTTTTACATTTTTACGAATCAGATTATTATAAGCCTTGTAGTTATTGAGCTCTAAAACAATATTCCCTGTTTTAATAATCTTCTTATCCCAATCTTCATAAGTTGTAGAAGGCAATTTTTTAGGTGCTGCTACCTTGGTTGCAGGTGTTGGGTTATTTGTTTCTAACTGTTGGTTTGTTTGTTCTATTGCATTTGTTGTATTTGCTGTGGCAGTATCAGCATAATTTACAATATCCTTTTGTTCATTACTCGTATTTCCAGAACTAACTAATCCATTGGCAACTTCAGCTGATTGATATTCAACTTTTTCTTTTGCATCATTTGTATTTGCAAATTGAACTGCAACGCCTTTTTCTTTCTTAGCATTATTGCAAGCTATTAATAACGCAGCAGCAATTATGCAAATAATTATTTTTCTCATAATGATAATTTTGATTGAGATGTAAATAATGAGTTGATTACATAAAAGGGCAGACCCTATTGCCTGCCCTTTGATCATCGATTTATTTAGCAGTTTTTTCTACTCATAACAAAAACAGTACTGTCCTTATTCATCATTGAAATCAGGCTATCCGAAGTAACCTTTACTATAGATAAAGTATAAGCCGAATCTTCTTTCACAAATAATGAATCATTGTTTACATAGTAGCGTTGCGTGGTAACTTCATTAGTAGAAATTATTTGCAAACTACTATCTGCATTGAATTTGAACACCATGCTAGCATCAACAAATGCTAATGCCAGTAAGCTTAAACTTGCACTATCTTTATTGTTGTAAGCCGTATCTAACTTCCACTCACCAACAATACTAAACTTATTATCCCTTGGAATTGGTGGATTTGATAATCCAATTTTTGTAATAATAAAAAATGTAATGGAGCATAAAGCTACTGTTGCCACTAGGGCGATAATGATTTTAGTTTTCATTTTTTTTGTTTTAATTAAGTGAAGAATGTTGTTAAAGCAGCTGCATTTATAAATACCATTTCACCTAATAATGTAACCTATAAAGATTTGTTAAAAAATGTGGAAGTTATTTACCACAGCGGCACAGAGCATATAGAGAAATATTGAACAAAGAATAAAACGCAGTGCTGCTGTAGTTTTATTTTTATTGACTTAAACAACTTCTTAGCACTTTACATTTGCAGCTATGAGGGATTATAAAGAGCTTAGGATTGTTTTTTTAGGTACGCCAGATTTTGCTGTGGCATCTTTAGATGCTTTGGTTAAAGCAGGATGCCATATTGTTGGTGTTATTACAGCACCTGATAGGCCAGCTGGCAGAGGCTTACAGCTGCAACAAAGTGCAGTAAAAAAATACGCTGTTGAAAATAATTTGCACGTATTGCAACCCGAAAAATTAAAGAACGAATCCTTTATTCAAGAGCTGCAATCTTTACAAGCAGATGTGCAAGTAGTGGTGGCATTTAGAATGCTGCCCGAAATTGTTTGGAATATGCCACCCATGGGCACCATTAATGTTCACGGTAGTTTGCTGCCACAATATCGTGGTGCAGCACCTATTAACTGGGCTATTATTAATGGAGAAAAACAAACAGGTGTAACCACTTTTAAACTGAAACACGAAATTGATACAGGCAATATTTTAATGCAAGAAATCATTCCAATTAATGATGATGAAACAGCAGGTGAACTGCACGATAAAATGAAAGATATTGGTGCTGCATTATTAGTTAAAACTATTAAAGCTTTTGCAGAAAATAATATTGATGAAATTGAGCAATCTCAAACATCAAACATCGAACATCAAACCCTACAACACGCCCCCAAACTATTTACAGATACCTGCAAAATAGATTTTACAAAACCTGTGGATGAAGTGTACAAATTAATTAGAGGGCTTGCACCCTACCCTGCTGCATTTACAATGCTGAACAATAAAACCGTTAAAATATTCAGCTGCACTAAAGAAACTGCAACGCCACAAGAACCAGCAGGCACTTATATCACAGACCATACATCTTATTTAAAATTTGTTTGTGCCAATGGTTATATCAATGCCCTTGACATACAAATGGAAGGCAAAAAGAGAATTAAAATAGAAGAATTTTTAAAGGGTTTTAGAGGATAAAATCATCGCCCACAACTAAAAAATCTTGGGCTATGATTCCAATAAAAAACCTCTGTAACAAGACTGAAACAGAGGTATTCATTAAAAAACATACATTATCACACAAAATTCAAATAAGTTGATTCGCCCATCTACTTCACAACAGTTGCTGTAGCAGCTTTAGCCTTGCCCCTGCCTGGTGCATAGAGCAAAATAAAATTAAAGAAGCTACTACATTTAGCAACATCTCCAGGATACATTAAACCCACACTATATATAGCTTTAAGCAATTCAATTTCCAATGCAGTTCTGTTGCTAGTTCTTTCAGTGCGGTTATCTGTAACACTACCTTTTGGGTTTTGTTGGTCGCTTCTTGCAGCCTCATATTGTTTGGTAAAATCTTTTAATTCTTTGGTTTGTGTAGCACCTAAATCGGCTTTGTATTTTTCAGCAGCATCTAACACTTGTTTTAACAATGCAGGCATTTTAGTTTTGGTAGCATTGGTATATTCAGACAAACCACGAGGATAAAACTCTACGAAAGCTGCTTTGCGTTTGCCACCCAAAGCTTTGGCAATTACACCCTCGTTATCACTCATATAAACCTTAAAACTTTTCATTACTTCATTAACAGTAAACGTGCTACCTTTTTGCACACCTAGTGTACTTTTCACTTCACCAATTTCGCTGCCAAGTGCAGTGTTGGCTCGTGTTAAATTTTGAATAATAGTGTCGTAAATTTTACCTGTATTAGCTGCTGTAAACTTGCCAATAGTGTCTGTAGAAAAATTGTAAAGACGACTAGGTGTAATGTCAAGGATGTTGAATGGATTTTCGAAGAATTTTTCTTTGGTAATAATGGTATTTATTTTTTAGTTGAATGAAATAAATATTTTGTTGATGCAGGTATTTTTATTTAAAGCCTAAAATGGTTAAGGAACTGATGCGAATTTTATCGCATATATGTTTGATATTTTCATACCCTTTATAGGGTTTAAAACCCTATAAAGGGCAATTGGTATATACTAAATATATTTTGGGTAAAAGT
>Ga0114975_10003028_pt1 | contig 11368 bp, 12 predicted proteins | sample S_130626_EF_Meta_FD_87031 | JGI IMG/M metagenome (GOLD analysis project Ga0114975, IMG submission 87031) | Freshwater microbial communities from Lake Simoncouche, Canada to study carbon cycling - S_130626_EF_MetaG | ecosystem: Environmental > Aquatic > Freshwater > Lake | place: Lake...
ATACACCAACCCGAAGATAGAATGATAAATGGTAAAAGATATGTTAATAGTGGAGATTGGGTAGAGAATATGTCAGCTATTTGTATTGATAACGATGAAAATCTATATTTATACAAAAGATAAAGATGTATGAAAAGTTTATTCGTATTATTAAGTTTTTGTTTAGTAAGTCTTGTTGCAAGTAGTCAGAATATAGGTTCAACTAAAACAGAACAATACAAAGCAAGTTTTGAAACAAAAGTGGACATAAGCCAATATATGGATTATGACGGGCCTACAATTCCAATTCAAATTTTAAAATGTGGTATAAGTGAAGAAATGTACGAACAATATCCGGAACTTAAAGAAAAACGTGTCGGTCTCGGTGTGGCTAATATTACATTGGAGTATCTTAGTAATCTTAATAGATTTACATTTACAGAAGATAAAACTGAAATTAAAAATCGCATGGTTAAGCAGTTTCAAGCTTCGCAGAGCGGTATATCGCAAGATAAGTTGGATGGTAGGGGCAAAATTAGATTAGCACATTATTTTGTAGAAATAGAATGTTATGATTATTCAGTATCAGAAGATGAGACTGTAAATTTAAGTAATGGTGTTAAAAATATGGTGGTTACTCGTATCGGTTTACAAGTCCGTTTCACCGATGCAGAGACCGGTGAGATATTTGCAGCAAGTGGATTGGGTGAAGCAACAACTAAAAGAGAATTAACGTTCCTTTCAGATGCAACGGTTGATGAAGTTAAATTCAATCAATCAACAATTTCAATAGCAACTAAAAAAGCATTGGATATAGCGTGTGCAAGAATATTGGGTAGAATGATTAAAAAAGGTATTTACACAAAATAAAATTTATACAAATGGGAACAGCACCAAAGAAAAAAAGAGCAATGAGAAGCAGACGTTCTGGGGTTAAAAAATCAGAACAAATGAAGAAGAATTTAGCCATCTTACAAAAAATAAAGTAATGAAAAAATTATTATTGATTAGTGGATTAACAATATTGTTAGTCTTAATATGTGCAATTATGTTAAATGCACAAGTTAGCAGTTGGAGAACAAACACATCTCAACAATCACAATCAACTCAAACAAGAGTTCAACCATCTATACCACAACAAAATAATGTGAGTAGTTGGAGAACACAAACGGCACCAATTAGACCAGGTGATAACTTTGAAGGACAACCATTAGTAAGAAGATATAGACCTACAACATACAATCCATATGGTTTACAATATGGTGTATGGGGATGGTATCAACCTTATCCTTACATTTGGTATGATAACTACGGGTGGAGACAAAGAAGTGTAGTTAGAATATACGAAAATGGTAGGAGAGATACAATTGCATCAACACCTGTATTATTTTCAGCAGGTATAGGGCATACGAGTAATAAACAAACCGCATTTTGGGGATTGATTGGTAGTAATAAAGGATATTTCATTATGGATTATGTAATGACTTATGCAATAGACCAAAACCAATACTATCCATATGGTCAAATTAACAATGTTGACTTTCCACTTAGTAAAACAGATTGGAAAAAAGAGTCAACTTTTTATATTGGTGCTGGTAAAAGAATTGGTAAAATAGGAATACATGGTATGATAGGATTTGGTAGTGAGGTGATTAGATGGCAAGGTAAAGATGACTTAGGTGGTATATCATTTCCAAAATCAAACACATCATTCACCACATACAAAATCGGACTAATAAGAGATTTCAAATTCGTTACATTAAAGGTAGATACAGACCCAATTAGAGGGTATTCTCAAATCTCAATCGGACTGAACAATAAGTAATGAAAAAATGGCTAGTAACTATTTTATTATTAATTGTTACAACCTTAACTGCATTTAAAGCAGAAGGGCAGACTGTTACCCAAACTTATATAGACCCATGTGACCAAAAAGTATATGTGGTCGTAATTCCATTTGGACAAAACTCAACAATTGCAGTTATTAGAGGAAAATCTAAAATTGTAACATTAGCAGATATTAGTAGTGGTGCATTTCAAACATGGGTGAATAGTGTATTTGCAACACCTTGTCCACAAAACGATGCAATAAGATTAGCACAAGAAGCTGCCGCAAGAGCAGCGGCTGATGCCGCCGCAAAAGCAGCCGCAGATGCCGCCGCAAAAGCAGCATCGGATGCAGCCGCAAAAGCAGCCGCAGATGCCGCTGCAAAAGCCGCAGCAAATGCAGCTAGTGGTGCAGCAAGTGGAGCCGCATCAAATGCTGCAAGTTCGGCAGCAAGTGGAGCTGCCTCAAATGCAGCAAGTGGAGCCGCAAGTTCTGCAGCTGCAAATGCCGCAACACCTCCACCAATAAATGTATCGGCACCACCTCCTCCACCACCCGTAAATACACCACCGCCGGCAAGTGCACCTCCGCCTGCAAGTGGGGGTAGTTCATCTCCACCTCCTGCAAGTGGTAGTGGGTCATCAACGGAAGCAAAACCTGCCGAAACAAAACCGGCAGAAAGTAAACCTGCTGAAACTAAATCGGACAAACCTGCTGAACAAAAGCAAGAGGAAAAGAAAACTGAAACAAAACAAGAAGAAAAGAAAGAGGAAAGTAAAACCGAAGAAAAGAAATCAGAAGAAAAGAAATCAGAAGAAAAAAAGGAAGAGAAGAAGTCAGAAGAAAAGAAAGATGAGGAAAAGAAAAAAGACGAAGAGAAAAAGAAAGAGGACGAAAAGAAAAAAAAGGAAGAAGAAAAAAAGAAAAAACAAGAAGTAACAAACCCAACTCTATTAGCATCGGACATAACCGCAGCAGAAGCAAGTGCGGGTAAATACTTAGCATCGGTATCATTAGGACTTAGTAAATCATCGTTAGCGGGTGATGTAAGTTATAGTGCAGGATTGGTAGTGAATAGTGATTTAAGTTCAATTGTAACAACGGGTGGTATAACAAAGATGGGAATGACGGCTGATGGACAATTAGATGCAATACACTCATACGGAACTGCGTTTGCATATTTGAGTGGGAATTATATGAACTTATTAGGATATACATACATCAAACCAACTCCAAAAAAAGGAACATATGGTTATAATGTGGGTGTAATCAATCTATTCTTAAAAAATGATGCCGGTGGATTTGACTATAATATGGCAACATCAGCAATTGTGTTTTGGACTAAACCATATCAGTATTCAAAAAAACTTACTATATCACCACAAGTATTTACAATGTTTGCACCAATTAGTTATAATAGTGTAACAGGTGTAACAACTGTAAATAGGCATATGGGATTTCTATTAGGTGCTGCATTTGACTATAAAATTAGTAAAAGATTTGGGTTCTCCTTTAACTACAAAATGAGTGGAAATACTAAGCCATACTCCGCATTTTTGAGTAATATGCAGATAGGTTCTAGGATGGTATTATAATTTTTTATAATATGTAAGTGATATTCTCTCTATTTTTTGGTAAATTAAGTAAATAGTCGTATATTAGAGTATATGGCAAGAGTATCTTATTCACAATACACAATGTGGGCAAATTGTCCGCAACAATACAAGTTAGCATACATAGATAAACTAAGTGAGTCTAAATCAAATATCAATATGGTATTTGGGACAGCCATGCACGAGGTTTTACAACACTACCTTACGATTTTCTATGGTGTAAGTAAAAAACAAGCAAATCAATTAGACCTAAACCAAATGTTATTAGAATCTCTCAAATCTAATTTTAAGAAGGAACAAGAGAAGTTTACGGATGGTGAAGTAGTTTGTACCAAAGAAGAATTAGAGGAGTTCTATGGGGATGGTATTGAGATTTTAAATTGGTTTAGGAAACATGGTGATAGATTGTTCTCAAAGAAAGGATGGGAGTTAGTAGGAGTAGAAAAACCACTTAATTTAAAGGTAAAAGAGAATGTAAGTTATATGGGATTCATCGATGTACTTTTGAAACACAAAGAAAGTGGTGAATATTACATTATAGATTTTAAGACAAGTAGAGGTGGTTGGACAAAAGATATGAAGAAGGATAAAACCAAAATCAATCAATTATTACTTTACAAATATTTTCTATCTATTCAGTATAAGATAGACATTGAAAAAATTAAAGTAGAATATCATATCATCAAAAGAAAGATAAACAAAGATTATGAATATCCAATTCCACATATGTCAGCATTCGTACCCGCGCATGGAACTAATACTACATTGAAGGGATATAAGGATTTTATGCAGTTTGTAGATTCAGTATTTTTAGAGGATGGTAGTTACAATTTAGAAGCCAATTTTGAGCCAGTTCCCGGTGAGAAAAATAAAAATTGTAGATGGTGTGAATTTAAGGAGAGAAAATTGTGTTCTTTATTTAAATAGTTATATATATATACATATATAAAACAAAAGGAAAATATTATGGCAGAAAAAACACAATTGACATCTGTAAAAATATTGACTGATTTATACAAATCCTTTAAGATTCATACGATAACTGACGGGATTACGTTACAAAAATTAGTTAATAGAAGTTTAAACCTGTATATGACAGATAATTCATATAGAGATAATTTAACAAAACATTCAGAGTTACAAGTAAGTGGTTCACAATTTTAATGAAATAAAATAAGTTATGGCAAAAAAGAAAATCCTGTTATTGGCAGATGATTTAAGAATGAGTAGTGGTATTGCTAATATGAGTAAACAATTAGTAATGGGTTCACTACAACACTATGATTGGATTCAATTGGGTGCAGCAGTACAACATCCAGAAGAAGGTAAAATTTTAGATTTATGTGATGATGTTCGTGGTAAAACAGGAATAGCAGATGCGTATCTAAAAATTTATCCATCAACAGGATATGGTACACCAGAAAAGTTAAGACAAATATTAGAAATTGAAAAACCTGATGCAATCTTACACTTTACTGACCCGAGATATTGGATATGGTTATATGATATAGAACATGAAATCAGACAGCATACCCCTATTTTCTTTTATCACATTTGGGATGATATGCCAGACCCTAAGTACAATAGAGATTACTACGAAAGTTGTGATTGGATTGGTACTATTTCAAAACAAACATTTGGAATTACAAATAGAGTTTGGAGTTTAACTGATAAAGCGAGATGGAAACAACCTGAAAATTGGCAAGTAAGTTATGTACCACATGGTATTAATCCGGAAGATTATAAAGTAGCAGATGTACCTGCCGATTTCAAAAAGAAAATATTTGGTGATAAAACATATGATTTCGTATTGTATTGGAGTAATAGAAATATCAGACGAAAACAACCTATCGAAGTTATATATGCATTCAAAGAGTTTGTGGCAACACTTACACCTGAGCAAGCTAAAAAGACAGTATTATTAATGCATACTCAACCGGTAGATGATAATGGTACAGATTTACCTAAAGTTATTGCAGATTGTGCACCTGAACTTAATGTAGTATTTGATACCGGTAGATGGAATGAAACTGAATTAAACTATCTTTACAATATTGCAGATGTAACAATCAATATAGCATCAAATGAAGGATTTGGATTAGCAACTGCGGAAAGTATGATGGCAGGAACACCAATTATAGTAAATGTAACAGGTGGAATGCAAGACCAATGTGGTTTCTTATTCTCAAATGATGAAGTACATGGAAATTGGGATTACACAAGACCATCAGATTATGTTAAGTGGGGTTCATTGCATGATTGGAGATTATGGAAAGATAAATTGAAATGGGGGGATTGGGTAACACCTGTGTGGTCTACATCTCGTTCATTTACTGGTTCAGTTCCGACACCTTATATATTTGAAGACCATATTGATTATATTGAAGTAGCAGACTCAATTAAGTATTGGTATGATATGGGTAGAGAAGCTAGAAAAGAAAAAGGTTTATTAGGTAGAGATTTCGCATTGGGAGTTGGTGGATTAAGTGTAAAAAATATGTGCCAAACTTTAATAGATGGAATGGATACTGCATTTACAAATTGGAAACCTAGAAAAAAATACGAATTATTCAAAATAAAATAAGTTATGGCAGAAATTAAAAAACCTTTAGTAGTAGTTCAAGGACCGGTAGCAACGAGAAGCGGTTACGGAGACCATAGTAGAGATTTAGTTAGAAGTTTAATTAGTTTAGATAAATACGATATTAGAATTGTATCAATGAGATGGGGTAATACTCCTATGAATGGTTTAAATCCTAATAACAAAAGTGATAAACAAATTATAGATAGAATTGGATTACCCATTGATAGAACACCCGATGTGTTTATGCAGATTACAGTTCCTAATGAGTTTGAAAGGAAAGGTACATATAATATCGGTATTTCAGCGGGTATAGAAACAACAGTTTGTCCTATTGATTGGATACATGGTTGTAATAAAATGGATTTGATTATAGTTCCATCCGAATTTTCTAAAGAGGTATTAGTAAAAACATCTTATGTAGAAAAAAATAATCAAACACAGCAGATTATTAATAATTTTAAAATTACAAAACCAATTGAAGTTTTATTTGAAGGATTTAATAATGAAACATTTGGTGCAGTAGAAGTTCCATATATTACGGAATTAGATGCAATCAAAGAAGATTTTGCCTTTTTAATTACCGGACATTGGTTACAAGGTCAATTAGGACATGATAGAAAAGATATTGGAATGACCATTAAAAGTTTCTGTCACGCGTTTAGTAATGAAAAACAAAAACCAGCATTAGTATTAAAAACATCATCAGCTGGATTTAGTGTAAGAGATAGAGAGGATATGGCGGGCAGAATAGAGCAACTTACAAAAGAATTTGGTGATAAATGTCCTTCTATTTATTTACTACATGGTGAATTTACCGAAACACAAATGCATGGATTATACGAACATCAAAAAGTTAAAGCAATGGTATCGTTTACACATGGCGAGGGGTTTGGTAGACCACTTTTAGAATTTAGTTTGACAGGTAAGCCGGTGATTGCATCTAATTGGAGTGGACATTTAGATTTCTTAAAAAATGGTGCGGTATTATTAGATGGTGAATTAAAACCAGTAGATAAATCAGCACAAAACCAATTTATCTTAGAAGGTAGTCAATGGTTTTATGTAAATTATTCTAATGCAATTAATAAATTAAAAGATATTTATAAGAACTACGATAAGTATAAAATTGAATCTAAAAAATTGGGTAAGTATAATAACGAAAACTTTAGTTTAGAAAAAATGACAAAGGGATTTCACACTATTTTAACTCAATATGTTCCAACAATAAAACAATTTATACCATTGAATTTACCAACACTTACTAAGATAAATGAATCAAATACATCATTATAGAAAATATTTTTATAAAGAAATAACAACCTCTATTAATGAAGTTAAAAATGGAGGATTTTATAGATTATATGGTTACAAATATGAAGATACAGGATTGAGCGAATCATATAGTGCGGCAAATACTCCATTATTATTGGTATTAGGTAAAAATTCACAAAAAGGATTAATACATTGTATAAAATTAAATGAACTACCATTAAATAGATTTCTAAAATTATATGATGATATACAAAATCAAGCATATACTAGAGAATTGATTAAAGATATTGAGAATAAAGATGCAACCTTTAATGAAAATTTAGGATATGATACTGGTAAAAAGGCGATTTTAATTGATAGAAGTGGTAGAACATTTTATAAAAAATCAGTTAAAAACAATAGAGATTTGCAAAAATATGATGTATATCGCACTTACAAAAAGAAAAATGTAAAAATGATTAAAGAGTTGTATTTTGATGTATCTAAATTAAAACCAAAATTGGGTTTTAAAAATTTTAACACAGATGAACAAGAAATAATATAATATGAAAATAAGTTACGCAGTTACGGTTGCAGATGAAATAAAAGAAATACAAATATTACTTCCTTTATTAATTCTAAACAAACTAGAAAATGATGAAATTATAGTTCAATATGATAATCAAAAAGTATCAGTTGAAGTATTAGAATATCTTAATGATTTAATATTCAATAAACAAATTGATAAATTAATTGGATATCCTTTGAATGGTGATTTTGGAACATACAAGCAACATCTTACTCAAAATTGTACAGGTGATTGGATATTCCAATTAGATGCGGATGAAACAATAGAACCAATTTTAATACAGGGATTATCTACTATACTAGAAGGAAATAAAAATATTGATATGTTTTTTATTCCTAGAATCAATATGGTAAATGGATTAACACCTGAACATATCCAAAAATGGAAATGGCAGGTTAACGAAAGGGGTTGGGTAAACTTTCCTGATGTACAAGGTAGATTATATCAAAACAAACAATCAATATTTTGGGCAGGTAAAGTACATGAACAACTACAAGGATTTGAAAGTTATACAATATTCCCACAAGAAGAAACATATTGTATTAAACATATTAAAGAAATAGAAAGGCAAGAAAAACAAAATGCTCTCTACGAAACTTTATAATGAATTGGATAATTTTTACAACCGAATGTAGTGGTAAAACAACATTTTGTTCATTAAATCATAATAAATTAAAAGAATATGATTTAGTTGATTGGGATGTGATAAAAGCATTACCAAATGATGAATATGAAAATGAAATATTATTAATAGATGTTATGCTAGAATTGGTTAATAAAGATAATCAAATTTACTTAACAAATATATTTCCACCAAACTTTATATTAGATTGTAAACATTATTATAAAAATATTAAATTTGGAATAATTAGTTTGGAAAAAGATGAGTTAGAAACACAAATTAAAAGTAGACATAACCCAAATTATAATTCAAATTACATTATTGAAAAAAACAATAAATTAAAAGAGATAGTTGATAAAAAAAATACATTTAAAACATTTAAAAATTTTAATGAATTTAAAAATTATTTTGAACCACAATTATTTAGTTACAAACCTATGATACAAAGAATAATAAGATTATGAAAGAAGTTACAATAGTTTTAACAAGTTGTAATAGACCGGATTTATTAGAGAAAACATTAGATAGTTTTTTTAAATACAATACCTATCCATTAGATAGTTTTATTGTAATAGATGATAGTGGTATAGTTGGTTGTAATGACCATTTGCAAATTAAATTTCCTATCATTAATTTTCAATATAATAAAAAAAATATAGGACAAGTTGCAAGTATAGATAAAATGTATGGGTATGTAACTACTCCCTATATTTTTCATATGGAAGAAGATTGGGAATTTTACAAAGAAGGATTTATTGAAGCATGTTTAGATGTAATTGATTTGGATGAAAAAATTATATGTGTATGGACTAGAGACCCTAACGATACACCACACCCAACGATTGACCCTACATATGATATAAATGGTAAGGGTGTTAGAAGATTAGTATGGGGATTTGATGGACATTGGCACGGATTTACATTTAATCCATCATTAAAGAAAATAAAAGATTGGAATGGTTATTTGGAAATCGGAAGAGAATTAGAAATTAGTAAATATTATTATGAACAAGGTTACTTTGCTATGATATTCACCGAAGGATATTGTAAACATATTGGGTGGGATAGACACGTAACTGATAAAGGTGAATAACATGGAATTAATACCACAAATGACATTCGCAATAGCGAGTAAGAACAACTTTCGTTATGTAAAACAGTCAGTTAAATACATCAGAGAAAATTGTTATCGTAAAGACCACATAATCCATATTGGAATTGATGGTGAAGATACCGAATTAGAAGAATGGGTAAAAGAACAAATCCAAATCGGTGATATCAACATAATGGTATCTAATGGAGTTAGTGGTATTGCAGCTATTTATAATAATATAGCAAAACGATTAGCAACTGATTTCATTGTTATATACCACGCTGATATGATAGCCGGCAAAGATATGGATTTGTATTTATATAAACAATGGAAGCAAGGCATAATAGTATCAGCAACTAGAATAGAGCCACCTTTACATCCTGCAGACCCCGCTAAGATAGTAGATAACTTTGGATTATGGCCAGAGGAAGATGTAGCAGATGGATTTAAGAAAGAACAATTCAATCAATTCGTAGAAAATAATTTAGATAATGATAAAGTAACTAAAGGTGTATTTGCACCATGGTTAATTCATAAAGAAGATTATTGGGCAGTTGGTGGGCATGATGAAACCCTAAATTCACATAGTGAAGATAGAGACCTATTCAATCGTTTTTTATTAAATGGGTTTGATTTTATTCAACCTTGGAACGCAATGGTATATCATTTGACGTGTAGAGGTGGGCAATTTGAGCATGCAATATCAACTGAAAATTTACAAACAAAATCGGAAAGTTGGAATGCATTAGCAGCTGAAAATACAAAGAAGTTTATCAGAAAATGGGGAACACAACCATTATATGACCAATACCAATACCCAACGATAATGCCAAAATACAATATTGGTTTAATCATTTATAATGCACCATTAGATTTAGTTATATTTTTAGAACCATACTTTACAACAATATACACTAATAATTTGGGACAAGTTGAAGGTGTTAGTAAATTAAAGGATATTAATGATGAACTTACCAATGATAGTTTTGTGACAGTAAATGCAGAACATCTAACAAACGAAAACATAGAATTTTTAATGAAAGTACCATATGTATTAAAACAAAATACACAGACGGGTTCATTCAAAGTAGATGTATTTAATCTATATATAAAAAACTATAATGAATATCAGAATGAATTAATTAAAGTAAATTAATCTTATATTTATATATTAGAGGAAAACAAATATGCCAGCAGTAAGTAAAGCACAACAAAAATTTATGGGAATGGTTCACGCCACACAAAAAGGTGATATGGAAAATCCATCTCCAGAAATTAAAAAAGCAGCAGATAGTATGAATGATAAATCAGCTAAAGATTTCGCATCAACTAAACATAAAGGATTACCTAATCATGTAAAAGAAGGAAGTGTAACAACTAAACCGGAAGTACCAACCGAAGATAACTTAGATGAGTTACCATCGGCAGCAATTCCAGGTGTTAGTACCGAAAACACAAACGAAGGACCATTAGGTACAATGAGAGATACAAAACCTACTCCAACAAATGATATCCTATGGAAAGCAACTGGTAAAGTATGTGAAGGTAGAGGAATGGTAGAAAGAATTAAGATGTATGAAAAGAAAGGTGGTGGATGGAGAATGGGTAAGCATGTTGATGAAACGGTTTATACAACATTAGGTGAATTCTATAAAAATGAAATCAAACCTAGAAAAGAAGCAAAAGAGTTAATGGTTAAGAGAAGAATGGGTGAAGGAACGGGTAGAGAAGCAAAGGAAATTGCTGGATTGACAGGTACACGTGATAGTATAGTACAAAAATTTATAGATGATTATAATTTGAACTCTA
>Ga0114975_10003029_pt1 | contig 11367 bp, 23 predicted proteins | sample S_130626_EF_Meta_FD_87031 | JGI IMG/M metagenome (GOLD analysis project Ga0114975, IMG submission 87031) | Freshwater microbial communities from Lake Simoncouche, Canada to study carbon cycling - S_130626_EF_MetaG | ecosystem: Environmental > Aquatic > Freshwater > Lake | place: Lake...
AACCACCCAAGTCTCTTAATCCCCGTTACCACCTTGGGGGGCATCGCGGACACGTGTCAACATGATGCGTTTTCATCGTCTTGCTGGATCACCGCTTCGCGGGGATGCACATGCTCCCGCATGCGCCTTGTTGGGGTGTGGAGGTGTCAACATGGACACGCGACTGTACAAACACGATTTCCGCGCACTGCCGAGCGTCAAGGGACTGCGCCAGCGGCCATCATGCCGCGTGAGCGAGTTCCTAGTTTCCCCAATCGCTGATGAGGCCCTGTTTGGTCTTATCAACGAGGCCAGCCACCGCACTAACGCCGGGGTGATCATCAGGGCCCTGCTGTCTCTGCGCAACCCGCGCAAGAGGCTGAGCCGGGCGAACCTGCAGATCCTCAGGGCCTTCCAGCCCATGATGCCCCTGATCGACTGGGTGATCGTGGAAGCAATGGACGCGCAAAACGCCGTCATCTGGCGTCATAACGTGATTGTCCGGATGGTCGCCGGACAGCGCGGTGTCGAGGAGACCATGCGTCTTCTGCGCATAGCGCCCGCCGAGGTGGAATACTACGCCATGGACGACCCGAGGTGGGGGGTATCCGGCGAATACACCTTCTAGCCCTAGCCCTGCACTGGTTTCCGGTCAACCATTAAAACCGGCACACTTTGGGAGGCTTGAAATGGCTATCTTGGCTATCTTGTTCTTTTTCGCTTTCATGGCATCATTTGTGAATGCCATCAAGAGCGTGAGCGACGCATACGACGCGTCGCATCAAGTTTGGTTCATATACCGGAAAGTCGGCGATACGAACCACCGACTCACTGCCGACGCCCCGCTGATCGACCCCACCGGCTGGATCTTCCAGCACGAAGAAACCCACACTACGTGGGCGTGGGATCGGCTGATCGTGGGAGCGATCAGCGTTGGGCTGCACGCAGGCGTTGCCATCTGGGCAATCGCCATGGCACTCGGCTGAACTCGACCCGGCGTCTCCCCTAGCAAGGGAGGCGTCGGGTGGCTCTTTTCTCGTTTACCCGAATCCCACGATGGATGCTACTCGCTGCGCTCGTAGCCCCATCTTATTGGAGGACTCCGTCCTCCAAACCACCTGCAACGGGGCTTCGCCCCCTGACCCCCTCCGTGCGTTCTTCAAGATCAATGCACTGAAACCATAGCACCATCTCGTTCCTGAGCGATCATTGCTACGTCACAATCTCGGAGCAAGCACGCACTTCCCCCACACCATCGCAACCGCCCCGGTCTCTTAATCCCCGTTACCACCTTGGGGGATCCCCGTTACCACCATGGGTAATGGTGCGTTCCTGTCATGGTTTCTCTTTCTTCTCTTTCTTTTCCTAGCATTTCTTCTTTTTTCGCGCGTTTTTGTCGAGTCTGTTGGTGCGTTTCCTGATCATCACATCGTTTTCCCCGATCCTTTGAATCACCGCTTCGCGGGGATGCACATGCTCCCGCATGTGCCTTGTTGGGGTGTGGAGGTGAGTCACATGGGTAGTGAGGCTCTTTTTTCCCTACACCGTCAACTCCGTCGGCGGGAAGCCGAACGGGCGGAAGCCAACCGCCTGCGTTGCGAACAGACCCGGGGCACGGCAATGCCCCCTGCACCACCACAGGATTGGTGGTATCATCGGGCTCCAGTAAGCCGCAGCAATGCGGTGGCAGCCCGCCCCAACCGCGGGGGGTAAACGCGCGGGGGTTTCCGGTCAACCCAAAAAACCGGCACACATTCACAGGGAGAGTCCAATGTTGCTGAAGATCACCCTCAATCCCTCAATCGCACTTGCCGAAACACTGTATGTCAAAACGGGGCTTGCCCCGAAAGTCACTAACTACTACGTCAACGTGGAGTTCGAAGTTCCCAACCTGACGGCCCCGGAGAGGGCATTCATCTTTCAGCAGTTCATCGAAGAGGGGAACCTGCGCGAGTACGTGCAGGTGTTCGGCGTAGCGGATATCAACTTCGGGCACATGCCCACCACCCATGAGGAGGCACTTCGGTGCTGGCTCGACTATTCAGGGTGTTATTACACCGCTGATCTTATCGAAGTCGAATAGTTTCCATCCCCTTCACATCCCCGGGGAATCCCCTTCACATCCCCGGGGTGCTGAGCGCTCCTGTTTTTTTCTCTCTCTCTTCTCTGTTTCCCTGAATCACCGCTTCGCGGGGATGCACATGCTCCCGCATGTGCCTTGTTGGGGATTGGAGGTGAAAGCCTCCCTCAAACCGGGCGAAAGCCCACAGTGTCACGAAAGGACACGAGCATGGCCAGCACCCTCGCGGCAGCATTCGAGCCAGAGTCAGCGGACAACGGCAACAGCGGCGAATCCAAGGCAACGTCGTGGACACGAACCAAGGGGTTCACGTACATGACACTTCCCGTGTACTTCTCTCCCGAGGGGGAGATTGGCAGGGACATCTTGCCGATCATGAGCAAGCACGTGAAGCAGTTGTATCTCGAATACCGAGACGCCGAAAACGCAGCCTCCGGGGCTCTGAAGAAAGCCACCGCACCGGAAGAGAGAGCGTTCTACCGGGGACAACTCGCTATCCTTGCAAAAATCCGCGAGAACTTCCAAGTGGTTCAGCGTAGTTCCAAGGGGCTCATCAACTGGAGACTGGCTCCCGAGAACAGCGAGAAAGTCGAACAGACTGACCGCAATCTCGAAGCAGCCATCAGCAATCAGGAAGAAGTCGCCTGACCCACAGCCCGGAGCCTCCTTGAAAGAGGGGCTCCGGGCGGCCCTAGGGCCATTGACAAAGCAGAAGGCCGCTAAGGAGCGAAGACCGAAGCCACTGATCTTCCCAAATCCGCGAGGTATGGGAACAAAGATCAGACGCATCGAACTCGTTCCTGAAGAGACTGCTTTCGCGATGTCCTGCAAACTCCCTGACTCCGCGAGGATCAGGATCAAGGGTTGCAAGGCTAGCGATAATCAAACATGCGGCGCACATTTTCCAGCCCTGAAAGGGAATAAAAATGGCGATCAACGACGCGGCACACATACTTCTCACCAGCCTATTCACGAAGGTGGCACCAGACATGGTGGCACCAGACAGGACATTCGTGGCTGCATTCCCCAACTGGGAGACCCAGTACACGTGGGAAAGTTGCCCAAACTCCTGCGATACCCCGAATAATCTCATGAACTTCGAGATGTTCTGGGGAATCGTCCGCAGCGAGGAAGGCGAAGACCTCTACAACCTCTTCGAATACGAACTGGGATCGTACATCGACTTCGTCCACGAGGAAATGCACCAGAATCTCAAGAGGAATCCGTTCGAATCATTTGAGGCAGGGCTGATTGACTTCAATGGGCCTTTTGCTCGAATCGATGTCGAATGCCTCGCAAGGCTGGCTGTAAAGGTATATGAGGAATACCTAGCCACCAAGTAAACGCACGGAGTTGGAAGATCTCCCCAAAACTTCCACAAATCGGTAAAGGAATAAAAAAAGGCATGATCATTACGGTGAAACTGAAGTTCGAGGACTCGATGAAAGCCGAGGAAGCATCTGGGAGAACGGGTCAACCGCTTCCCAAAACCATGGAAGTGGAAGTGATGAACGTCCCGTTGTCATATCTCGGATTTGGAGGGCTATTGACCGAATCGTGGGCGCAAGACATTGCCTACGATGAGTTGTGTGAAAAGGTTGCCGAGATGTTGTCGTATCTCGGATTTGGAGGGCTGGAGTTCGAACTGGTAGACTGAACTCGGAGTTGGAAGATCTCCCCAAAACTTCCACTGACAGCCCTGCGTGCATCTGTGCGCAGCCACTAGCCATGGCGGAGTTGAATCTTCCAGTGTTGGCAACTGCCAAAGCGAGGAAGGTCGGAGGATCTCCGGGCTTGAAAACCTCCACAAGGCCCAAATCGCTTGGCTAGCGACGGAGTTAGTCGTCTTGTTCGCAAGAAGGCGCGGGAGTCTCCGGGGCTAAAACTCCCACCCAATACAGCCGAAAGGATGATAAGAACCAGTCGCCTGCGCCCGAAAGGGTGACGGGCGAACACAAGCGCAAAGGAACACACATGATGAAAATCATCGCGCCAATCTATCTCCCGGATGACATCAAGACGTGCCACGGAGTCATCAAAAGTCTGAATGCAGACCTTGATGGCATGGTACGGTCTGCAAACGCGGCAGAAATCCAAGCACGGGACAATGCTTCACAGGCACGTCTCCGGGAAATCAAACTGCAAGAGCAGATTGAGTACTGGAAGACAAAGGCCGAAAGGAAAGCGGCTCCAGTCATCAAGTCGGTCTACAAGGACTGACATCAGAACCCAGCGGAGAACCCCCTGCTCCGCTGGGTTGCTTCCTCCCAAAGGAACAAAAATGAGCGGATTTGGTACACATACCGAGCACATGCGCATGGAAGACGAAGACATGCGCATCGAAGCGGAAATCCTACGTGACTACTACGAAATGAACAAGGCGCATGGAAACCTCCGACGCGGATTCTCCACGCCAGACGAGATCAAGTATCTTGTCGAAAAGGCAGAATGGGACGACAAGGAAATCCGAGGCTACTTGGTAGCCGTGCCACCCGGAGCACCGATCAGCAAATGGGAAACACCGCTGCCATCTGGTGGCGAGTACCCAAGTTTCGGGTACCAGATCTTGTACGGATGGTTGGATCACGGGAACCTCCAAGGCAAGATGATCGAAATCTACCAGAAATCCAAGTTCTACAACCCGAATAACAAGCATATGCTTGTAACTTGGGTAGAGTTGGATCAATACGATCTGGATAATATTGCAATGGAAGTTGCAATGGATTTGCAGAAAGAAAACGAATCACACTTCTGGCACAAGTCGTATCGGATGGTCAATGAAGACCTATCCGCAATGGAACTGGCAAAGCAAGCGGTAGGGGAAGGCTACCGAATCTTCTACACCTGCGACACACAGATGTGATCGCAAAGGGTTGTCGGTGAACCCTCACAAAAACCGTCACACACTTACGCGGAGGCTACAATGTACCAGCAGTACATCCCGGACAGCAGCCTGAAGACACTGCAACAGGCAGTGCAGGTACTCAAAAGCATCTATGAGCGCCAGATCACCGCAATCTCCAACGAGCGCAACTACAAGTTGCTCGAAACGGAGAAGGAAAACGCGACGTGGGTGGAGAGGGACGAGCGCAACCAGCGCATGCGCGAGGCGCTTTCATCAACCGAACCAAAGTTGGCTGAACTGCACAAGATGGCTGATCTTGTCAGCACGCTGGAAACGTTGGTATCAGCAAGCGTCAAATACTACAGTGCAAGCGATGGGGAAACGTGTCCAGTGTGCACCAAGGTGTTCGAAAAGAAAGTCGAAACCACAGAACAGTTCTAAACTGCACGGAGTTGGCAGATCTCCTCAAAACTGCCAACCACACAGGCAATCGACTGTCGCCTGTGCTGCCCATATCGGACTTGGGATTATAAACCATGTGCATGGGACACGAGACTAGTTCGTGGTGCATGGTATCCAACGATACATAAATAACAGTGTGGCCGTTGAGAGGCATCCCACACGCTGTTTACCCTAACGGGAAAGTATCGAAACAAGCGAGATAGCAAGCAACGCGGCGGACATCCGCGAGGATGGTTGATGCCCGGATCTTCTTTATTCAGAGAAGATCACGCTTGACAGCACAGGCGACAGGGGATTGCTTGTATCACAAAAGGAAAAATACATGTTTCTTGAAGATCACGAAAAAGACGAGATCGCAAACGCATTGTTCAAGAAAATGATCAATCATTCCTCTGATCTCGCAGCGGCACACCTTCAGAATACGCGTACACCAAAAACGCAAAGGCTGTACAAGACAACGCATGTTGGGCAAGTAAGCGGACATTTTTCGTTGTATCTGGACAACAGGATGTATCTGTTCTATGCACATCCCGCATCGTCGTTGTATCAAATAACTCCAAGGAATGGACTTCTTCTGCCCGATTCGGAACATCCAATCGATGCAGAGTTTGTCTTCGACACCGAAATGGCAGAACTGACTGCCACAAAACTGCTGGAAAGGCCACGATAATGTATCTGATACCGTCGCCAAAAAACACCGCAAGGCCAAACGTTGCGTTCACGGCATACCAAACCATCGATCTTGAAGGTCGGCCAGCAGTGGACTTGATCATCATCCGTCAAGATGAAATCACAGACGGAGAGTGGCAAACCACAAAACAGTGGAATGTTACCAACTGGCAGGATCAGGCACCGTATTACAGGTTGCTTCGCACATGGGCAATGAACCTGCCCGAGTACCTTGAGCAATACTTTGACAAGAAGAAAAGTGTTGCTTCCATCGTCGTTGAACTCAACGAAGAACAGGAAGAATCTTTGGAAAAGTTTGCCCTGTGGTATCAGGATAGCGGAAAGGAAAGGGGAATACCGAATCCACTCGACTAAGCAACGGAGTTGACAGATCTCCAAAAAACTGTCACACAACAACAAAGGAACAAAAATGATCGGTATCAACAAGGACAGAACGCTCAAACTCGAAGGCGTTGCAAAACGCCTTTACGACACCAAACCAGAAAACGTAAAGTTCGTGCTCTACAAGAGCAATCGAGGGTTTGCAATCATTTTCACGGACAAAAAGATCAAGGTATCTATTGTCTTTGGCGGCGCAAACTATTGTGAACACTACATCAAACCATTTGTAAGCGAGAACGGAAGCCTGCCGTGGACAAGCAAGGACTTCGAAGTCGGAGTCAAGCACGACACCAATGACGAATGGTATCAAGTGCCGGGACACGATGGGTACGGCATTCACACCTACGCAAACTTCGAAGAACTCGACGAAATCCTAAACTATGTCATGAATACTCCAAAACTGAAAATCATCGATTTTGCCTCCAAAAGGCGATCCATGACATACAGACAAAAAAGGCTTGCAAAGTGAAGTTCGCAACGCGAAAAGAAATGAATCAGTGGTTCTACGGCAAGTGCATGGAGGCACTTGCCGATGAACTGGAAAGCAAACGTTTCTCAGGCAAGGCACTTGTGGATGGAGACTCCTACGCAAGTGTCCCTGCTGAAACCGAAATACAGTATTGGGTTGTTGCACGCACTGAAGCAATCCAGTACATTGACTTTGCAATCTGCGGACTGAACAAAAACAAACGTGCAACCATGATCAGCAGCATGATGCACGATATCAAATATGCACAAGAGTAGATCATGGAAAAACTTGAAGCAATCATTCAGGAAGAACTGCTCAAGCAACTCAAAAAAAACCTGCATCATCCGTCATTTGATGATCATCTAGAGAGGTACGTGCTCTCACATCAAATCGACTTGCTGACTACCATGTCATACAACCTTGATGTCGAAATAAAACGCCTTGTTGACATCAAATCCGAAAACGACAAGAATGGAGATTTTACCAAAGGCAAGATCAAGGCAATGAACGACATATCGGCACAATGCCTGACCATGGTGTTAACCATGATTGACATGGGAACCATCATCACAGAAAAAATAAGAGAGCGAGAAGAGGAAATCCCTTGGAGTATCTAATGAACCGCGAATATTCGATCAAGGATGCAACACGAGAGACAAGAATCCTGTACAAGTACGCAACCGACAAGACCCTGCCAGCAGAATCAATCAGGAATGACATCAAGATGTTGTTCAAGGAAGCGCAACGCGAAGCAACCAACTTCGCGTCCAGCGCACAAGAGTACAACAATCACACGGTGCATTACCTGTCATCGAAGTTGTCTAAGTATGCAACAACAAGGATTGTTGTTCCATTTACCGAATCCATCGAGAACTCTCGACTGGAAGCAGACAACCAAGATGAGAAAGTGCTTCTTGAGCGCGAAATGCTATTGGCAAACATGGCAGAACGTGCATTCCAGAATATCGGGTGGGAATCACTCGCAAAGGAACTCGTGAAATACTATGAAAAGCATAACAAGTGACGAGATGGTCGAACTGATCAGCAACAAGAAGATTGGCAAGACAACAACCACCACGTTCGAGAAAACCATCCTGTACAACCTTGAAAAGAGATATCCGGAATACTGTCGCATGCTCATCAAGGACGCAATGATGTTCGACAATATCAGCGATCAGATAAGCAGGACAAGCGCACAAATCGAATCGCAACTACGCGACGACGTAACACACATGGACGACCCGCTTCTGCAGAATCTACTGCTCAATGTGTTTACCATGACAGACTTCGACACCGTAGCACTAGCACTGCTGGAACAATCAAGGACAGGATAACTGCGCGGCGGGGGATAGGAAATGCATCCATCCCCCGCCCACCCCGGGAGTGTGCCGCTGCCGAGTGCATTCCGCGCGTTTTCTCCTGTTCCCTGTGTCCGCGCTTCGCGGGGATGCACATGCTCCCGCATGTGCCTTGTTGAAGACTGAATACATCTCAAACGAAAGGAATAGGCGGAAAAATAACCCCAAGAAAAGGAAAAGGCAAGCAAATGGCAACATATCCAACAATACCGGACACAACAACAGCAATCCTGACAAAACCATCCAAGATGCGCATACGACTGGCAAGCAAACCAGAAAAACTCACGCAAATATACAGTTTTGGATTGACTGCAGGAAAAACGTGTCCGGGTGCCACGACAAAGAAAAATCATAAATGTGCAGACTGCTATGCGATGAAGCATTCATATCTGTACGCAAATGTCGTGAATGCACAGAAAATACGCACATTCTGGACTCGAAAGTCTCACCGACGAGGCGCAATCATCGAATACGCCAACTGGCTGTCAACAATGATGTCGGCAATCGAGTGGGCAACCGTAAAAAGAAACGTTCCATACTTCAGAGTACACGATTCAGGTGACTTCAATACCGAAATGTATATTGAATCATGGATCATGCTGGCAACAGAATTCAGTACTGTACGATTCTGGGCACCAACATCATCATATCCAGAAGGGGCAAATGCTAACGCACAAGACTATTTATATAAACTATTGCCGCATTTATTAGACTTTGCCAAACTGCCAAACGTCAGCCTGCGCCCATCAGCACGCGAAAAAGGCTCAGGAAATATCATCAATATTCCCGGATTTGCTGCAGGAACCGGAGTAATAGGAAAAGAAGATGCATTGAAAAACCTGAACAACGACATCATATGTCCATCGTCAACAACGGAAAACATGTGCGATGTGTGTACTGCATGCTGGGATCAGCCACAAACAAGCAAATACTACATCGAACATTGAAATGGATCCAGAAAAAGCAGTAATATGGATTATCGCACTCATTGTTGTCTGGGCACTGCAACATAAAAAAAATGGCAAATAGAATGAGCAAAGAAATACTGCTAACTGTAGACGCAGAGATGATCCTTGCATGTGTAACTGAATATGATAACAAGTATGTTACAGAAACAGATGCAGAAATCCTGCTTGACCGCATTGAAAACAATGTTCGTGACTGGTTCTATGAAAACATTCATGGAATCGTGGAACAAGAAGTAGACAGGCATATTCACGAAGTCATGAATCCAAAAAAGGAAGACTAATGGGATACGTAGAAAACGTCCTTGGCTACTCACCAGTGGAAAGCACGGACAGGCCATACAACGGGTGGTCAACATACGAGACATGGCTGTTCAACGTGCATGACGATGGATCCATGTTTGATGACTACGCGCAACAAGCATGGAAAGAAATACAGAAAAACGCAGCAGATTACGAAACAGAAAAAAAGGCAGTAAGAGAACTGCTTGATCGCGTTGCAGACTACGCCAAGGAAGAAATTAGTGAACTTTTTGGAGTAGAGAAAGAACGAAACGCACTGAAAAAGGATTTTCTTGTCAATATCATAGACCGCGTAAATTGGCATGAGATTGCATTGCACTACATTGACGATATTGCAGAACGTGAATTTCCACTATGGAAAAGACTGGAAATCACGCATGCAGTGCACACTGGATTTCCGGGCAGGCTTCCCGATGAAAGCATGTGGTTTGAATCCGAAGAAGAAGCACAAAAATACTACGATCTGATCAAGAAGATAGCCATTGAAGATCAAGATCGAATATCTGATACGCCCAACGATCCAAATATCATTCACGACTCAATCGTTACTGAAATCCACCCAAAACGCTATGAAGTGACGTGGGGTGACCAAGGCGCAGGATACGCAGTGTGGATTGAAGACGTGGAACCGGGCCAGTACATGGACGAACAATACTAGAAAGATGGAAACTCCAATGTAAAAGAATAAAACACAACAACAGGGCAAACGCAAAACACAAGAAAGGGAAAGAAATGCCTAAGTTTACCACCGCAATCGTTACCAAGACCGGCAGCACTGTAGATCTCACCGAAGCCAAGAACTTCCTTGCCTCACAACCAACTGGAGCAAGAATCAATCTTGAGATGGAAGAGAACGAAACCAGCCGTCAGGTAATGCGAGTACTCAATGCAAGTGCCAAGGAACTGGGAATCAAGATCTTCCGAATCGGAGCAACCAAGACTGCCGTAGTGTTCCGCATTGTCAACGTGCGAGGGCCACGAAAGACTGCAAAAATCGTCAACGAAGCAAAAAAGACTGTCGCAATCAAGAAGTAACAACAACAGGGGCAGGACAGCAATGTCTTGCCCCCACAGGAAACAACCATGAGCATCGTCTCAATAGAAACACTCAAGAACTTTCTCAAGGATGAAATCGCAAAAGCAAGCGAAGACATCGGCAAAAACAATGCATATCTTGACGAAATTGATGCCATGAGAGAACGGAGAATACTGGCAGAAAGATACGACATCAAGGAACAGCAAATCAATCTGGACAACAGCACATTGAGCGCAAGGCGTCAGGCAATGCAGGATGTGCTCGTGCATATTGTGCTACAGGAAAGGACAACAGAAGAAGAAGACTGGGACTCGTACGACAACAGGTACGAAATGGACGAGATGGAAGCAAAAATCTCAGCAGCGGATCTTGAAAGAGACACACTATGAACATTGCCAAAACACTCAAAGACATTGCGCATATTCCATCATACGTACGTGACACATGGTATATGGTCAGGGACAACGGCATTGACGAAAGCACTGCGCACTCTCGTCAGACACGGCATGACAAAGAAATGCTGGAGAAAATGGATACCCTGACCAAGAAGCAGGAAGACATGTGGAACCTTCTTGCAACACGATTCAACAGGGTGGATGACAAGATCGAGCGTCTGACCGTCAGCATCTATGAAATTCATGATGCAATTGTCAACGGCAATGATGTAGTTCCACAGTCGAGCAAGCAATCAGAAATGGCAAGCAAGACTGAGATCATTGAAATCTTGCGCGGACATTTTGATGAAATTACCGTGGATTTGGATCATCACGACATCACTTGCTCCAGCGAAGATGCAATC
>Ga0114975_10003031_pt1 | contig 11366 bp, 17 predicted proteins | sample S_130626_EF_Meta_FD_87031 | JGI IMG/M metagenome (GOLD analysis project Ga0114975, IMG submission 87031) | Freshwater microbial communities from Lake Simoncouche, Canada to study carbon cycling - S_130626_EF_MetaG | ecosystem: Environmental > Aquatic > Freshwater > Lake | place: Lake...
AGTAGGACACCAATTCGTCGAGCAATCTCAACGTCAAGACCTCGGATATTTTCCTCATCACCACTGAAGAATGGAGGATTATCTTTTTTGGTCATTGCTACAACAAGCACGTTGGCTTTCTTAATTGCGGCAATATCTGCGGGCAGTGGTACTGTACTAGTTGGAAGTTGTGCGTGGACAATCGAACTAAACAGTACAAATAATGATAGTAGTAGTTTTTTCATAGTGTTGTATTTATACCATAAAATCCGTAACATCATTAAATTTTTATTAAAGCCCTATTTAATTGCTATTGACTAAATAATTGCATGAAGCCCAACATAGCACTATTTAGACACCACCCGGAATGCTCGCAAGACTGCTGTGATGGCATGATACAGGCATTGTCACCAAAGTATAATATTACGCTGTTTTCGGAAACAGAGCTTACCGAAGACCTACTGGATAAAACAGATATCGTTGCTTTTCCTGGTGGTATAGGCGACAGCGAATCATACCATAAATTCTTTAAACGCAAAATGGAAAACATGGTAGCAGACTTTGTGGCCAACGGCGGCCACTATCTTGGCATTTGCATGGGTGCTTACTGGGCCGGAAGCAACTACTTTGATATCTTGCATGGCGTGGATGCAGTACAATACATTCACCAACCCGACGCTGACATTCGAAGAAGTTATTCAACAGTGGCCGGTGTCAACTGGCAGGGTCAGCAAGAGGATATGTTTTTTTATGATGGTTGTGCACTAGTGGGTGATGACACAAAGTTCAAAACTGTTGCCACCTATGCCAATGGAGATGCAATGGCCATCATACAAAATAGAGTTGGCATAATAGGTTGCCATCCGGAAAGTACACAGCATTGGTATCAAGAACCAAGACAGTATATCAAACCATATTGGCATAATGGTCGTCATCACAACCTATTATTGAACTTTGTTGATCAACTGATCAAGTCCAAAGACTTTCTCTAATTTTGATCAGTCTGATTAACATAGCTTCATCTTCGGCATTGTATTCAGCTTCAATTTTGGTCAAGCGATCCAAGATTGCTTTGCTTGTTTCTGGATCGCGGTTATCATCTAGTCCTAGTCCTGCAAACAGATTACCACCATTCTTCTGACGAGACTCTTCACAGTAGGCACTCCAACCGCTGACTTCGTTTGGCTCAGGGCGGTTGGGATATACTTCGGTCCACCATTGATATAGTGCCAAGATTTCCATTGCACTTTCTGCCTGGCGTGTGGGCTTGCCGTAGTCGGGGCTGTCCTTGTCGGTCCAATCATCATCCATTCTAAGACTGGCGGCCCAGTTTAAATGATCAATGCCTGCTTGGGGGCATCGCCAAGTGCGCCAACGCCACCAACCTGTGGCCCAGAAAGGAGGGTTGTATTTGGCCACAGCTTCTTCGTTGCCCCAGGCAATTTGACTCCATGCTGTTTCTATTTCCACAAAATCCACAAGCTCATTAAACAAGCAAGGCAAAAAGCGATTTCCTACATCCTGCCAATGGCCGGGTTTGATGTCTCGGGCATGAGCAGTAAGACTATTAGTACGGGTTACCCAACGGTTATTAACATAGTACTTGACTTCGTACACTTTATCAACGGGCCACCAAATAAAACCTTGAACAGCATCAAATGCTTCTTCCACTATCCAGTAACGGATGGGGTGATTTTCTTGAGCCTTGGTTTCCCAAAGGTCCCACCCACGACCAGTTTCTGCCTTGGGCTTGGCAGTGCCTCTGATCCAATCGGCCAGTTTAGAATTGCTCCAGTATCTTGATCTCATAGTAGTCTTTAAAGTTAGTATTTATTATACATTGGTCAAGTGTGCAAAGTCAAATGAAAAGGGCTGTAATGCCCTTTTCTCGTGGAAGCCATAAAGGCTTAGGCTTCGATACCGGTGTCGGCAGTGGCTTTCTTTGTGCCACGTGCTTTGATAGAAGCCAGGCTTGGCTTTGCACTAGTAACCTTGACAGACTGCTCGTCTTGGTTATACTTGGCATCTGCAGTCTCAATTGCCTGCAGGAAATCTGTACGCTCAACAAGACTAGTAGTCTTGAGATAGGTAACAGCTTGACCTTTGGTCATCTCTGATGGGAGCTCCACAAGCTCAATGTCAGTGTGTCCTGTTTTCATAAGGACTTTGACACGGCTCATGTCATTGGCAAAGCGAACTTTGTAGTTACCTTTGACAGTTGAAACACCAGCGACTTTAAAAGTTTTGTTATCGGACATAAAATACCTCTTTAAGAGAAAGTTAAAAAAATGTGTTTGAACTAAACACAGCTCTAATTATACTGCCATTTCGAATGGTTGTCAACCACTTTTTGGCCGGCAGTTTAGCCAAAATTCTTTTACCCAACAAGTGTGCCATTACAGGCTTGGCATTGGTTTCGACCACCAAACATGGCTTCCACAATGCGTTGGGCATTGGTAGGACTGGTTGCTTGCACAACCATTCTACGGTATTGCATATCGGACGTACCAATAAAGGTGCCCGAGGTTTCTCGTTGACCGAGACTGTAAATCACTTCATATGTCTGATTCATGATCTTTCCTTATTCTGATACGGATCTACGGAACACAATTTCTTGCTTTGCAAACGCATCCAACTCCCAGGGTTGGTTAAGGTACTTGACTTTGGCAGATACCCAACGACCACGCCAGTGTGTCTTGCCTTTGACCAGTTTCAAAATACCTTTTGCCAGTTGTCTAACATGCACCATCTCATGTGCAAGTGTGACACCCACTGTAGACAGTTTGGCCGGCTTGACAATGACCACATAGCTGTCTAGAGCATCAAGTGGTACAGTCATACCCATGCCCTCGCATTCGTTGGCAACACGAACCAACACAACTTTTCTGCTGTTGGTGAGTCCCAGTTGGTCAATCATTGACGGCATGATAGCTGTCAAGAATCTGCGCCGTTTGGCGTTGGAGTCTTCTACTAGAAATTCCATGATTAGCAGTAGAACTCTTGGTTACTGGCGTCGGCACCAATGGCACAGTAGACACATTCACGAACCACGGTGTCCATGGCTTCGCCATATTGCTCTGGGTTGGAGTCAGCCAACACACGCATCATGTTATATGTCTCACTCCAAGACAGTTCTGCAACCTTAGCAAAACTTACAAGGGCACCAATTGCGGCATTGCCGCGTTCTGTAAACATACCAAATTCTTTAACTGCGAACATATCTAACTCCTTTTTGCTTAACATGTATGTATTATAACCGGAAAACGGTGATCTGGTCAACCGTTATCTTTGTCCATGATGTAAGTAAACAAAACAAATTTGGCACGGTTCAGGGTCTTGCGAGCTGATTCGCCCATGCCGTATGCAATCTCTTCTTGTGCGTCACTCATCCAGCTGGCGGCAACCATTGCTGGGCCTGAAGTCTTGAATGTAATGCTACGCTCAACACTGGCACGTAAGTCGGCTTCTGTTAAACCGTACATGTTAATTTCACGTTCTTGCTGAATGTTGCGGCCAACTGCTTCACGAATTGATGCTGTCATTTCAAGTTCCTTTTTGTTTAACATGTATGTATTATAACCGCAAAACGGTGATTTGGTCAACCGTTTTCGCAATCAATCCAAAAAAACCTGTTTTTTGTGCTTGTTGTGGCGTTTATACAACACGGATTTTGGCTCAGTTTTGGGCTTAAAAGGAGTGTTGTTTTTGAACAACAGACTGTGCACCCTGGGATCGGGGTGTTGTTTTGGCACAACAATAGTCAATCTGTTATTCATTATATACTCCATTATCGATTATGCTTTGGGAATACGATAGATAATCCCTTGAGCAGTTGACTTTTTAATATAACCCGCAGTTTCATAATCCTTCTCTAATAGAGAGAGATTTTTGCGGTTTTTAATCTCGGGTTTATCGATTTTAACAGCGATAAACTTTTTACGATAATTAATATGAATATTGCGATTATAATAACAGAGTTCTAAACCCAGTTTCATACGTTCCGCGATAATCTTTTCTTTATCGGAATAGTTACTAGCCTCGCAATGGCTTCTAAATTGGGCATTAATGGCCGCGGCGGCGGCATAATATCCAGCACTACGTGTCTCGAGTTCTGATGTCTTCATGTCTGCTCCTTGTTGCGATGTATGTATTATAGCCGGAAAACGGTGATCTGGTCAACTGTTGGTCACAAAAAACCCTGCAAATTGCAGGGTTTTTAAAAGTAGTACTTGAGTATTACTCTGCGTTTTTACCGCATTTGGCACGTTTGGCCGTGGTCAACGCACCGTAGTCTACAGGCCATTCGGTACCAGGTGCAATCTCTTTGGCTCCAGCAGGAAACCGGTATGTCACACCTGCCCGTGTTTGAATTTGATTGATCGGAGTCCGGAACTTGGTCAAGTCGTTGCCCAAGTTCACATATGGCTTGGTATGTGGAAATGCCCAACCGGCAACTTCCTTAGTGGCATTATTGATTACAATCTTATAGTAACCATGCGGAACAATAACTCCAGCACCGATTGACTCATCACCAGCGCCATAATATGCGCCAACGTATATGGTAAAAGCCTGGTTGCGTTGGACTGCCCAACCTCTGACGGATGTCTCTAACAATTTCCATATTCCCCGATTTAAAGAGCCGTGTTGAGGATACATGTTTGTCATTAAAAAACTTTCGTATTCCACGATTTCACTCCACGATAGGTCACCATCGGGTGCGGCATGCCCTTTGTCATATCCGGTACCAGCGTAGTCGTCTGGGCGAGCGCCGCCAACCACTGACCGGTCTGCTACAAAAGCATTTGTTCTCGGCCAGCATCCTAGTGCGTTAGGCGGCGTCAATGTATAAGCAACATAGGCTGGGATCTTTACAGGAGCATCATAGGCAACCAGGTATGCTTCACGGCAAATGGGTTGTGTAGGACGTTGTGTGGCTGCAAAGCCGTATGGGCTATGTACTTGACATGCTTGCGGAGGTAAGGGTGCACGTTGTTCCCAAGCAAAAGAGTTTGCAGTAAAAAATACTGCTAGCAAAGCAATCAGTTTTTTCATGGCTTTTCAACTTCCACTACTACAGCATCACCAACTAGTTCTTGTGCCACTTGTTCTAGTGCAGATTGAATGTCACTGTTGACAATTTCGGTGCCAGATTCAGAGTCTTTTACAATCTTGCTAAATTTGATAATTACAATATCTTCTACGATCTTAGCCATTTTATATTCCTTGATTTTGTGTTAATCGATTTATTACAGACTTCATTATGCGATTGTAAGCAGATTTGAACTTGGGGTCTTGTAGTGCAGACTGCTTGTACAAACGATATCTATCAGACTTTTCCAAGCGACGATCTCCGCTTTGTATCATCTGTAGTAGTTTATTTATATTGGGTTGGATCCTGAGCAATTGACTTTCCATTTCGGCAGCTATTGCACCGATCTCTTGTGGATCTTTGTAGTACCGGTCGCCTTCGTGCGAGAATCCCAAACGTCCTTGTGACAGACGATTTTGTTCAACGTGTATTAATTCATGTTTGATTAAGTCTTTAATTACATTGATGATTTCGGGTGTTACAGCAGGAAAATTAGCAGTCTTTTGTGTAATGTAAACAACCATCAATGGATCTTCACCATTAAACTCTGCACCAGGAATGCCCACTCGGCGAGCCGCACGATCAGCAAACACACCTGCGCCATAGTTGGCATTGCCGCGTTCAGCAGGTTCAAACGCTATGTCCTGTTCAGCAAATGCCTGTGTTAGTATATCAGCTAAAGCGTCTACATCACCGCCTGCATCTTCCCAGTTCACATTATGTAAAATAGGATTAACCCAGCTTACATCCGGATCAATAACTCTTGCCTCTGATAAACGATTGTAATAGTATGGACGAGCGTAATAGTCTTGACTTGTTAATACTATTTCATTTTTCTTTGCACCGATGTATTCCGGAGTAGGCTTCATCCATACTTCATGTTCTGACACATATCCGTAGTGGTGTGCACCTTGAGCAATGGCTTCATACATACTGGTAAAATCTAACAAGAAGTCAGCAGGATTAAATGGCTTACGTATAATCACCCAATCGCCATACACATCCAAAGAGCGCACAAAGGTAACAGCACCTTTTATATCTGTAGCAAACGCAATCACTTGGCTAGTTGATTTAATGTTATTGATGTTTCTATTTTTAAGAACTATAGCACGATATAACCATTGTACATTTGGTGGTTTCTTAAATGGTTTTGATTCTTTACTCAACAATATAGTTTGTATATCGTGAGGAGTACTGTACATCTCCATCCAGTTTTCTAATGCCTCTTGGAGTTCTTCTGGGCTGGCTTCTGCTAAAAATTCTGTTGCTCTCATATTAGTAAATCAAACTGTCTATACGTTTGTATTTAATGTTAAATGCATTCATCAATAATTCGATTTCACGCAAACATTCATTTCGTCCGCCACCTACCAAGTATGCACCATTGAAACGTTTTAACTGTGCAACACTGGTCCAACCCACAGTCATTGGATCATCTTGCATTTCTTCAATTGCGCCCTGAATTAAACTTTGTGTAGTAGTACGCCGATTAAATGCAGGGAACTCCAAGTCTCTTGTGTCAGTTACTCGTTGCAAGTACATTTCACGTATGGTAGCAATGATAGTCGAGGGTTCAATACCATGATCCATCCAACTACGCATATATCCATAACCTTTGTCTACAATTTCAAAACGGCGCCAATCTACGGGACTTTTGGGCTCATTGTAATAGTAATCACCATTGGCGTCTTCACCTTCTTCGCCTTCGGTTCCTAGTGTTTCATCCCAGAATTGTTGTATCTGTTGAACGGAATCTCCACTCAAGCCTTGGTCTTCGGCATTGACAAAGAACAGCACAGGCCCTGTTTGTTTTTGTACAAAATTCATTATTTGAACAAATTTTGGATTGGCAGGTGGCCATTGTGCGCCATTGTATTCTGGCTGTACATCTACACAAATAACTGGCTGTGCCAGTCCTTCAGTGACAAAGTCTGCGGCTCTCATCTTGGTAATGCTGTTTGATTGTATGTGTTATAATGTTGCTGACGATTTTGTAATCCTTTGAGTGCAGGATTAATTGGTCGAGTAGCTTGCGGAACATTGGAAAAATCCGAAACATTGGGTTTGACTCTATTTCCCCAGAACCATACCGCAACTTTGGCAGCTATGCCGGGCTGTTCCACCAACTCCGGTTGTTGCTCCAGCGGTAGGCCGAGAGATTCCCCGGCTTTTTTGTAATTGTAACGTCCGGTCAATTGGATGAATCCTCGACCTTTGTAACGTATGCCATCACCGGGTTTGACATTTCCTAATATTTTGGCCCGGGCAGGATTGTACTGTTTGTCGTATTTTTTGGCAAAGTATGTGGCATTGCCAATTTCTCTTAGTGTGGTAAAGTTTGCTGTTTCGTGTGCACATTGTGCCAGGAACTGTTTCAATTCAGTACCCACAATGCCGGCCTGTTGTGCTATGACAACTAACACTTTTTCTAAAGGCTTCAGTTGTTTGACTGGCAATGGTTCGGCAGCAGGAGCATTGGCAGCAGTGGGCGTAACAGCAGACTTATTCTGCGACCCAGCAATGCCCAATGCAGCCGCACCTAGTCCTCCTAGGAATCCTCTACGTGACAAATCTTCATCTGTCTGTTGATCGTCGGAGACACGACTAAACATAAATTGAGTTTGATCTGTTTGATCTCGTGTCCATGATTTTGTATAAGCAGGAAACCACTTGCTGAATTGTTTAGCAAACAAAGAATACAGTTTAAATCTACTATCGTTGTCTGGGCCGGATAGATTTTTTACACTAGAAAATCCAATGTATCTTGGGTTATGTTCTTTAACAAACTGTGCCAACACATTTTTAGCTGTAGCAAAAACATTTGCCGCATCACCAGTACCAGTGAGATCAAAATTTGGTCTACCTTTTCGGTCAAGGGCATAAAATGAAATCTCTACTGAATTGATTTCTCCATTGGCTGCTGGCCGAGATGGCTTCAGTATCACAACATATCTAACTCCATTTTTAGTAACAAAGGAGTAGTTTTTTATATTAGGATTAGGTGCACTAGTTGTAGTTTTATTAGGAGGTATACGATCTATTGCATTGCGGGCACGAATCTTAATGTGTTGATTGTTGGGCTCCTGGTATGGCTCAAACGCATACGGATTGTCGCCAACTTCATTGACAATAAATTCTGTTACTCTCATTTTTTCTTGCCCGACTTCATGTTGGCACACCAATGCGCCATGCGTTGCTTCTCTCCAGAACTGTTAGCGGCAATGCTTCTTAACTTACTTATGGGCTGTTTACAGTCAACACCCACACGCTTGGCAAGACCTTTGCGGCCGGGCTTCTTGCCATCTGCAAAGTTTTCTTCTACACCACCGCCTTCACTGCCACTGTCACCGCCGTAATATCCGTAATATCCGTAGCCCGGGAAGAAATAGCCTCCTTTGGCTTTTGAGGATTTTTTCTTTTTCTTTTTCCTGGCCTCTGCTACATCTTTTATTTTATTCTCAGGTTTATCATATGCCCTGGGGTCAGTGAGTGTAAACTGCATGCCGTAACTGAGAGACTTTCTACTACTCAGGTCCCACTTGGGTAATAAACGCCGGATCATCTTGACATATAAATTGATACGACTATCTTCCTTGGCATTGAATGTGATTTCTTCCACTTTATCAAGTCCATACGTTTGTAAGAATGATCGTGTGATGTCAACGGCTGTAGATAGCACTTGTGCTGAATTACCTGTGCCTGTTTGACCAAATAAATCCAATCCGTCAGGATCAATTGGTGATCTCATCAATCTAAATTGAATTTCCCATTTGGCAGGATTGGCCTCACTGGAAAATGCATGCCATTGATACTCTCTGTCACTCACCAAGAAACTTGCAAAAGCCTCATCACTACTTTGGCGCCGCCACTTCCAGTTTTGTTTGTCTGGTTCAAATAATTCAGTGATAAATTCTAGTGCTCTCATTTATCTTCTTATTACCCATGGATCATTAATAATTGGGGTACCATCTGATCTGCGCATGAAATTGCCACCGTGCATGTCCCAACCATATGCATTGGCTTTGCCAATTTTCATCAAGTCATCGAGAGTTATAACCATCTGTAACACTCCCGTGGGTCCCCCTAATGCTCTCGCTAGTATTGCATAATCTCCTTGTCTATTATTTTTCAAGGATTTTACAAACCCATTCACACTGTGACCTTTGTCTTGAAGCCAGCTCCTGGCCATCCACCCTAGGTCATCCAAAGCACGTCTTATTGGACCTTGAGTTTTGTTCAACGGTTCAGTGCGAATCATTAAATAGCGGCTGTTCTGCCACATAAAACTGTCGTGACCGTAAAATCGTGGTAACAAGGGATTGTCTTTGTTGTTGATACAGTAGTCATGCCAGGTAAAAAACATCTTTTGATCAGCACTAAATCCTGACTTCCCTTTGGTACCAAATACCTTTAACACTAGTCCAGTCCCAGGTTCTAGATATGCAGTCTGATCCACACCCTTACCTAAAAATTGATAACCCTTGGACTCTAGTTCAGCTCTGATACCTTTGTCTGTATTAGACCATTCTTCTAGCTCTTTCTCGGCAATAAACTCTAGTGCTCTCATGCTAGTCCAATCTTTCCTGGATACATTGGACCGCTTTCAATTCTTTCGCCACCATCAAAGTAGCGTATTTCAATGGGCATGGTCTGCCAATTTAATCTGTAAGCAGCCATGATGCGATGATTGCCTTCGTTGACCCAGGCTTCGCCATTGTAGGCCACCATGATGTAGGGCAAGTATTCTTCGTCGGACCTGCTACCCATTGGCGGCAACTTACCTGTACGATCCATGTAGTCCATCAACCATTCTAGATCCTTTTTACGCACATTCATTTGTTCGTTACGCATGCCTGGTAAACTGGCTAAACGCATCACCCGTGCCTTGAGTGGTGTTCCACGTACACTAGCTGTGGTACTACCAAAGTGAGGGACACCAAAACTGTTACGACCTTTGCTCTTGGCATAGTCTATTTTATCTTGTAGCCAGTCTTCGTTGGGCACATCTATGCTTAGTGTGCCTTCTGACAGATTTGATTTTGATGACACAATAGGAACTTTACGTTTGTTCAACAACATCTTGGTATTAAACCATGCAGTGCTTTCAACATCCCAGGCATGCATAAAAAGGTCAGCTCCTCTATTAGAAGGCACATGATGTATTGCATCATAGTCTTTGGCAATCTTATTCCATGGCATATACATAAACAAGTCCATAACGTTTGTGGTATTTAGCCCGTATTTTTTTGCAACTATCAGTGCGTCCTGGTCCGAGTTTATGGACAGTATTCGTGCATTTGGTGACACATCATATAAAAATCCAGTCTGGCCAATCCACTGTGGCATTTCACTTTCTGCCCATTGCACCCAAGCACTGGTATAACCGTTATTGTCACCACTAGCAGTACTTGTCCATAGTGCATTTCGTGGCTTCATTGACTCGTCTAAATTTTTAGGATGTGGTGCGTATAACTGTGGTCCAAGTTGGGTGGGTGTTTTGTTTAACACTTCCGCCACACCCGGTTTAAATCTACTCAACTCATATCGTACTATACTACTAGTGTCGGCGCGGAACGATCTATAACCCCAGGTGCCAGCATAACGCTGTACCAGTCGGTCGTATAACTTGGCACGGCTTTCTGGATTGAATTTCTCCACATTGGTATTTTCTTTGCTGATCGAGAATGTCAATCGTTTTGGATTGTGTGCTTTAATGTATTGCTGGATAGCGGCCAGTACTGTGGCAAATACTCGTTGAGCATCACCGTCACCAGTGACTTCTTGGCTGTTGTTTCTATGGAACTCAATTTGCACAACTTCTTCACCTTCTTCGTCGTAGTCCATGTTGAACATGATGCTGAGGTTGGATCCGTCGGGCAAACGAACCAAGGCATCTACAGAATCACTGGCTTCGCTCTTTTCCCATGACATGGGATAAGGTTGATCAAAGGCTTCTGTTACAAACTCTAGTGCTCTCATCCGAGTTTGTCCTCCGCCACACCTTGCTCCCAGACATTTTTGCCTGGTTTATGTTTATTCCAAAATCCAGAACCTGCATCTGTTTGTTGCCCACTGCGACGTATTTTGTAACCTTTTGATTTAACATAGTCATACATTGTGGCAGCAATGCCCTGTCCCTGATAGCGTTCATCTACTTCCAAATCTTGCGGTGCAAGATACTCGCCATCTATAACAAACAATACATGCCCTAGTTCTCTGCCGCCTAACATCATGGCCTTTACCATAATTTCATCATCTTCCTTTTCCATGGAGATTTCAATGCCATCGTAATGTTCCG
>Ga0114975_10003034_pt1 | contig 11364 bp, 6 predicted proteins | sample S_130626_EF_Meta_FD_87031 | JGI IMG/M metagenome (GOLD analysis project Ga0114975, IMG submission 87031) | Freshwater microbial communities from Lake Simoncouche, Canada to study carbon cycling - S_130626_EF_MetaG | ecosystem: Environmental > Aquatic > Freshwater > Lake | place: Lake...
CACAAAATAGGAATTTCCTATTTCGAACCCATTCCAAAAATAGAAGATACCAACCAATTTGATGTACCTTTAACACAGTGCATTACTCCTTGGAAAATTTATGAATTTTAACACTATTTTTTTAAAATCGTTTAGAGTTTTACTCTTGCCTTTTGCAATTATTTATGGATGGATTGTAGCCATCAGAAATTGGCTTTACAACATAAAGTATTTTAAATCTATTGACTTTAATTTCCCCATTATTTGTGTTGGGAATCTTTCCTTAGGGGGTACTGGGAAATCACCCATGGTAGAACATTTGTTATCTATCATTTCAGACCAGTATAAAATAGCCACATTAAGTAGAGGATATAAAAGAAAGTCCAAAGGCTATGCGTTAGCTAATGGCAACACAACTGCATTAGAAATTGGGGATGAGCCAATGCAATTTCATGTTAAATTTCCTCATGTTTCTGTAGCAGTAGGGGAAAGAAGGATCGAGGCCATACCTCAGCTTATACAGGATGTCCCAAATTTACAAGCCATTATTTTAGATGATGCGTTTCAACATCGCGAAATAGTAGCAGGTTTTAATATACTGTTAACTGATTTTAATAATTTATATACTGATGATATATTTTTCCCAACGGGTGATTTACGGGATGAAAGAAAATCAGCAAAAAGAGCGGATGTTATTGTAATAACCAAATGCCCAACCAATTTAACCGTTGAAGAAAAGTTAGAGATAACTGAAAAAATTAAGCCCTTATCGCATCAGCATTTATTTTTTACTGCCATAGCTTATGAAACGCCTTATCATATTTATAATCCCAATGATCAATGGATATTAAATGGGAATGATGAGGTTTTGTTGTTTTGTGGTATAGCAAATCCTTTGCCATTAAAAGCTTATTTACATGAGCATACCCATACTTATTATCAAATAAGTTATAGTGATCACCATATATTTTCTATCGAAGATTTAAATGAAATAAAAGAGAAATTTGAGCAAATAAAAGCAAAGCGAAAACTAATCATTACAACTGAAAAAGATGCTGTAAGATTAGTAAAGTATGCCAACGAATTAGTTGATATACCTTTATATGTTTTACCTATTACGCCACATTTCTTATTTAATGAAGAACCTGTATTTAATCAATTGGTAAATAATTATATTGACCAATTTTATAAAAACTCAAATGAGAAACAATAAAAATTCAAGCCAAAAGTTGAATAAAAAATCGTCTAAAAAGACACACCAAACAACTAAGCAAACTCATTTGATTACAACTTATAGAGGTGTATTAGATATCGCGAAATCAGGCATGGGTTTTGTAATTGTGCCTAATATGGAAAATGATATTCTCGTTTTCCCAACTGATTTTAATACCGCATTAAAAGGGGATGAAGTGTCGGTTAAAATCACAAAAATTAGACAAGGTTCTGGAAAAAAAGAGGGAAAGGTGCTAGAGGTATTAAAACGAAAACAAGTTTCTTTTGCAGGCACGATGCAGGTAATGGAAAAGACAGCCTTCTTCATTCCTAGTACATTGTTCCCCATGCCAGATATATATGTTCCATTGGGCAAACTGAATGGAGCTAAGGATAAAGACAGGGTAATTGTTAAATTAACGAAATGGGAAAACTCAAATCGTAAACCTGAAGGCGAAGTAGTCAATGTATTCACACCTGAGCAGGAGAATGATTTAGCCATGAAATCAATTGTTGCAGAAGCTGGCTTTAATTTAGAATTCAGTGAAGAAACTTTAGCTTTTGCTAGAAGCTTAAATGATAAAATTTCAGAGACAGAAATTGCTAAACGAAAAGATTATCGAAAAGTATTGACTTTTACTATTGATCCTGTGGATGCCAAAGATTTTGATGACGCAATTTCTTTTCAAAAATTAGACAATGGAAATATTGAAATAGGGGTGCACATTGCTGACGTGAGCCATTATGTTCAACCCGATACGGCGATTGATAAAGAAGCATATGAACGAGCTACCTCCGTTTATTTACCAGATAGGGTTTATCCAATGCTTCCTGAGAAAATTTCAAATGAATTATGCTCATTAAGACCACATGAAGAGAAATTAACTTTCTCGGCGACCTTTGAAATCAATGAACAGGGTAAAGTGGTTAACACTTGGTATGGTAAAACAATCATTTATTCAGATAGACGATTTACCTATGAGCAAGTTCAAGAAATAATTGAAACTAAAGTGGGTGACCATAGTGCTGAAATTTTATGGCTATTGGATTTTACACAAAAATTAAGAAAGGCTAGATTCGAACATGGCGCTATCAATTTTTCGTCTCAAGAAGTACGATTTACTTTAGATGCAAAAGGTAAGCCAACCGGTATCACCGTAAAAGAAAGTAAAGAATCTCATCAATTAATTGAAGAGCTAATGTTAAAAGCAAACCAATTAATTGCTGAGAAAATGGGTCAAATAAAAATCAAGAAAGATGCCATTCCTTTTCCATATCGTGTGCATGATCAACCAAACGAGGATAAATTAGCACCATTTGTAGCTTTTGCTAAATCGCATGGTTATCCATTTGATTTGAGTAGTCCTGACGATATCGCTCATAGCTTTAACGCACTTATGTTATCAGCTCATGGTAAACCTGAGCAACATGTTTTAGAGCAACTTGGTATTCGAACAATGGCCAAAGCAGTTTATACCACCAACAATATTGGCCATTATGGATTAGGATTTGAACATTATTGTCACTTTACTTCTCCTATACGTCGTTATCCTGACGTTTTAGTACATCGTGTAGTTCAATCTGTTTTGTTAGGTAATCCAATGAATGATAGTGCTATGGAAGAGAAATGTGCACACTGTAGTGAACGCGAAAGAGCTGCTATGGAAGCTGAAAGAGCTTCCAATAAATACAAACAAGTTGAGTTCATGAGTCAATTCCTAGGACATACCTTTGAAGGTGTTATTAGTGGGGTATCTACTTTTGGGTTTTGGGTGGAAACAGTTGAACACAAATGCGAGGGCTTAGTTAGTATTACTACTTTATCAAGAATAGATGATTTTAGATTAGTTGAATCTAGTTATTCATTAGTTGGACTTAGATCAGGACGCAAATTCAGTATGGGCGATAAAATAATGGTCAAGGTTGTTGCTGCAAATTTGGAAAAACGACAATTAGACTATGAGTGGGAACCAACTAAAACGCAGTCTCAACAAAGCTAATTCCTTCAGCTTCTAATGCTTTTAAGATAGGTTTATAAATGATAGGATCAATTGGAATATGAAGTCCAGTAATATTTATTTCGCCTTTTAAATAGGCGCAAACGCCCATTGCTAAAGGTAATCCAACGGTGGTGGCCATAGCAGTATGGGTATCATTTTTTCCTTTCACCACTAAACTACTTTGTACATGATGATCGGTATCATTTATGGTATAGGTTAGTTCATGCATCATCACTACCAAATCCTTGTCAGTCGAAGCTAATTTCCATTTGTTTTCAAGTATCCATTGAAGGATTTCAGCATTAGTTTTAAAAGCAGTTGGAATGAGGCTTTCATCATCCAGTCCTAAATATCGAAGCTGTTTATGTAAGGTTTCAATTAACAACATAGAAGTATAAACTTGTTCTAAATTGTTATTCTTTAAATGTTGCTGAAACCATTTTTGAATTGTTAATGGAGCTTCAAATGCTATAACATTTTCACTTGTTAAACCAAGTTGAACGATGGCATTCCAACCACTACAAAATTGTGTATTTCTGAGCGTAGTTCGTACAAAATCAGTTACTCCTTGTAATTGGTAGGTGTCAATATAACTTAATGAATTTCTATTTGGATAATAGGAGAGTTGACCGTATCCTGGAATTTCAACGACAGGAGCATTGCTAAATAAAGTTCGGTATTCAATTTCTTTAGTTTTTCCATTTTCTAAATATATAGCCCCAGCTTTACCTGCTAAAATGATATTCCTTGGATTCCAGCTAATTTTATAATGCCATGGATTAGTGTCACTCTCTGGTGCAATTAATCCTCCACAATGCGACTTAAAATGGGTTATTTTGCCACCTTTATTTTGAATGCGATGAATTAATTCCATTGCACTCATATGGTCAATACCTGGGTCTAAACCCATCTCGCATAAAAACAATAAATTTCTGGCCTTGATTTCAGCAGCCAAAACCTTCATGTTTTCATCTACATACGATGCAGTGAATAAGGATTTATTTTGTTGTACACAATCCTTTGCAACAAGTATATGAAGGAATGCAGGTAACATGGAAATCACAACTGTTGCATCTTGAATATGCTTACTTCTTTCAACTTCATTTTCAATGTCAAATCCAATTGCATAGCCATTTTGGGCATTATTCCATTTTTTTTCAGCAACTTGAATATCCCCATCAGCTAATATGATATACCAATTATTTTTAACAGCTTGTTGCTGCAAATATTGTATTAAAACGGTTGCAGATTTCCCTGCTCCGAGTATTAAAATACGAGCTTGTTTATGCATGCTTATATGTCCTTAAAATTGGATGATTTAAAGTTAGTTTTTATTACCCACAAATGCATAAAAATTGTGGATAAATGGGTGCTAAATTATAGCTTCAAAATCGCAAAAAAAGGGGGTTAAAAGTTATCTTCGTTAGAAGTACAATTATGCAATTTTTGCATTGAAAATTTGACGAAAAGAAAGCAACATTATGGAAGATAATTTGAATGAAAATTTAGGCCCTGAACAGACCCAGGACAATGATCGTGTGATAAGGGTTAACATTGAAGAACAAATGAAAACCTCCTACATTGACTATTCTATGTCAGTGATTGTGGGTCGAGCTTTACCTGATGTAAGAGACGGTTTTAAACCCGTTCATCGTCGTGTATTGTTTGCCATGCATGAGTTGGGAAATAATAGCAATAAAGCTTATAAAAAATCAGCGCGTATTGTCGGAGAAGTAATGGGAAAGTTTCACCCGCATGGTGATACGGCTATTTATGATACATTGGTTCGTATGGCTCAGGAATGGACTATGCGTTATAAATTGGTTGATGGACAAGGTAACTTTGGTAACCAGGATGGTGATCCGCCAGCAGCAATGCGTTATACAGAAGCCCGTTTAATGCGTATTTCTGAAGCTATGTTGGACGATTTAGAAAAAGACACAGTTGACTTCCAATTAAACTTTGACGATAGCTTAGAAGAGCCGAGTGTACTTCCTACACGTATTCCACAATTATTAGTGAATGGTTCTTCTGGTATTGCGGTAGGTATGGCAACCAATATGCTTCCACATAATTTGGGTGAAGTAGTAGACGGTTGTATTGCTTACATCGAAAACAAAGACATCACTATTGAGGAATTAATCAATTTTGTAAAAGCGCCCGATTTTCCAACCGGAGGTGTAATTTATGGAATGGAAGGAGTGAAGCAAGGGTTAATGACGGGTCGTGGTCGTGTGGTTTTGCGTGGTAAATGCAATGTTGAAACCAAGGCAAGTGGTCGTGAAATGATCGTCATTAATGAAATTCCTTACCAAGTAAATCGTGATAATTTAACAGATAGAATCGGTCAATTGGTTGTAGATAAAACCATTGAAGGTATTTCACATGTGAACAATGAAAGTAACAAACGTGAAGGAACGCGTATTGTTATTGAATTAAAGAAAGACGCTGTAGCACAGGTTATCATTAACCAATTATATAAATATACTGAACTACAAACTAGTTATGGTATTAACAACGTAGCCTTAACAAAGGGTCGTCCAAAAATCATGAACTTAAAGGATTTAATTTCTGAGTTCATTGAGTTTAGAATGGAAGTTGTAATACGTCGTGCTAAGTTTGAATTAAGAAAAGCGGAAGAGCGTGCGCATATTTTAGAAGGTTATTTAATTGCTTTAGATCACTTAGATGAAGTCATTCGTTTAATCAGAAATTCAGCGAATCCTGAGGCGGCAAAAGAAGCTTTAATCACTGCAGGATGGGGCATTTCAGAGATTCAAGCGAAAGCAATTTTAGAATTAAGATTGCAACGTTTAACGGGAATGGAGCGTGAAAAAATTAAAGAAGAATTTGATCAATTAATGAAATTAATTGCTTCCTTAAAAGAATTATTAGGTAGTGAACATTTACGTTTTGAATTAATCAAAACTGAATTATTAGAAGTAAAAGAAAAATTCGGTGATGAGCGTAAAACAGAGATTCAATATTTAGCAGATGAAATGCGTATTGAAGATTTAATCGAAGAGGAAGACGTGGTGATTACTATTTCTCACTTGGGTTATATCAAGCGTACATCAGTTTCTGAATATCGTCAACAAAAACGTGGAGGCCGCGGTGCTATTGGATCTAAGACGCGTGAAGAGGATTATGTAGAGCATTTATTTATTGCATCTACACATGACACAATGTTATTCTTTACTGAAAAAGGTCGTTGTTTCTGGATGCGTGTTTATGAAATTCCAGAAGGTGAAAAAACAAGTAAGGGTAGAGCTATTCAAAACTTAATTCAATTACCTCCAGACGATAAAGTAAAAGCCATTATTGAGGTGCGTAAGTTAGACGATAAAGAATACGTGAATAATCACTATATCATTTTATGTACTAAAAAAGGAATCATCAAAAAAACATGCTTGGAAGAATTTAGTCGTCCAAGAGTTTCAGGTGTAAATGCGATTACTATTAATGAAGGTGATGAATTATTAGCTGCTCGTTTAACTGATGGTAATAATGAAGTTATGATGGCAATCAAGTCGGGTAGAGCTATTCGTTTCCCAGAAGAAAAAGTAAGACCAACAGGACGAGGAGCCATTGGTGTTGCAGGTATTGAAGTGGACGATGAAACTGATGAAGTTGTAGGATTAGTTTGTGTAAGTCGAGAAGACAAAGATCGTACCATTTTAGTAGTAAGTCAACAAGGTTTTGGTAAGAAAACTGCAATTGATGAATATAGAGTAACAAATCGTGGTGGTAAAGGAGTTAAAACAATTAACGTAACAGAGAAAACTGGAAGTTTAGTTGGATTGATGGACGTATTAGACACTGATGATTTAATGATTACTTGTAAGTCAGGTGTTACGATTCGTACTAGTATTAATGAAATCCGTGAAGCGGGTCGAGCTACTCAGGGCGTAAAATTAATACGTTTGGATGAAGGTGATGAAATTGCTGCCACATCTATTATTAGAGATCAAGGGGAAGAAGACGATGCTACAGCATCGTCTGATGTCGAAGGAAAATCATCTTCAGATGTTGAAGGAAACTCATCTTCTGATGTTGATGGAAGCTCATCGTCTGACACGAACGACGCATCCGAACCTACAATTGATGACACTATTGATAATTCGGGTGATAATACACCAGAAGCATAACAAATTTAAATTTTACAACAAAAACGATAAATATGAAAAGGATTTTAGTGGTCTTAGCGCTTATGTTGGGAACCCAAATAGTAAACGCACAGGACTTTAAAAAGGTTTCTGCAAGTATGTTAATCCAACAAGTTGACGCTGCAAAAACTGAGTATGAAAAAGTAATTGCAAAAAAACCAACTTTAGCGACAACTGCGGAAGGTTTTTATTGGAAAGCAAAAATTTATAGTGCTTTACATAAGGATGCAGCTAAAAATCCAACTGCATATGACCAAGTGAAAGCTGCTATAGATGAGTACATAAAGATAGAAAAAGACAACGGATTTCCTTTGGCGAAAGAAAATGGTACAGAGCCATTTTTTGATGTTTATTTAAAAAGCTTCAAAGACGGTATTAATGGATTCAATAGTAAAAATTGGAAGGAGGCTGCTATCAGTTTCGGTAATTCAGTAATTTTTAGTGATTTCATATTTTCAAATGGTTGGTCATCTTCTAAACAAAAATTTGACACAACATCTATCGTTTATGCAGGATATTCTAACCAAAACGCTGGAAATATAGAAGCAACATTAAAATACTACACTCGATTAATTAATGCTAAAGTATCCAATCCTGAATATGTTGACTTATATAGATATGCCTTAGTACAATATACTACGCAAAAGGATAAAGCTAAGTTTGAAGAAACAATTGCTTTAGCGGGAACTGTATTTCCATCTGAACCATGGGAAGAATATGAAATCGATTATATCGACAAAAACTTAACTATTGATGAAAAAGTGGCTTTATATGAGCAAAAATTAGCTGCAGGTGCTTTGAAAGAAAAAGATTTTCAAATGTATGGCGACATGTTCATGAGCGGTAAAACTGATGAAAATCCAGATAGATACATCAATAAAGCAGCCGATGCATATAAAAAGGCATACGATTTAAACAACAAGAACTTTGCTGCTGCATTTAACATTGGCATTGCTTATTATAATCAGTTTTCGTTGTTGGACGAGCAAACAGGCAAAAACATAAAAGCTTTACAAGCTTTGAATGCAAATAAACCAACTGCCCCTAAGGATCCTAAGAAAAAAGTAGCTTTTGAAGCAGCCTTCAAAGCACAACAGGATAGCATCAAAAAGTTAAATGTTGTATTAGAGGCACCTATTAAAGAAAAAGTTGATGCTTCCATTGAATGGATCACAAAGGCATTTGATGTGATAAAAGACAAGGAAAAATTGGAAAAAGCTGAGAAGAATGTTGCACTAAGATCAGTAGATTTTTTAGCAACTTTGTATGCTTATAAGCGTGACAAAGCTCGTGGTAAAGATTTAAAAGCTTCAGATGAGTTTGATGCTAAATTTAATATCTACGATAAATTGCATGACAAGTATCAATAAGATTTAATTATAGCTTTCTACTAGAAACAATAACCCTCGAGCAATCGGGGGTTATTTTGTTTTAAGGGATTTATGGTTATTAAATTATAGTATTAATACTGGTTTCTAAAGAGAATCAAATACATAATTTGGTTTTACATTAAATTATTGATTATGAAATCGCAAAAATTGGTATTCTTACTTATTGTTTATCTATTTAATTCAAGTTGTACTAAAAATGAAGTCAATAAGCAAACAATAAACAGTTCAGAAAATGCAATAAATGAACTTAAAAAAATAGTGGGAGATAATGGAACAGTTTTCAATTTCGATTCCAGTCATTCAAATTATAGAATTAGCAATCAATTAAAGTCTGATATTTTAACATTAGATCAATTTAAATTAATATATAATAAGACAGATACACTTATAAGAATTAAAAATGATGAAATATGGCTAATACAAAATGATATAAAAATTTATAGTGAAATTCTGAATGATGAATTTCCGGGTAGGCCCGGTTTACATAAAATCAAATATTATGCAACACCAATTAGTTATTTTAAAGGTATTTATGGAATAAACAATTCAATATCAAGCCTTTCGGTACTAAATTTTTGGTTCGAAACAGATAATACTGGAAGAGTTATTGGTACACCAATCATGTTTTATTCAGGTGTTAATATTTTACAAACATGGACTCAGTTAGTGGTAACAAAAATTGAGTTTAATCCGGTAACTTCAACTAATACATTTTCAATTGGAGGTAAAACAATTTATGGGTTAAATATCTATAACCAGTTAGTTGGATATGAGCATACTGGAGGATTTAATATTTCTGTTAATATGAACAACTCAAACGATGATGATGGGGACATAAGAATAATCGGTTGGAAATAATTGACTTTGATATTATTTATGTTTTAAAAACAAAGAAAATGACTCATTTAATTAGACTTAGTATAGTAGCAATATTGTATTTTATCATTAGACCATTTGTAAAAGATCGTAAGAAATTCAACAAATATTTTTTTACAATTTGGGGGGTTGGAATAATAATAGAAGTATTTTTTACAATTTATATTTTGAGTTCTTAATTAAGAACATATTGGATTAATTACTAGAAACAATAACCCTCGAGCAATCGGGGGTTATCTTAGTATATATTATTTAACATAATGTTAATTATAAGTATAAAATATAGTAGATAAATGGGTATAGTTTCATATGGTTATGAGTGTAGCTTATTGAAAATGAGCTAAGTATTGCATATTTAATGATTTATTCATAAATTGTATATCTAAACAATAAGCACATGAGCAAAGATGTAAGTAGGAGAAAATTTGTACAAGATGCTGGGTTAACTTCAATGGCTTTAGGATTAAGTCCACAGTTTATTAAAGCGCAATCCAGTGCGAAAAAAGACTTAGTTCGTCTAGGAATTATTGGTACTGGATATCGTGGTCAAAGTCATATTGAAATGCTCATTCAACGAACTGATACTGTTATTGTTGCATTTGCTGATCCAGATAAACAAATGCTTGCTGATGCCCAGAAGCTACTAAAAGATGCAGGACGACCTGCGGCTATAGAATATAGTAACGGGAAAGAAAATTTCAAACAACTCTTACAACGGACTGATATAGATGCAGTTATAATTGCAACACCTTGGGAATGGCATATTCCTCAAGCATTAGAAGCTATTAAGCATGGTATTATTCCAGGTGTAGAGGTTTGTGGCGCTATTAAACTAACAGATTGCTGGGATATTGTAAATGCTAGTGAAAAAGCTGGGGTTCCAGTAATGTGTTTAGAGAATGTATGTTATAGACGTGATGTATTAGCAGTATATAATATGGTAATGAAAGGCATGTTTGGGGAATTACTTCACTTACAAGGTGGATATGAGCATGATTTACGAGGTGTTAAGTTTAATGACGGTAAAACTGCCTATAATTCAGGTGTAGAATTTGGAGAAAAAGGATTAAGTGAGGCTAAATGGAGAACAAACCACTCCTTATATAGGAATGGAGAATTGTATCCAACTCATGGATTAGGACCAGTAGCCATGATGATAGATGCTAATAGAGGTAATTTATTGACCAGGTTATCATCGGTTGCAACAAAAGCAAGAGGTTTACATAAATATATAGTTAACCATCCACAAGGCGGTGAAAATCACCCTAATGCGAAATTAAAATTTAAATTAGGTGACATCGTAACTACCCAAATCCAGACTTATAATGGAGAGACTATAATATTAACGCACGACACCAATTCACCTCGTCCATATAATTTAGGCTTCCGTGTTCAGGGAACGCAGGGTTTATGGCAGGACTTTAGTTCGGGAGCTTTCAATGCTGGGCATATATATATAGAAGGCATTTCGAAAAAACCACACGTTTGGGAAAATCCAGAACCTTATTTAAAGGAGCATGATCATCCACTTTGGAAGCGTTTTGAAAAAGACGCCGAAGGAGCCGGTCATGGAGGTATGGACTTTTTTGTAGAAAATGCATTTATAGAATGTATCAAAAGAAATGTTCCCTTCCCTATGGATGTATATGATTTAGCAACCTGGTATGCGATCACTCCCCTTTCTGAAAAATCAATAGCTGAACAAGGTCAGGTTCAAGTTATTCCAGATTTCACTCGAGG
>Ga0114975_10003035_pt1 | contig 11363 bp, 8 predicted proteins | sample S_130626_EF_Meta_FD_87031 | JGI IMG/M metagenome (GOLD analysis project Ga0114975, IMG submission 87031) | Freshwater microbial communities from Lake Simoncouche, Canada to study carbon cycling - S_130626_EF_MetaG | ecosystem: Environmental > Aquatic > Freshwater > Lake | place: Lake...
ACATGTATTGCGTTTGATAGATACGGAACTCCTAGGCCAATTCAAGCTCTTAGTGGATCTGCCATACCGTATCCATTCTATACATCCATTTCAACGAGTCAGACTTATCTAGATGGTACGAAAGCCTATAATTCATCCTTTGGCGTGATCTATCCATCTATTGTCGGTGATTCATCTTGGCCTTTTATAACAGATGATAATTATTCATTGTTTGGGCCACCTAATGGCAGTAGTGTAACCCAGTCTCAATACGCAATATCAATTCCAATTGGAACATCTGTGCTCAATTATAAGAGAGCAATTTCATTTAGTCAAAACACAAATTACGTATATCCATGGTCAACAGCTGAAACACCCTCCCTTATAATAGGTACTATTCCAAGTTTCCTCTTATTTCAAACATCAGTTATACAGATTTATAGTTATGATTCATTGGCTCCTAATCGTACCCTTGGAACTCCTACATGGACACTTACAGAGGATGAAATTTATCCAGCCTATGAAATGACTTCTATGGTGGCTATTGCAGGAAATTCATATTCTTATTTTTTTCTTGGATTTAGTAATTATAATAATATCTATTATACCCTTCGTTTGAAACAATATGATCCAGTAATAGGAGTATTATATGATTATATATTAGATCCAATAACCTATAGTGTTCCGATTGGAGGAACTGTGAAATCGTTCACCATGAATGACCAAGAACAACTTGTTCTATGTTACCAAGATTCACCTACACGTTCAAGGTTCTGCTATAGTCTTCAAGCATCTACCATTTTAACACAAGCAATCGTGCCATCCAATCAATCTGGACTTCATTCTATGGATCCTCAAACTTCTACGTGTTATTGGATTCCAATTGATCCAGCAACTGCATCAGGATCCAATCTATACAGATGGTCATTAGATACTCCTTTTCCAGGGACTCTCTTTACAACCTCCAATACTTCTAGTGAATCTGGTGAGCCATCTATCTGGTCTGGTCTAGCAGTACAGAGTGCGATAAGTCTACCAAGCACAGAAGATAGAATAATTCTTATAAGTCAAGTCGCAGGGTATAGTTCTAAGCTATATTATACCTCTATCTGGGATTCTTCTGTTAATACAGTTCAGATCGGACAAAATCCTACAGTAATTCCCGTGTATCCAGGTACACCGTCTATGAATCTTTCTACTGGAACGAATGGTGGTCTCTGGATTACAGTCAATGGCCCTCAAGCCGTCTGGGGAACACGAAATACAGAAATAGACATTGTTGGAGTTGTAGACAGTGCGTGGCAAATTTTCTACCCTTTCCAGAAAATCATTCTTAAAAAAATAGCCAATAATTATTCTGCAATTACCGATTTAACAACTATAGACTATCCAGAATATCCCCATACACAATTATTTTATTATAGAAATAAGATAAATTTTCTGAATGATACTACAAATAAGTGGGGTCTAGAAAGTTCCAATAATTTTACTGTAGCAGATGTAAAGCAAAGTGGATATTATTTTAATAGCTATATTTATAATGTTCCAGTACAAACATCACTTTTTTCTAATGATTTTCAATATATTACTGTTCGTGGTCTAACACCGACAGAAGCATCTGAAACACTACTTCGTCTTACTCTAACAAATAAATATTCTCTTGGATATATCACACAGAATAATTTAATTAATGAAATAGAAAAAGTATATATGCCATCGGAACTGAATAATTTTACGATTCAATATGCGAATTTATTATCAAATTTTGATACATCCTATATACAATCTGACAGTTTTTTTGGACAAGACGTTATCCCGAATTTTATAGGAAGTAGTATTAATACAAGTAATTTTCAAGAGTTCGCAGTAAATATGAGTACACTCTATGGATCCTATATTACAACTGCGAATCTAATACAATCTATTACAGATTATGTAGAAAGTAATTTAAATATGTATATAAATAATAATTTTAAATATATTTTTCCTGCGAATGCGTCTAATCGTCAACAGCCTACAAGTCCATTTACCTTTCAAATCTTATGGAAATCTAGCCTACTACCTCAATATGATGCTCTTTTGGAGGGATGGGGTCTCGGATTCAATCTTGGATTTAATAAAGTGGATACACCAGCATATACGACATTTACGGGCGCGCAGAGTTTTTACAAGATTCTAGATGATTATATTTATCTTCGTCTGAATCCTGAATATAAAATGAATCGTATGGATGCGACTGCGAAAGAAAACTTGAATATTACACGCGATGCCACAGGACAGGTGGATCAGTTTTATGGAAAACTACTTCTAAATAATTTCAACTCGTATTGTACGACATTTATAAGTAATCAAGCACCATTTACTCCACCAATTGGTCGTTTGGAAACAATGTATTTTCAGTGGGTGGACGTAGGTGGAATACAACTCAATGATACGCAATGTGAATGGACTGCTTCTTTGACTATTACAGAATACAAGACAAAGGCGACATTGGCGTCTACACTCCCTGCGCTGCCGAAGGCGGCAGCGCGACGGTAGTCTAGGAGAAATAACGTACACCCTGAAATAGAATGAAGGGGATCACACCAGCCCACTTACCACTAAAAAATGATACAACCTTGGATCCCAAGTTATCCCATTATTGTGCTCCAAAACATTGGGACGCAACAATGATTTATAGATATACTGTACCACAAGGACCTTCCGAAGCTCTCCCGATGGATCCTCGCCCTTGGACCAAAATCTGTCTTCAATATGTTAATTCTGGAGCCGCCGAACCAGCTCCACCCGTGGCACCTTCGCTCGTTATTACAGGAGCTGGAGAGCTTTACCCTCCTGGTCGCTATTCTGCCGCCATTGATCAGGAAAGCCAGCTTCGTCGCTTAGATCGTACATTGAATGAAGATATTCTTCCTTATACATGCTATCCGAACCAATACGTTCTTCCTCCTACGAGCGACGCCTATCAACAATATAGCCTCTTACCTCCTCAACGGCCTTCTAAATCCAAGATGGTTCAAGAGTTAGAACATCCTTCTGTACTAGATCGTATAGGGCAATACAAGTGCTCCGAAGAAGCGATGCGTTGTGATCTACAAGCATCACCGCGATTCTTCAATAATCATACAAGGCTCCAGAAGTACAATCAGAAGGATGATACTTGTGGCAACATGCTCTGGCAAACCCAGGGTGGAAAGAATCCTTCTCCTGACAATCTTCCAAGACCAGTTACACAATCTGTTGCTTAGACGAATAGTCAAAAATTGACCTGAATTAAAATTCTGTTTCTATAGGATGTATCCAACCTATAGAAACCTAAGAAGCACATGAACCTCCTATCCATACTCGTAACCAATAATCCTATTAGAAATGGTCAACAGTATACTCTAGAAGATGGGATCACTGTTGAACCAAGTACAGACCAAGATCATTATACACAAATAGATTCCCGTATAAAATCGTGTATAATATGTCTCCTTTGTTGTATACTAATTGTTATTATAATTGCTGTAATTATTTCCTTGAAGAAATAAACCTAGCTCAACAGAGTCAACTCATCATCTACTACAATCCAAGTTCCTCCATAGAGATTCCTGACTGTAAGGATTGATTGATATATGTTTCTATAGGAATACCACACATTTTTGCCCCATAGTATTTTTCTTTCATATTAAGGCGATAATCCTTGTGATTATTACATAAGAGCTGCATCATATGAATATTTGTCTTAGGTTCCGTCTCCGCAAAATAGTTGGAAAGGCACAAGCGCGTTCTATCCAAGACTTCTATAGTTCCAGGAAAACTATCAAAATATCTAAATAAATAATCTACATCACATTCATTTGGATCCGTTGCATTTGTATTAACTCTTCTAAAGTAGTCAATCACTTCTGGATTTGCGCGAAGTAGGGCAAATCCTAGATTACTCTGTTTGATTGGACTATCATATTTCTCCTTCTTTTCCCACATAAATGCCATATCTACGTTTCGCTTCATTACTGTTTCTAGATATTCATAGAGCCCCTCTTCTTTTAACATCACAAGATCTACATCTGTAAAGAGAATATAGGTGTTTGGCTCTGTACGTTCTAAAATCGCTTTTGCGACTTCCCATTTGATATTACAGCCGCATAAATAATGTGTAGAACCCTCGCGGTACGTTGTTTTTGCAAATTCAGATTGATCTATAAAATATGGTTTTACAACAAACCGTGAATCTTTACTAGAATCTTGAAACATACGATGTAACGCGTCATACCGTTGACTATAGATATAAAACCATGGGATTGTTGATTGAACCATATCTAGGATTCATAGAAGAGGGATCTTTAGGTCTATCAAAATAAATTCTGTAAGGGGCACACGGCAAGACGTTCTGGAGGCATGAGGGACGTATACTGACTCTTGACCGTTTCATCAGGAAATAGTATTGTTTTAACACGCTGAATACTTGATGGTAAATTTGGTAGAAATTGCTCCAGCATCGCATAAATAACCGGTACGTGATGTGTATGATCTAACGCTGCCAGAGTCGCAGAGCCCCAAAGAACTAATGTAGAGAACTGATCTGAGACATGGAATTCTTCATATCGTTTTTTCAGAATCATGTCTTCCATCATATTAGACTCTTCGTAGAGTAAGGAATACAAGATGACAGGAAACCCTTTTACTGTCAATACATGGCATTGATTTAGGAGGCTCTGACTCGGTAGTTGAGCCCCACAGTAAATAGATACTACATTCGTTTGCCATTGAATAGGTCCGCGACGTGGTTTGTCATTGAATAATATACTTGGTATTTCATGACCGAGTGTATATGTAATACAACCACGTAGTTTAAGACCAGCTTGTATGGCTCTATAACTAAAACTGAAATCTTCGCCAAGCCAGAATCGTTTTCCATCGGAGGCACGTGGGGGTTCCATGATAGAATGGAAGAATGGGATGGTACGAGATTCAATATGATCTGGAAAATCGGAAATAATCACACGGTCTAAGCCTTCGGTTTCCTTCATCCAGGTATGAATCGTTTTAAGAGCCTTCTTTCTAAAAAAGAGAAATCCAGTTGCCGCATATTTGAGAGGAATATTTTCAGCTTGGTCGGTAAATACTCCATGGAGAGGAAAACACGTGGGATCACGATTACGATTACAGTAGATTCCAGCATTCAGATCACCTTCTAGATTTACGACACGAAGGATATCTTCGGCTGTAAAGGTATGATCTGAATCTATAAAAAAGAATCCATCCTCGTCGTTGGCCTTTTCATACCATTCCGTAACCATCACAGAACGAGCATGATGTATATTACTTTTTCCAATGAGGTACTGCATTCGAATCTCCCATGTATTCTGGCACTTCTTGAGTTCTTCTATAATGTTCATAAATGTTACAGCAAAACTAGCATGAATCAGTTGTTTACACGGAAAGGCAAGTGTAAGAGTTTTCATACTACTCTCTTTATAAATTGAATACTTTAGATACTAGGGTTATAAACCGTATAAACACATCGTACAACCAAGTATAGAATGGTACAAGGTACGGGGTCATCCTTAACTGGACTACAACAGCCGCAAGCGCAAGGGGCCAATCAGATTTTAGAATTGTTTAAAATGCAGTATCTCATGAAGTTCTTAGAGGGTTCTAGTTCAGGAGGCCATAAATCAATCTTTACGATCCTCTTACTCTTGGCCTATGATCAACTCGGAAAATATGCCCCCCAACTGATTCAATGGCTCACAGTCTGGTACACTGCGGCCTTTCATAAACCTCAAAATCAAGAGCAAGAGCCATTACTTTTACAGTCTGTTCAACCACCGCCAACAAAAACAATACAAGCATTTATTCAGTTTGAACGCGCTCCAGATGGAAAGTTAGAAGATCCACGGATTGATGCTGTATTGTATCACGTGTGTAATTTACCAGAAGTTCGCAGTCTTCGGTACAATGGGTTGGAAATGATTCCTAATTTCAAAGATGCCTTGTGTATTGAAACAGACGTATGGTTTGAATTGCTCACCCAACAAGCTCAAACACCTGTCAGCGCTGGACCTTCTAAGGGTGCCCCCAAACAAGAATTGATTGTCTACAGATTATCTACCTATGATCATACGATCCTGTGGCTTCACCGATTCGTAGAACAAGCCATTGAACGGTTTGAACAAGATAAACGGAATCAACTCGGCAGTGAGCAGTATTATTTTGATATGATGGGTAGTAGTACTAGCAAACCTGGTGGTGCATCAACTAACAAAGAAACACTCATCTCCTTTACAAAGAGTAAGTTTATCAGCAATCGTACCTTACAGAATGTCTATTTGAAACAGAGCAAAGATTTACAGAGTCGTGTAGACTTTTTCTTAAAGCGTCGCGACTGGTATGATGCCAAGGGAATTCCTCATACACTTGGAATTGTCATGTATGGAACCCCTGGGTGTGGAAAAACAAGTACGATTAAAGCCATTGCTAATACAACCAAGCGCCATATTTTCAATTTGCTCTTGAGTGAGATTAAGACGAAAGATGCTTTAAAAGATTTATTTTATAGTGATGAAGTCAATGTAGTCTTGGACGGTAAGGTCCAAGTACTGAATATTCCTTTGAAACAGAGACTCTATGTAATTGAAGATATTGATGCGATGAACTCGGTGGTCCTCAAACGATCGGCGGAGCAACTTCAGCAAGAGCAAGCGTATAAACTGAAGCTGGAAGCGGAGTTGGAACTGCTGAAACAGACACAAGGGGATATGATGGCACGGAATATGATGCAAGGGAAGGATGAGTCTAATCAAGATAAACTGGATTTAGCAACATTGCTGAATGTGTTGGACGGAGTCCGAGAAACTCCTGGACGAATTATTATACTGAGTACGAATTACCCTGAACGACTGGACGAAGCGTTGCTGCGCCCTGGACGATTTGATATGATGCTGGAATTTGAGAAGCATTCTTGTTCGGTTTTACAGCAACATCTGGAGGCCCATTATGATATGGTTTTGAATAAAGAACAGAGTGTACTTGTCCGAACACCGTCTCTAGAGAAGAAGTGGACTCCAGCAGAAGTCAGTCAGATTCTCTTTCGTCGTATAGGGGATTTAGATGGGGCCATTCAGGACTTGTTGGAAGAAGATCCAGCTAAATTATTCAGATTCTCACAGCAGCAGACGGAGGTTCTGCAGCAACAGCAGCAGACGGAGGTTCTAGGGAAGCTAGAACAAGAACAAAAAGAATCCACAATCCAGTCTACCGATCTGGAGACTCTTCTCAAACAAGAAGAAGAAGTAGTCGCACAAACCAAACCTGAAGCAGAACAATATTTGAAGACATCCGAAAAACCCGATCCAGCACAAGTCTTCAAAGACTGTTCCTTCAGCGAGCAATCTATTTTATTTAGTACACACGCTGACTTTGGTCTATTATCAGCCAATGATACGGGTCTACCAAGCCTCAAACAAGCTCCAGATGCCCCTTTACTAGAACTGCCAAGTCATAATGCTATTCTTACAAGCCAACAAACTGGACAACAAACACTTCTTCCAGAGCAGTTTGGTTCCCTTCCAGCAGAATATTTTGGATTTGCCGCAGCCAATGAAGATGCGGAACCTTCCTTGGATGACTATTTTCCAGATGTTCAGTGATACAATCCATACAATCCATACAATCCATACAATCCATACAATCAAGTCTGTTTTTGTTTCCAGCAATCATTCAGTCTGGAATACAGTCCTTTCGCCCTTGCCAATTCAATCGGCTGAAAGGTCCACACTACACCATGGAACGGATGTAGGATCTGGATACGTTCAATCGGTCTACAGAATCCGCACGCTGTAAATAAATAGGCTGTAAGCCAGGTTTCAGACCACATACGCATATCTGGTTTTTTCTCCCCACAAATACGGATCAAACGACGTCCAACGAGAAAATCGGTCCCTGTCGGTGATAAGCCCTCTGGAAGAACCTCTGGATTCACTGTAACTTCTTCGTCTATAGATCCATCCTCTGTTTGAACCACTTCCTGGAGCATCATTTCCAGACGTCCCAAGAATGGCACCAGGGTCGGTAAATGATCCACCATGGCCGCGGCACGAAAGAGACCAGCATGACGCCCTTCGGCCACCTGCTCCAAACATGCCAAACGCCAAGTGTCCAATAAACAATCTCGCCATCCAATATCGGATCGCACAAATCGCCTCCAAGAGCGCAAGACGTCTACTCGGTACTCGGTTGGAACAACACATCGCGCAGGACCGATCTTGAATTCGTCCATGCTATAGGGCTCAAAGCGCAAAGGACGGATTTGACCACGTAACTTTGCCAATGTACTGGTTGCCTCTATGAGTTCTTTTTGACCCCACGCAAGTCCTCGTTCCTTAGACCAGGCCTCCACATCTCCATAGTCGGCTGGCTGCATTCGCTTCGTATCGGCAAAGAAATGTCGTACCATCAAATCAAATTCTTCCTTGTACTGCTCCCAAAAGACGCGATCTTCTTGGAAGACACGAATGGTGAAAATCATCCGTTCCCGCAGTGGATCTTTGTATTCATGAATCCAACCGCGAAGTTCCATGACACACCGTTTGCTCCAAAGACGCAAAAAGGCCTCAAACAAGGCCGGATCGGCCCACGAAGGAATACGCCATGACTCCCCTGCTGGAAAATGCCTTGTTTCTTGGATAGGGATTGGTACCGTATCTTCATTCCATGGTAACAAACGTAAAGATCGTGTGAGTTGCCATTCGTCGCCGTCTAAACAATCCAAGAGTGTTTGAAGAGTTGGTGTAGAGGATCCGAGTTCAAATTCACTCAAGGCGTAATTGGCTAGACCGTGAAAGGTCAACCACTGGTATCCAATTTCACGAATGAATCGTGTCAAGGAGCGTTCATTTCCATGATAGGTCAAACTCATGTACTTTTTCGCACGTGTCACGGCTACATAGAAGAGTCGTCGCTCTCCAATTATGGTATGAGAGTCCTTCCTAGAAGGCAATGTATCATCGCTCAAAGAGATCAGAAAGGTATAGTCCCATTCCAAGCCTTTGGATCCGTGGAAGGTGGCTAAATCTACGGAACCATTGCCAACTTCATGAGACGCCTCGGCAGCTTCCAAGGAAAGAAAGCGAACTCGTACACCGTGTTGGAGCAGCACTTCTTCTGCCTTATAGAGCTCTACATTGTTTCGTGCCAAGACGGCCACCGATGCGTTCGGCACTTTCCTACGAAGTTCCAGGAGCGATTTGGCGAGCCACGTAAATTCATCAGAACTACGCCAAAAGAATCGTACATCCGGTTTGGTACCACCTTTAGTATGGGCGATCATATGCTCCTTCCAAGGCAGTGTTGGAATACCGCGCATGACCCGATTGGCCACTGCCACAATGGCTTCCGTAGAGCGATAGTTTTGACGTAGTTGATAGTCGGCAACGCTAGGAATATAGCGATGAAAGTCCAAGAGAAAACCAGTAGAAGAGCCGCGCCATGTATAAATATTTTGCGCATCGTCTCCAACAATGATCATTCGTGATCCAATATGACGCATGGTTTCTAGGAGACGCCATTGGATGGCATTGCTATCTTGGAACTCGTCTACGACAATGTACCGAAGTTTGCCGACCCATTGGCGCCCTTTGTCAGTGCGCATCCATTGCATCCATCGCACTGGAAGTTCATCAATAAAAAAGAAGGAACTATTCGCTTCTTCGGAACCTCCAGAGGGCATTTGTTTGAGGACCGTATTGGCCAAAGCATGGAACGTTCCAGCCCAGAGACTCACAGGTCCTACGAGCTTACGAACACGTTGGAGCATTTCACGGGCCGCATTGCGACTAAACGTCAATAAAACAATTTGATCGGCTGTACAGCGTGTATGAGTGAGGAGCCACGCAATGCGTGCTGTAATAGTAGTGGTTTTTCCAGATCCAGCCGAGGCTAGGATTCGTTGGTGTTCGTGGGGATCGGCTGTTACAATGGCATGCTGTTCGGCATTGAGGGTTGTGTGTCCATGGGAAAATTGGAGGGTATATGAATCCTCCATCTTCTATGTAGTATATCAATCTGCGTTAAGTAGGTCTAAACTAGATCCGCATCTAGGTATAGACGCATATGGACACACTTAATCCGGTGGCCACCTTGGAAACCTTAGAATCCGAATTAAAAACCACACTTTTTTCAGCTCCTAAATGGATGCAACTCCAGTTACAAGGATTTTGGTATGGTCTTGTAAGTGCCGCTATTAAATCAAAGGAAGAAGGGACCCCCCTAGTCTTAGAACCAACTTCTATAGAAACATGGTTGCTCTACGCAGACCCACACTTTGAGGGCTGGCCTACGTCCTGGTTAGAACCTATCGCGAAACAGTTTCTAGCCGAACCAAACACTCTTGATGAACTCAATACCTGGTTTGAACGTTTAGATACAACCTTTCGCGATTGTGTCCCTACAGATCTGGATATTTTTACAACACTGGCAAATGGTGAATTGCTCACCGAAGCGCAATGGACCCGACTGTATGATGCGCTCGCATTTCTACCCCCTCCATTGCTACAGAAACAATTAAAACAGAAACGCAACTCAAGAATTCCCAAAACACGTCATATTCATGGGAAACGGGCAATTACACCGCTACGAAGCCGTAGAGCGTATACACATAAGAAGCCAAACTATTCTTTTGTGAAACTACAGTAGAGCTTACAGCAAACAATATAATGGACCACTTTTCTTATAGCAGTGAACAAATCCATTCCATGTTTACTTCAGGAAAAGGAGTTACACAACGTAATATTGTATCTGTCAAAGACGGAAAAGGGATCAAAGCCTCCGAAACATATTCAGCAGATGGAAAACAGCTAGGCCGAAGGGAAAAAGAACTTACAGCCAAAGAGCTGGATTGTATTCAACGAAGTGAATTTATCCCTGGACTTTTCAAAGATTGTATACGACCTTTAAAGACGCGTCAGAAGAACAAGACACGTCGTAACAGGAATAAGTAGATAGAAGCTAGTAGATGATTCTTGAATCATTTCTAGTACTTGGAGTAATAGGAATAATTCTACTGTTTTTTTATAAACAAGCTGTAAAAGAATTCAGAATTCTTCAGTTGGATTCCTTGGAAAAGGCTATGACGAACCTGTATGAACGATGCCCGATTGTTGTACTTCCAGCACCTCAGCCGAACCAACTTTGGACACGTAAGGAATTACAGCAACGCCCGACATTACAGCAAGTTTCAGTTGGATCGGGGACAAATTCAATGACGCTCAAAGAAGCGTTACAGTTACCGTTTGTTCAACTCAAACATGAGGAGGCAGAACGTCTAGCAGGTCAAATTGGTCTTCCGATTTGGGTTCAAACTACACTGACACCGATCTTCACTGCCTCGGCATGGTGGG
>Ga0114975_10003038_pt1 | contig 11345 bp, 7 predicted proteins | sample S_130626_EF_Meta_FD_87031 | JGI IMG/M metagenome (GOLD analysis project Ga0114975, IMG submission 87031) | Freshwater microbial communities from Lake Simoncouche, Canada to study carbon cycling - S_130626_EF_MetaG | ecosystem: Environmental > Aquatic > Freshwater > Lake | place: Lake...
CACATCCAGCACCTCTCGCTTCAGTGTAAATCCCCCCACCTTCATCCGATAAGGAAGGTCCACATGTCCATCCACTACAATCGTAGATTGGGCTATTTCTTTTGCAGCCTGAAGCCTTTCGGCATCTGAAAGTTTTCGGTAGTCAATTGAGGCTTGCTGTGCCATACTAGCACTTCCTAAAAACAGGGCGATTCCAAAAATTAAATAGCGTAGCATACAAAATTGGATTTGAGATTGGGGAAGATAAGACCTTTGAAAAAGGAAACAAAAATCAATTCTTCAAAAGTCCCGATTCGTAGCGGTTCGGAAAGGAATTGACAAATTAGTGAACTTTTATAGGTAGTTCTAGTTTTATGTAATTGAGTTCTTTTTCACGAGCATACATCCACATTTGGGAGGTCCTTAACTCATAAACAAGAATTTACGGAAGAAAATTGAGTCTTTATTTAACCGCTTGTGGAATCCTTAGCCCAAAATCAGGTCCAAAAACCAATTTTCGATATTAATTCAATTACCTTCACTGCATTGACGCTTTCAACCAAGAATAAAACATCCATTAGATGAACGCTAAAGAAATAAATTACGAATTGGAAAAAAACATGGAGGTCATCTCTCAATTGGATGACTTCGTTGGCCATGCCGTAGATACCGTACTTGTGGATCCAGAAGACTGCTGGCAGCCGTCTGACTTTTTGCCAGACTTTGCCAACCCAGATGCTATGGAAGACGTCAAGCTTCTTCAACAGCGAGCTTCAGGGATTCCTGATACGGTATTAACTTCTTTGATAGGCAATCTGGTCACAGAGGAAGCCTTACCTTCCTACCAAACCTACTTCAACTTGTTGGAAGGAATAAATGTGGAGCGAAGCTTGCTCTCTCCATCCGGATGGGTGCGCTGGTCCAAAGCATGGACTGCGGAAGAAAACCGTCATGGCGACCTACTCAACAAGTATTTGTATCTCACTGGCCGTGTAGACATGCGTGCTGTGGAGCAAACCATTCACCGACTGATCACCAATGGCTTTGACCCTAAATCAGATGCCGACCCTTATCAGGCCATGATTTACACCTCCTTTCAGGAGCGCGCAACTAAGATTTCACACGTAAATACTGGCAAACTTGCGGACAAGGCAGGAGATCATGTCCTATCAAAAATTTGTAAGACCATTGCTGGAGACGAGGCAAGACACGAAAAGGCATACAAGAGTTTTATGTCCAAAATTTTCGAAATTGATCCAAGCGGTGCAATAACTGCCTTTGAAAAAATGATGCGGAAAAATATCGTTATGCCTGCTGTGCTCATGGGTGAAGGAAGTAGCCGACCAAGCATCTACAAAGACTTTTCAGAAATTACCCAAAAAATAGGCGTTTACACCGGTTGGGATTATGCACGTATCATTGAACATCTGGTGGATTTCTGGAAAATAGAATCCCTTACTGGACTAGATTCTGCTGCAGCCAAAGCGCAAGACTACCTAGCCAATCTCGCCGACCGCTACATGCGACTCGCAGATCGAATCAAAGCACCAGATGAAGTCAGCCTTGCCTGGCTAAAATAAAACACCAAGTCCTTCCCTGCGAAGGACTTTTTTTTGCATATTTCCATTGTTTCCTCCCCTATTTTGAATGAAATATTTCCTACTACTTCCTGCACTGGTGTTTGCTTGCCTTGGTACTTCCTTGGCTCAAACCGTCCAAATTAATTCCGAACGACTCCAAAAATCGCTCAGCACCTTGGCCACCTATGGCAAAAATGACAAGGGTGGATCAGACCGGATCGCTTATTCCATCCACGACATTGCTGCTCGACCCTTTATCAAGCAGTTGCTCGCAGATGCTGGTTTGGAGGTGTCTGTCGATTATGCAGGCAATATCATCGGCCGAAAAGCAGGCAAAAATTCCAATCTAAAGCCCATCAGCATGGGCTCGCACATCGATGAAGTTCCCAATGGAGGAGACTACGATGGCCCTGTAGGTGTGCTTGGTGCCATAGAGGTGGTGCGAACACTACAGGAAGCAGGCATCCAAACGGAGCACCCACTAGAAGTGATTGTATTCACCAATGAGGAAGGTGGAGTCATCGGCAGCCGGGCAGTCGTTGGAGGCTTAAGCGATGCTGCACTTCAAGCCAAGAGCAATGCAGGCATGACTCATGCGGAAGGCATTCGGCTCTTGGGCGGAGACCCAAGCAAAATTTCCAGTGTAGCTCGTGCTAAGGGAGATATCGCTGCATTTTTGGAGCTCCACATTGAGCAGGGAGGCAACCTGGATACCAAAAAATTGGACATTGGTGTAGTAGAAGGCATCGTCGCCATCGAATGGTGGGAGTTCACCTTCAAAGGCAAGGCCAACCATGCGGGGACTACCCCCATGGATGCACGGAAAGATCCCCTACTGCCGGCGGCACGATTTATCTTGGCCGTAAATGAAGTCATTACCCGAGATGCAGGGCGGCAAGTGGGTACCGTAGGAAAGATTCAAGCATTTCCTGGCGCAGGCAATGTGATTCCTGGTGAAGTAAAACTCAACTTGGAAATTCGGGATTTGTCCTCCGAAAAAATCTGGAAACTCTATGCAGAACTGGAGGCGATTGCCAAGCAGCTTGCGCAGGAAAGTGGCAGCGGCCTAGCCATCCAACACATCGAAGTGGCCAGCAAACCCGCCCTTGCAGACCCGGAAATTCGGAAAATCATCAAGCAGGAAGCAGAGAAATTAGGAATGACCACACTTAGTCTACCCAGTGGTGCTGGGCATGATGCACAAGAAATGGCTCGGATTGCCCCCATGGGCATGATTTTTATTCCAAGCAAGGACGGCATCAGCCATGCCCCGGAAGAATACTCCAGTCCAGAAGCCATCGCCAATGGAGCCAAGGTACTGCTGCAGACCCTTCTGGAACTGGATAAACGACTTGCTAAGCAGTAATCAACTGTCGATGATGTCCTGCGAAATCAGGCGGTAGAGCTCAGCTAGCTGCTCGTTGTACCCCAAAAAATGATGGTGCGCTTCTAGCGTTTCGTAGTCCTCCCGAATAGCAGGACCGGTTTGTGCCTTTTTGGCCCCCAGCTGAAGGCTTTTGGAGATGGATTCAATGATTAAAGGCTTGAGGAGCTCTGGATCAAGCCCCTGCCGATGGAGAATATCTTCGGCAATTCGAAGCATGTGATTCGTAAAGTTACTCGCGAAAACAGCCGCGACATGTACCGCTTTCCGGTCCTTGTGCCGTAGCGGATACACAAAGGGAGAGAGGGTTTTTGCTAGTTTCTTGAGCAACTGAAGCGTTTCCTCATCCTCAGATTCCAAGAGAAAAGGAACTTCCTCAAAATCAACTTTCTTGCCCTTGGTAAAGGACTGCAAGGGATAAAATACACCTACATAGCTGGCCGAACTTTGAGAAAGCACCTCCAACGAAATGGCTCCAGAAGTATGCACTAGGATACTTCCTTCAGGTAGGATTACCTGATCTGCCACATCTGCAATCGCATCGTCCTTGATGGCTAAAATAAATAGTTGCGCTTTACTTTCCGAAAAGTCAAGGTCATCCTTCGGTGAGGCACTGTAAATCCGCTCGGTGATTTCCTTGGCTTTATGCAACTCTCGCGCATAGACTTCCGTGATTTCATGGCCTGCATCTTCCAATGCTGGCGCCAAATTCCAAGCCAAATTGCCTGCACCAAGGATTGCTATTTTCAACTTCATGGAGAAATTAAGTCAATTTTCAGGAAAAGAAAAAGCCATTCCCTAGTACGGGAATGGCTGTAATTTAATTTTTATCGAATTTTAAATGTGCAGCGCTCGGTTATCCGTAGCTGCCAAACAGGCTTCTTTGAAGACTTCGGTATAGGTCGGGTGCGCATGGGACATTCGAGCGATGTCCTCCGCAGAAGCTCTAAATTCCATCGCTACAACTGCCTCTGCAATCATATCTGCTGTTCTTGGACCAATCATGTGTACACCAAGGATCTCATCTGTACTTGCATCCGCCAAGACCTTGACCATACCATCCGTGTCCATGGACGCACGGGCACGGCCGGAAGCCAAGAAAGGAAACTTACCCACCTTGTAGGCTTTTCCCTGCTCCTTCAGCTGCTCTTCGGTATAGCCTACAGCAGCCACTTCTGGCCAGGTGTACACCACGCCAGGGATCAAGAGGTAGTTGATGTGTGGCTTTTGCCCAGCGATGGTCTCTGCCACAAATACGCCTTCCTCTTCCGCCTTGTGCGCAAGCATCGCGCCCTTCACTACATCGCCAATCGCGTAGATATGGGAAACAGCCGTTTGCAGGTGGTCATTTACTTCAATTTGTCCTCTTTCGGTAATCTTAACTCCCGCAGCAGCAGCATTTAGGCCATCTGTATACGCCTTTCGACCAATCGATACCAGGACATAGTCGCCCTTAATTTCTACGGTTTCTCCCTTTGCATTCTCTGCTTTTACAACCACTTCTTTTCCGAGATTTTCTACCCCAGTCACTTTGTGTTTGAGGAAAAATTCAAAGCCAATTTTTTTCAATGATTTTTGAAGTTCCTTACCCAAGCTTTTGTCCATGGTAGGAATGATGGAGTCCATGTACTCTACCACCGAAACCTTGGCGCCTAATCGTCCATAGACTGAACCCAATTCCATGCCGATCACCCCGCCTCCGATGACGATGAGGTGCTTGGGAATTTCCTTCATCTTAAGCGCCTCCGTAGAAGTGATTACTCGCTTCTTATCTATGGTAATAAATGGAAGACTTGCAGGCTTGGAGCCTGTGGCAATGATGATATTTTTTCCTTGAATATCGGTCGCCGAGCCATCATCTTTGGTCACTTTGACGGTGTGGGCATCGACAAAAGAACCAAGTCCATGGTGGACATCCACCTTATTTTTCTTCATTAAAAACTGAATCCCATCTACGTTTTGGGTGACCACCTCGTCTTTGCGGGCAATCATTTGCGGGAGGTTGACTGCAAGGCCTTTCAGGTCAATGCCGTGGGTAGCAAAGGTATGCGCCGCATTGTGGTAATGCTCTGAAGAGTCCAACAAGGCCTTTGATGGGATGCAGCCCACATTCAAGCAAGTGCCGCCAAGGGTGGAATATTTTTCAATCAAGGCTGTTTTCATGCCTAACTGCGCAGCGCGAATGGCTGCAACATAGCCCCCTGGGCCAGATCCGATTACGATTACGTCGTACATTTTTATTGTCGTTGTACTATGTACCAAGTACCCTGCCTGCGGTAGGCAGGGAAGTACCAGGTACACATTGGTTAGCTATTCAAACTTTTTTTGAGTTTCACAACCATATTTTGGATATGAGACAACTCGAGTTCTAATTGTTCAACTACTTCCATGGGTACATACCCGAGTCGATTGGAAAGAACCAATTGGGTATGCAATTCGAAAGAAGACCCAAAAGAGATGGCCAAGAAGTGATCAAAATCCTTGGTTGTGTTTCTCCCTGCTCCCTCAGCAATGGTTGACGGAATGGAGATTGCACACCTGTTCATCTGTGAAATCAATCCATACCGCTCCTTCAAAGGGAATTTTTCGGTAATCTTATAAATTTCCACTACTAACTCCATGGCCTTTTGCCAAACGGTCAAATCCTTGTAACGGTGCATTTTTGTCTATTTAGTTTAAAAAATCTTCCTCTTTCGGAATTCAATTGAAATCCTTCGCACAATTTACCTTGTACTTCGTACTTGGTACTTTGTACATTGTACATTAAACGCCAAACATCAACCTCGTCGGGTCTTCAAGCAATTGCTTGACACGAACCAAGAAGCTCACAGACTCGCGTCCATCGATGATGCGGTGATCGTAAGACAAGGCCAAATACATCATCGGTCGGATGACCACCTGCCCGTTTTCAGCAATTGGTCGCTCGACAATGTTGTGCATTCCCAAAATCGCAGATTGCGGAGCATTGATGATCGGTGTAGACATCATCGATCCAAATACCCCACCGTTGGTGATGGTAAAGGTTCCACCCGTCATCTCCTCAATGGAAAGCTTGTTGTCACGAGCCTTTCCAGCCAAACGCACAATCTCTTTTTCAATTTGTTCAAAAGAAAGGTTTTCCGCATTTCGGATGACTGGTACTACCAAACCTTTAGGTGCCGATACAGCAACAGAGATATCGCAGAAGTCATGGAAGACCATTTCATTCCCATCGATTTGCGCATTGACAGCAGGCCATTCTTTCAAGGCTACACAAACTGCCTTGGTAAAGAAGGACATAAATCCTAGGCCAACGCCATGCTTTTCCTTGAACTGATCCTTAAACTTGGATCTTAGATCCATGATAGGTTTCATGTTGACCTCATTAAAGGTAGTCAACATGGCTGTTTCGTTCTTTACTGCCACCAAGCGTCGAGATACGGTCTTGCGAAGCGAAGACATTTTTTCTCTACGGATCGCTCGAGCACCAGAAACCGATACAGCAGGAGCAGCAGCAACTGCCGGAACTGCCTTAGGCGCAGCCACTGCAGCAGGTGCAGAAGCAGCAAGAGCATCCTCCTTGGTCACGCGACCATCCTTGCCTGTTCCGGCAAGGGTAGTAGCTTCAATTCCTTTTTCAGCCAAAATCTTAGACGCTGCCGGAGAGGCATGTCCGGTAGCATAGTTTTCTGTAGTGGATACCGCTGCGGCTACTGGAGCAGCAGGTACAGCGGAAGGTGCCGGTGCGGACGCAGTAGCGCCACCCACTTCGATTCGACAGATTAGCCCACCAATCTCCAACACATCCCCTTCTTTGGCTACCTGACGCAAGATGCCGGTAGCTTCAGCTGGAAGTTCAAACGTGGCTTTATCTGAATCTACCTCTGCAATGATCTCGTCCAAAGTCACAAAATCGCCGTCCTTTTTCAGCCAGTTGGCCAGGGTCACTTCTGTGATAGACTCACCTACTGTAGGTACGATCATCTCTTTGATAATACTTGGCGCAGCTGGACTGGCTGCCTGAACCACTGGAGTAGCTGCCGCTGGTGTTGGTGCGGGCGCTGCAGCAGTAGCGGAAGCTTCGATCACACAGATCAAGCCCCCTATTTCTACCGTGTCGCCTTCCTTCGCTTTGATGCGCAAGATACCGCTCGCCTCAGCTGGAAACTCAAAGGTTGCCTTGTCTGACTCCAGTTCGCAGAGTACCTCATCCAACTGAACTTGGTCTCCGTCTTTCTTAAACCATTGTCCTACCGTTACTTCCGAGATGGATTCGCCAACTGTAGGTACTCTCATTTCTTTGCTCATGGTCTTCTATTTTTTGCCTTGGAAAAGCTCCCTTGGTATTTTTTATAGCTTAATTTTGGTAATTCCCCGCACGAATTGCAGAGCTGGGATTAAAGGCTTAGCGCCTGCGCCACCAGTGTTTTTTGTTCTTCCACGTGTACTTTATTGTAGCCCGTAGCTGGAGAAGCACTTGACTTTCTAGCAATCACGCGCATCGGAAGCTCCTGATAAAGCAAGCGAAGGAGGTAATTCCAATAACCCATGTTTTCTGGCTCTTCTTGTACCCACACTACCTCAGCTCCTTTGTAAGATTTGAGTACCTCCAAAAGCTGTGTTTTTGGTAGCGGATGAAGCTGCTCCAATCTCACCAAGGCCACATTTGCGATTTTTTCCTTTTCTCGAGCCTCTTCTAAGTCAAAATACACTTTTCCGGTGCACAATACAACTCGCTTTACCTTTTTTGGATCCGCTGTAGTATCTGGAAGCACTTCTCTGAATCGTCCTGAAGTGAACTCAGCGATAGGAGAAACTACCTTTGGATGTCTCAACAAGGACTTGGGCGACATGACCACGCAAGGCTTTCTAAACTCCCAAGTCAACTGTCTTCTCAGTAAATGGAAAAAGTTGGAAGGCTCCGTGATATTGGCTACCACCATGTTGTATTCTGCAGAGAGCTGCAAGAATCGCTCTGGTCTGGCGTTGGAGTGCTCTGGCCCTTGGCCTTCGTATCCATGAGGAAGTAGCATCACTAGTCCATTCATTTTCTGCCATTTCGTTTCGCCTGAAGAAATAAACTGATCAATCATCGTCTGCGCACCGTTGGCAAAGTCACCAAACTGTCCTTCCCAAAGGGTGAGTGAATGTGGGTTGGCTATGGCATAGCCATATTCAAATCCAAGAACTGCATACTCAGAAAGCAGGGAGTTGTAGATGTAAAACTGACCCTTCCGGTCTTTCATCTCAAAAAGGGAGTTGAATGGTTGGTTGGTATTGGCTTCGTGGATCACTGCATGGCGGTGGGAAAACGTCCCGCGCTGTACATCTTGACCAGTAAGGCGCACTGTCTTGCCTTCCAAAAGTAAGGAGCCGTAAGCCAATAATTCCGCAGAAGCCCAGTTCAGCTCTTTGGTGTCAAAGAACATCTCTTTACGCTGCTTCATTTGAGCTTCGATCTGTTTGATTGGCTTAAAGCCCTTTGGAATGAATGTAATTGCCTCGGCTACTTTTTCGATTTGATCTTGGGTAATGCCTGTTTCAGGAGATCGCTCAAAATCTTCAGGCTTGGAGCGACGTAGGTTTGCCCATTCTATTTCAAATTTGGTCGCCTGGTAAGGAAGTGGCTTTTCTTTGACCATGTTGAGACGGTCTTGAAGCAGCTGACGGAATTCTTCGTCCATCTGCGTTGCAATCTTCGCATCAAAGTCTCCACGCTCGGTCAAGCGCTTGGTATAAATCTCCCGTGGATTGGGATGCTTGGAAATGATGTTGTAGAGTTCTGGCTGCGTAAACTTCGGCTCGTCAGACTCGTTGTGTCCGTGACGACGGTAGCAGACCATGTCAACAAAGATGTCTTTGTTAAATTTCTGACGGAACTCAGCAGCCAATCTCGCTGCAAAAACTACCGCCTCGGCATTGTCTCCATTGACGTGAATGACAGGCGCATCAATCACCTTAGCCACATCAGTACAATAGATGGATGTACGTGCATCGTCAAAGTCCGTAGTAAAACCCACTTGATTGTTGATCACAAAGTGGATGGTACCTCCGGTGTTGTAACCTTTTAGACCCGCCATTTGGGTTACTTCATATACGATGCCTTGACCTGCTACGGCAGCATCTCCATGGATCAAAATTGGAAGTGCTTTTTTGACATCACCCAGGTACGCATGATCAATTTTGGCACGCAAAAAGCCTTCCACCACAGGGTCTACAGCTTCTAAGTGAGAAGGGTTAGGTGCCAACTTTAGGTGAACCTTATTTTGCTCAGGAGTAATAATATCCGAAGAATAACCCATGTGGTATTTTACATCCCCATCGCCCATGGTGAGATCGGGCTTGGCTGTACCTTCAAATTCAGAAAAAATTTGCTCGTAAGTTTTGCCCATGATATTGGCAAGTACATTCAAGCGACCGCGGTGCGCCATACCGATCATCACTTCTTCCACACCATGCTGCGCGGCAGTATTGATTACGGCATCTAGGAAAGGAATGGTGCTTTCCCCACCTTCCAATGAAAAGCGCTTTTGACCGAGGTATTTGGTATGTAGAAAGTTTTCAAAAACTACTGCTTGGTTGAGTTTAAATAAAATTCGCTTTTTCTCTTCGTAGGAAGGAGCAAAAGCCAAAGCCTCTTTTTCAATTTTGGATTTGAACCAATCCAGCATTTCGGCATTTCGGATATACAGAAATTCAAAGCCCATTGGCCCTTCGTAGATCGTTTTTAGTGCGTCCAAAATTTTTGCCAAAGTGGCTGCACCAATCCCGATTTCCTTTCCTGCCTCAAACACAGTCTGCATGTCTTCCTGAGCCAATCCGAAATTTTCAGGATCAATCAAAGGCTTTCTATCTCGACGCTCACGAACAGGGTTGGTTTTTGATCTAAGATGTGCACGTGATCGATACGCATGAATCATGGCGCGAACACGAATCTCCTTCGGAAGACTATCGACATGCATGATGGTACCAGAAAGCCGTGCAGGTTGATTTTCTGCAGATGCTGGTGCAACGGGAGTTTCAACCCCTTCGTAGTGGGTCAAGGCAAAGTCAAAGCCATCAAAAAATTCTTTCCAACTCGAATCAATGCTGGACGGATCATTTTTGTAAGCAGCATACATCTCGTCGAGGTAGGCTTCATGTGCATTAGCGATATAGGTAAATTTATCCATGGTGCATTCTGTTTATAACCAAATCTAAGAGGAATAATTAAATTAGAAAAACCGCTTAATTGCTTTAGCAGTTTTATTTAAATACGATGATCAGATTAAGTGAAAGTAACTCAAGAAGATAAGTTTGAAAGTTTAGCCAAATGGGCTGTCGTCCGATCCACAAGCTACGGACAAATGAGGATTACCTGCAGTGATATACATTTATCTAGAACCAAGACCATGCTTGTGGATATTCTTTTATCTCGTACCTCCGGAACTCTGGACAAATGTTAACCAAATTTTCTATTAAGATAATGCCCAGCAGGGGCATAGTAAAAATCGAGTTTTTCAAAATACTATTTTCGATAATAGCTATTCAAAAGAATTACCTAAAAAAATACCTAACCCACATACTTATAGAAGGTGCATGCTATTCGTAATACAAGATTCTTTAGGAGTAAGGAATGCTGTACTCCAAAAGGATAAAACCCATAGAATTACAAAGGGATCGAGGAATAGCGAGCCTAAATATCCACTATACTTTCAATAGTCACTACGGGCCGTATCCACCAGAAACAAAGTGACGACAAATGGGTAACCCAAGTAAAAAAATACCGCACAAACACTGCTAACAAAAAAAGGTCCCGCAAATGCGGGACCTTTTATATGCTATACTAGTGAAGTATTACTTCAAGGTAGCAGGCCAAGGCTTGCCAGCATTTGACTTCACAGCAACAGTACCAAACTCACCGTAAGTGTTTTTCCACGCGAAGGTAAGGACAGTAGCTGTAGCGCTCTTGAAAGTCATTGAGTAGCTATCGCCATACTTATCTGCTCCACTCATGGTCAACTTACCACAAGCATCACTGATTCGTACGTTTCCAGAACCCCATGCATCTGGATAACACTTGTCCCATGCACCGAAGGTACCATCAGACACAGTGTAAGAACCAGGAGAGGCCGCAACTGCAGTCCAAGTAATAGAACCTGAGTAAGTCTTACCGCAGAAGGTCTCCAATGCATCGAATGCATAAGTACCTGCCAAGTCAGAAGGACAAACTACAGAAACTGGATACTGGAATGGTGAATCGTAGAAAGGAGCTCCCGCTACGTTGGTCGTCACGTTATCAGAGGAGAACTTTCTTCCAAACTTATCGATCAATACCAAACGGAATTCAAAAACGTCACCACCTTGAATACCTGCATTTGTCAAACCTACAGCTGCGATAGCTTCTGCAGCAGTAATGGAGATATCAGCTCTCAAGAATCTAG
>Ga0114975_10003039_pt1 | contig 11340 bp, 11 predicted proteins | sample S_130626_EF_Meta_FD_87031 | JGI IMG/M metagenome (GOLD analysis project Ga0114975, IMG submission 87031) | Freshwater microbial communities from Lake Simoncouche, Canada to study carbon cycling - S_130626_EF_MetaG | ecosystem: Environmental > Aquatic > Freshwater > Lake | place: Lake...
CGGCGCACCCGACTGGTTCCGGCTCGGCGATCGCGACCTTGCACTGCACATTCATCGCACGGCGCAACTGCGCGCTGGCGGGCGACTCACCGAGGTGAATCGCGAGATCCAACGCAAGCTCGGACTCAGCGAAGCGCCAATCCTGATGGCGACCGACGATCCGCTTCGCACGCGCCTACGTACTCCAGATGGCTGGATGGAGTTCCAGCCGTGGTTCGTTGGCGCACAAGCGAAGACTGAGGTACTTGAGGTGGCCTTTGACGGCGCCGACGCGGCGCGCCCGACCGCTGAAACGCTCGATGCCCTCGCGGCCGCAGAGCGCATCGTGATTGCGCCGTCAAATCCGCTGATCTCCATCGCTCCGATTCTCGCTATCCCTGGCATCCGCGAGGCGATCGCGGCGGCACGGGCACGCGGCGCAAAAGTCGTGGGGGTCTCGCCGATTGTTGGCGGGAAGGCGCTGAAGGGGCCAGCCGACCGCATGCTCGCCGCGGCAGGACTCGACGTCTCACCGGCGGGTGTTGCCAAGCACCTGACCGGGCTGATGGATGCATTCCTTGTTGAAACGTCGGACCTCACTCCTGCGCTAGCCGCCGCGCTCACACCACACGTTCGCAAGAGCGTGGCTGCGCCGATCGTTATGACTGATGATGCTGCGCGACTCGCCGTAGCACGCGCCGTTCTCGCCGTTTCGTGACCGTCACCGCAATCCTCCCCTTCAGGTCAATCGACTCGGCGAAGTCGCGCATGGCGCCACTTCTCAGCGAAGAGGAGCGTCGCGAGTTCTCAGCACGTCTCCTTGAACGCACCCTCTTGGCGCTCGGTGGCGCCAACAGCGTCAGCAACGTGATCCTGGTCTCGCCAGATCCGCTCGCCCGCGCCCTCGCGCGCAGCGGCGGACATGAGGCGCTCGATGATGGTGGCGTTGAACTGAATGCGGTGATTGCACTCGGCGTACGCCACGCCACGGCTGGTGGAGCATCTGCGGTGCTCGTTCTGCCCGTGGACCTTGCCGAAATCTCCGCAGCAAACATTGATGCGCTTGTGAACGGTTGGTCGGGTTCGCAGCCGGGCCTCCTTGCATCGCCAGATGGCGGCACCTCGGCGCTCTTGGTACCCCTCCCACACGACTTTACGCCGCAGTTCGGAGCGAACAGTGCAGCGGCGCACCGTACCGAGCTGAGCCGTGACGGTGCCCACGTCGAGGCGCTCGACTCACAGCTCGCCGCCGACCTCGATACGCCCAACGACCTGAAGGCCGCCATGGAGCGTGAGCGGGCTGTAGCCACGCCAGCGCCAACAGCGGGCCTGCTCGCACTCCCCGTTACGGACTTGGTGAGATCCAACCGGGCGACGACCTACCAGCCATGATCGCCGGCTGTGTCGCGACAATCGCGGCCACGAGTGCGATCGGAGGTCTACGCAGCGACGATGTGATCGCCGTGACGCAGAAGATCGTCTCCAAGGCAGAGGGAGCCATCGTTGAGCTAACCACCATCACGCCACGACCAGAGGCGGTGGAGTACGCAACGAAGTGGGGTCGCGACGCGCGCCAAGTTGAAGTGGTGCTGCAAGAGGCCGTACGTGTTGTACGCATGGATCGCGGCGTGATCATCACCGAGACCGCACACGGATTTGTTCTGGCGAACTCAGGTGTTGACGCCAGCAACGTTGGTCCGCGCAGCGGCGAGGTGGTGACACTCCTGCCGCGCGATCCCGATGGCTCGGCGCGCGCGATTCGCGAGGCGATCCGCCTGCGCACTGGCATCGCGCCCGGAGTAATCATCACCGACTCCTTCGGTCGCCCGTGGCGCCTCGGCATCACCGACGTGGCGATCGGCGTCGCTGGGATTGCGGCGCTGGAAGATCTGCGCGGCACACCTGACGCCGATGGCCGCACGATGGCGGCAACGGTCCGCGCCGTCGCTGACCAGATCGCCGCTACCGCAGAGCTCGCCTTGGGCAAGACCGCCCGCCGACCGCTCGCGCTGATTCGCGGCGCGCACCCGCAGGTTGCAGAGGACGGGAGCGCCCGGTCGAGCCTGATGCCCCCCGATTGGGACCTCTTCCGGTAATCAGCCAGCCCAAATCTGCGGGGGGCGTAGAATCGCAGCATGACCAACGCAGAGACCCCCAAGGGATTCGGGCTGACGATTGACTTCGGTGCAGCTGCGCCAGCTGCCGATCCTGCCGTCGCCACCAGCGCCACAGCCGCCGCCCCAACGGAGACAAGGTTGTTGATTCTCGGCTCTGGGCCTGCGGGCTTGACCGCGGCGATCTATGCCGCTCGCGCCGCCCTCGCCCCTATCGTGATCGGTGGCTACGCTCCTGGCGGACAGCTGATGCTGACCAGCGAGGTTGAAAACTTCCCCGGGTTCCCCGACGGCATCGATGGCCCCGAGCTGATGGCCAAGATGCGCGCACAGGCGGAGCGCTTCGGCTCGGTCATGGTGGACCAAGATGTTGACCGCGTTGACTTGAGCGCACAGCCTCACCGGGTGTGGAGTGCTGGTCGCGAGTTCCGCGCAGAAGCCATCATCATCGCAACCGGTGCATCGGCGCTCTGGCTTGGGCTTGAGTCTGAGACCCGACTCCGTGGACGCGGTGTCAGCGCCTGTGCAACCTGCGATGGCTTCTTCTTTAAGGGTCAAGAGGTCGTCGTCGTTGGCGGCGGCGATACCGCCCTTGAAGAGGCGCTCTTCCTGACGCGCTTTGCAACCAAGGTTCACCTTGTACATCGCCGCGAAACCTTCCGCGCCAGCAAGATCATGATCTCGCGCGTCGAAGCACACGCGAACATCGAGCTGCACATGAACCGCGAAGTGGTTGAGGTGCTCGGAGAGAAGAGCACGGAAGCGGTCATGCTGCGCGACACCACCCCTGGCGCGACGGGCGCCCCAGAGCGTCTCGCCGCTGGTGGACTCTTTGTCGCGATCGGCTACAAGCCGAACACCGCGATGCTCGGAGGTGCCCTCCCCGTTGACGCGGCGGGCTACCTGCAGCTTGAGAGCGAGACGTCCGCCTCTCAGATCGACGGTGTCTTCATTGCCGGTGACGTACACGACCACCGCTACCGCCAGGCGATCACCGCCGCAGGAGACGGTTGTCGCGCCGCACTCGACGCGGAACGCTGGCTCGCGGAGCGCGACGCTTCAAAGTCGTAAGCGCCACACCGTGTTTGGCGCGCCCCCTGATTCGGCTGGGGTAGATGAGATCCCCCTCTCGGGGGTCTGAAAAACGACTTTCGTGTCGTAGGACGGGCTGAGGCGCCGACCCTGGTGGGCACACACGACCATTTGCCCCCTCCTCCGCGCACGGTTATAGGGCGTTTACGGACACACCGTAGAATCTCCCTATGCAGGAACTAGCGCAGGGAGCCCCCGTAGCCATTCGAATTCTCCGCGAGCAGCAGCGCCTCGAGCTGGATTGGCGCGATGGGCATGCGAGCGTCTATGAAGCAATTCCGTTGCGATGGCTCTGCCCCTGTGCCTATTGTCGCGGTGAGGCTGGGCTCCCAGGCTGGCTTGACGCCAATCCAACCCTCAGCCCAAGTCAGACGAAGCTTGAGGGGGGCGAAATGGTTGGGAGTTATGCACTCTGCCTCTTCTGGGGCGACGGTCACCGAACCGGCTACTACACCTGGTCGCTGCTTCGTCAACGCTGTGCGTGCGCCGGCTGTATGAGTGCCCCACGATGACGCTGGGCGTCAGTCGCGAGCTCTCGCTTCTCGCCTTCAATGCGCGGGTTTTGACCGAGGCATCAAACAGCAAGCGTCCGCTCCTTGACCGATTCCGCTTCCTTGGCATCGTTGCATCGAACATCGACGAGTTCTACGGCGTGCGCGTTGCCGGAATCCAAGATCAGCTAGTCGCTGGTGTCCGCAGCCCTGGGCCCGACGGCCGTACCCCCGACGTGCAACTTGCACTGATTCGCGAAGCGACCGACCTCCTTACCGAATCGGCACAAGAGAGCTGGGGCACCCTCGTCGAAGAGCTGCGCAGCGCTGGGTTCCCGCTTCGACGGTGGGCTGACCTGGACGCAGCGGAGCAGTCAATCCTCACGGAACGGTTCACCCGAGAGATCTTCCCCGTGCTGACTCCCCTCGCAGTTGATCCGGGCCACCCGTTTCCGCTGATCAGCTCGCTCAGCCTCTCGCTCGCGATACGGCTCCGAGCACATGACGACCAGGAGATCTCACTTGCGCGCGTAAAGGTGCCAACCATCCTCGGACGCATGGTGCAGTTCGGTAACGGCGACTGGATCTTGATGGAAGAGTTGATCTCGGCCCACCTTGACCTTCTCTTCCCCGGCACAGAGATCCTGGACGCACACCTCTTCCGGGTTACGCGCGATGCCGACCTTGACACCGCTGAAGACGAAGCGGATGACCTGTTGGAGGCAATTGAAGAGGGGCTCCGTCAACGCCGGTTCGGCAGCGTGGTGCGACTAGAGGTGGGCCCCGAGATGCCGAGCGCGTTGCTTGAGATGCTCTTGGCGGGACTTGAGATCGGCCAGAGCGAGGTGCAGGTTGTCGAGGGGACGCTTGACCTCTCCGTCGCGCTGCAAGTGGCAAGCCTCCCTCGCCCTGATCTGCGTGCTTCGCGTTGGCAACCGGTCACGCCGGCGCGCATCGCTGCGAGTAAGTCAAGCGCGTCACCAAACGGCGACATCTTCAAGGTGATCGCTGAGGGTGACCTGCTGGTGCACCACCCATACGAGAGCTTTGAGGCGAGCGTCGACCAGTTCTTTGCCCAGGCTGCTGACGACCCTGAGGTCCTCTCCATCCGCTCCACGCTCTATCGCACCGGAGCGACCTCAAGCATCCCTGCACACCTGATTCGCGCCGCCCAGGCTGGCAAGGAAGTGGTGGTGCTGGTCGAGCTGAAGGCGCGCTTCGACGAGGCGGCGAATATTGAGTGGGCGCGGCGACTCGAAGAGGCGGGAGCGCACGTGGTCTACGGCGTGATGGGCCTCAAGACGCACTGCAAGGCGACGCTGATCGCGCGACGAGAGGGCTCCTCGATTCACCGCTATGTGCACCTCTCCACGGGCAACTACAACCCGAAGACGGCGCGCGGCTACACCGACATCGGCCTCTTCACCACGAACGATGCGATCGGCACCGACGTGGGGGTCCTCTTTAACTTCCTGACTGGTGCCGCTCGCACCTCGGCGTACAAGCGCATCCTCGTAGCGCCGGATCATTTGCGCAGCGAGATCAAGGGACGCATCGATCGTCTCGCCGAACAGGCACGAAGCGGCGCTGAGACCTCCATCACCATCAAGGTGAACGCGTTGATTGATCCCGAGATGATTGCAACCCTCGACCGCGCCGCAGAGGCGGGTGTCTCCATGGACCTCATCGTGCGCGGCATGTGCGGCCTCCTGCCAAACCCGGCGCGCCATGGGGATCGCCTGCGGATTCGCTCGGTCATCGGTGACTACCTGGAGCACAGCCGCATCTACCGCTTTGCGGGGCCCGATGGGGTTGAGCTGTTTGCCGGAAGTGCCGACCTGATGGAGCGCAACCTTGACCGGCGCGTTGAGGTGCTCTTCCCGCTTGAAGATCGTGAGGTGCGCCGAAAGGTTGACGAGATCCTCGCCGCACTGCTCGCAGATACCTCAAACGCCTGGGAGCTCCAGCCAGACGGGGCCTGGGAGCGCCTCACAGAGACGGGCAACTCATCGTTCGAAACCTTGCGACAGGTGGCAATCACCGCATCTCAGGCATAATCTCGCCATGGAGCGCGAGCTGAAATTCCTTCTCGAGCACGCGCACATCCCCGCACTCCCCAACGGCTACCGAGTGGCTGAAGCGCAGCCAACACTCCACCTCCTTGATGAGTACCTCGACTACCGCGGCCAGATTCTCGCCGCCGGCTGGCGACTACGACGCCGACGATCCGATGGCGAAGCGTTGAGATACACGCTCAAGTCCGAGCGAACCGCTGGCACGTCAGGCCCGCTGAGTGAGCGGATAGAGATTGAGCGCACACCAGAGCAGAACGAAGAGCTCCCAAGCGAGATTGTGGCGACGCTCGCGGAGGCTGGAGTTGATGCGGCTCACGTGCTCGATCGCCTACAGCCGTATCTCACACTTCGCCAGGAGCGCCAGCCGGTAGCGCTCTCAAATAGCGACGGGGAGCTCGCGCTGCTCAGCGTGGACGAGGTACGCGCAGGGGCCCCGACACCCGAAGGAGAGCGCCGCTGGACGGAGCTCGAGATTGAGTTCCTCACCACCGTTCCGCCCGAAGCTCGTGATCGTGCGACCAGCGAACTCACTGCGTGGTTCGCGACACAACCCGGCGTTACGGTCGGCGGCGAATCGAAGATTGATCGCGCGGCGCGCCTGCTCTCAATCTCGCTCTAGCGCGAGGAGCCTGCCCGGGTCTCCATAACGAGGGTTGGTAGCGCCTCGCGCCATCCATCACCCGCTCGCGCTACGGCAACAACCAAGCCTTCACGAATACCACCGCGATCAACGGTGACCTCGCGCGCGGTGGTTCGCTGCAGCAGCGCCTCTACGATCGCAATCCCTGCTGGAAGGAGTCGCGCGCGGCGCTGGGAAATTGCGAAGCGTTCCGCGACCTCTTTCGCCGTTAGTCCCACGAGACGCTCCCCCATCGCTGCAAGATCTTCGCGTTCAACCGTTCGACTAATCAGCGTTGCCGGAACAAGCTTGAGCAGTCGAGTTGCGGTCCCGCCCACCAAGATTAGACGGTGAACATCGGCAACGGTAAGGTCGGCCAGCGCGATCTGGGCGTGTCGACGGAGCTCCTGCCACTCGCGCGGACGTGGCGGATCTTGATACGAGACACGCGCCAAGAGACGAGCCGAGCCGATGGAGACGCCGATTGCACGTGGTAACTCGCCGGGGTGAAGCTCCACTGCTTCCGTTGATCCCCCGCCAATATCAACGACGAGCTGTGGCACCGAGTGGTCGTGTCCGTGATGAAGACCGAGGACGGTGAGGAGCCCCTCCTCCTCATGTGTCAACACGATTGGTGCACCAAACTTTGGCCCGCGAAGAGCGCGCAGCACACTTTCTTGATCATGGGCACGGCGGAAGGGTTCGGTGGCAACGACGAAGAGTTCATCCGCACCGAGGATGCTGGCTCGCGTGCGAAACGCAGCAAGCGCGTCACTAATCGCTATGGTGGCCTTACGGCCAATGGTGCGATCCTGCTCGACCAGCCGACCGAGCTCAATCGGCATCGACTCATCGGCGATCACCTCTTGGCGCACCCCGTCTGAAACCGCAACATAGAGGTGGGTTGAATTGGAGCCGATATCGACCACGGCACAGACCCGCGGGATCCCAGCCTGCGAGCTACCCACCCGGCCGCGGCGGGTCTTGGGGGTCTGAGGGGCGCCGCCTGAACGCGGCCTCGCCGCGTGAACACTGCGTGAACGCCTCCCTGCCACCATTCGCGCATCCTAGCCGTGAACGGAGATTCCCTCTTGGCGGGGCTGGGGCGGTAGGATGTGAGCCAATTACTTGAGTAGCTCGGAGGGAAAATGGCAGCAGGAGACGATCAGGGTCGAGTCGAGAGCGAGATCGAGGAGATCCTCGCGCGCACCGCGTCCGACGGAGCTACGGCGGCGCCCCAGGGTGCCCGCGAGCCGCTTGACCGGGAACTGCGCTACATCAAGGAGACGGTTATCCGCATGGGGAGCATGGCGGAGGCGGCGATCCGAGACGCCCTCGATGCGCTCGTCACCCACAACGCCGAGAAGGCCACGGCGGTGATCATCGGCGACCGAAAGATCAACGATATGCAGCACGAGGTGATCACAGCAATCACCACCACCATCGCAACGCAGAGCCCGGTGGCACGTGACCTCCGCAACCTGTTGATGATGAACCACGTTGTCTATGAGCTCGAGCGCATCGGTGACCATGCCGCATCCGTCGCGAAGATCGCCGTCCAGCTTGCCCCAGAGCCAGCGCTCCAGCGCTACCTTCACCTTCCCGAGATCGGCGAGCTGGCAGCAACTCAGCTGCACGGCATCCTGATGGCGCTCGTTGACGTTGACCCTGTTCGCGCCCGCGAGGTAGCGGTCAGCGACGATCAGATCGACGCCCTCTACCGACAATCATTTGATGAGTGCATCCGCCTGATGGAGGCCGACAAGTCAAACGTCGCGCGCGGAACTCGCCTCCTCTTTGCTGCGCACTACCTCGAGCGCATCGGCGATCGCACGACCAATATCGCCGAAGACATCGTCTACCTCGCCTCCGGAGAGGTAGAGGACTTGAATCCTTGAGTTCAGACCGCGCCACTTTGGGCAACGAGTTGAAGCGCCTCTACATCGTTCGTCACGCCGACGCTGGTGACCCAGCCGAATGGATTGGCCCAGATGCAGAGCGCCCGCTCAGCTCGAAGGGGGTCAAGCAGGCCGCCCGACTTGCGGCGGCACTCGTTGCCGCTGGCACCAACGTTGGATCGCTCCGCACCTCACCGGCTCGTCGCTGCACCGAAACCTGCGCCGTAATCGCCGCAGCGCTAGAGACCACCGCCACCATCGACGAGCAGCTTGCCAGTGGCCCAACCGCGGCGCATGTCGCCAAACTCCTCGCTCGACGCGGTCACGACGCGCTGCTCCTCGTTGGGCACCAGCCGCACCTTGGCAATCTGATCGCTGAGCTCACCGGCATCGCCTCAATCCCCGTTGAGAAGGGCTCCATGATCCGCATTGACATCGCCGCTCCGTATACGCCGGGGAGCGGCCGCCTCGTTGCGCTCGTTCCGCCCGCGCACCTACGCGCTCCGAAGAGCGAGCGTTAGGGCGTCGCCGCGCGAGCGGCAGTAACCCCTTCCCCTTCAACACAGAGGGCGGTAAGACGTAGGTCACTCGCCCATGCGGCACCCTGCACGTCTCGCAGGGTCCAGGCAGCAACCTCGAGCCCCGCACCGCACCAGCGGTTGATGTTCGCGTCGTTCAGGAGTTCCATTGCGACAGAGAGGCCGACGCAGCCGAGTGCGGTCGCTCGCTCCGCCTCTGCCGTGGTTTCAGCGTTCAGCCATCGTGACCAGTCAGGCGCACGCTCTGCCACTGCGCGGAGTACGCCCGGGTGGAAGCTTGAGATGACGACCCCCTCCGCCTCTGCTCCGCGCGCGGCAACGAGTGCCGTAAAGAGTGCGTCGGTGGGCTCCTCTTTTAGTTCGAGGTCGATCAGCGTGGTGGCGGGCATGGCGGCGAGCACTTCGGTGAGCGTTGGCACACCGAGGTCCGCTAGCTCCGTCACCGAGAGATCACGCACGCGCCGTGGCACCCCAAAGAGTCGATCGAGCGTCTCATCGTGCACGATCACCGCTCCCCCTTCGGCACTAAAGCGCACATCAAACTCCACGCCATCGCACTGCTCCGCGCCTGCGACGAGAGCGGCGAGGCTGTTCTCCCGGAGCGTTGCGCCGTGGGCCCCGCGATGCGCGAGGAGAAGCGGGCGCTGGAGTGACTCACGTGCGCGACCGATCGCGCTCGGACGAAGAGTCAGGAGGCGGCTCCAGCGGCTGGCAGCGTCATCGTGAAGGTGGTTCCAACGCCAGCGGTAGAGGTAACGGTGATATCGCCGCCATGACGAAGCACGGCGTACCGGGCGATCGCGAGGCCGAGTCCGGTCCCGCCGCCGCCAACGGCTCCGGCGCCACCATCGACTCGCTCCACGGTGAAGAAGCGCTCAAAGATTCGTGAGAGGTGGGCACGATCAATACCAATGCCGTGATCAACGACGGCGATCTGTGATCCGCCATCGCTCAGCCGATCAATCTGGAGTTCCACGCGCCCGCCCTCGCGGCTGTACTTCACGGCGTTATGGACGAGGTTCGCCACCGCCTGGCGGAGGCGATCGCGATCACCAGAGATCAGGAGCGGGCCCGTTCCGATCACATCAATGCCGCCACCGTGCTGTGCCGCAACCGGAGCAAACCGCTGCGCGACCTCCTCGGCTAAGGCGACGAGGTCAAACTCGGCCTTGCGGAGCGGGATCTCACCCGCCTCTAGGGTGGCGAGATCGAGCATCTCGTCGGCCATTTGCACCAGGTGGAGCACCTCAACCTCGATCTTGGCGCTGCGGCTTGCCACACCAGAAACGTCACCCTTCGCCGCGGCGCCGCCAATCGTCTCCGCGAGGAGGCGGATCGTTGAGAGCGGGGTGCGCAGTTCGTGCGAGAGATTGTCCACGAACTCGGTGCGGATCTGTCGTAGTCGACGCACCTCTGTCAGGTCGCGCAAGACGAGCCAGGCTCCGCCGTCGCCATCAGGTGCTGCCACCACAGAGACGTGCCGTGCCTCGTCAGAGTGCCCGAGGCGACCGTCGCGAATATCAATCTCGCCTCGATGCACCTCACCTGCAATCGCCTTGCGAGTGAGCTCCTCAAGTCGGAAGTCAACGGTTGCTTCGATCAGCGGCATGCCACGAAACTGCACGTCGCCGCGGGCGAGGATCTCGCCAGTGACGGGGCTCGCGGCACGGATCACGAGATCGGAGCCAATACGAAGGATGGCGTCATCAGTCGCCTCAAGGAGGGCGTTCAGGCGCTCAGAGCGGCGGTCGGCGCGATCCCAGGCAACGTCTGCCCGGCTGCTCTCACGTGCTGCGCGATCGGCCTCAGTCGCAACATCTTGCGCTGTGAAGCGGCGAACGACCAGATAGGTGATCCCTGCAGAGATCAGTACCGTTGCAAGCCCGATGACGAAGTCGGGCATCAGGCGGCTGGGTGAGGATCGCGCGCTGCATGCCGCGGTGGGTACCCGCGCGAAAGGAGTTCTGCCTCAACGGCGGCACGGTCGCTGGCCTGTGCGGCACGAATTGCGTTTAGCACTGCGCCGATCGGAAGCACGTTGCGCTCCCCCGTTGAGCGCAGTGTGACCTCTGCGCCGCCAGCCTCCAGTGAGCGCGGCGAGATGGTGATCATCCATGGAGCCCCGATCAGCTCGGCATCGGCGAACTTCACGCCAGGTGTCTCGGCGCGATCATCGACCAGCAGCTCGATGCCGGCAGCCTCCGCCTCCGCCTCAAGGGCGAGTGCGATCTCGGTGACCTTCGGATCCTTATTCGCGCCAACGATCGCAATCTGCGCGTCGAATGGGCTGATGGAGATCGGCCAGGAGAGGCCCTTCTCGTCGTGGTGTGCCTCGGCGATACAGGCGACCGCACGGCCGACACCAATCCCATACGAGCCCATCACGATCGGGTGCGAGACCCCCGCCTCGTCGGCGTACGTTGCGCCCAGCGCGCCGGTGTATCGCGTACCCAGCTTGAAGATATTGCCAACCTCGATGCCGTTTTCGATGCGCAGTTGGCCACCGCAGGCGAGGCAGGCATCGCCCACCTTC
>Ga0114975_10003042_pt1 | contig 11339 bp, 12 predicted proteins | sample S_130626_EF_Meta_FD_87031 | JGI IMG/M metagenome (GOLD analysis project Ga0114975, IMG submission 87031) | Freshwater microbial communities from Lake Simoncouche, Canada to study carbon cycling - S_130626_EF_MetaG | ecosystem: Environmental > Aquatic > Freshwater > Lake | place: Lake...
CAAGAAAATGATGAACATGGGATTTACACCGGCCGATTTCCTTCGCGCATTCGATTACAGTGGCGAGGAGGATGACGAGTTCTACGAAAACTTCCAAGAACGCTACGACGAAGTTCGCAGTGGCAAGATCCCTTTGTCGGCGCGTGACAAACGTTCTTATGCGCAAGTTGCCTGTGGAAAATAGATAGTTTATGACAATACGTATGTATGATTGATAATATTATTAAGTAAAATGCAAAAAAGCAGCCGCCGCTGTCTTTTTTCATGAGATGATCCCGGTTCTCCTGCTTTTTCGTCCACCTTTGTGAAGGGCAAATATTATTGTTAAATTTAATTGAAGTGAAAACTACTTCCAATTTTCAAATGTTTATTCGGCTGTAAAAATTGAATAAATATTGTTTGTACTTCTAATGTGCAAACAATACTCGCATTCATCATGAACTCAGCATTTATTAACAAGAATTCCGAATTCAATGTCTGTGATGAGGTTGTCGTTACAGATACGATCAACGATGAGAGTTTTTCGGGAAAAGTGTGTCGAATTGATCGACAATTACCTTATGATGAAGGTTCTATGAATGCGACGGATTACATTTACGTTTCATTTGACCAAGCGGTCTATGCAAAATGGATCAGTCGAGGGAATGTGATTGACTACGATGGAAGTGCGCATGCTGATACTTTTACAGTTTGTGGGATTGAATCGTCTGGTAATGCGATTACTCGTTTGAAAGGAACAGTAAAAACCGAGAAATATAGCCCTATGGCTTGTGAATATTCATTGTCTCCAGAGAAAATTCGAGGCATGCTGATTTGGCGTGTTGCGTATACGATTGTGAAGGCATAAATAAGGGCATTATATATACATCGACGAACAATTGAAATGGAGAAACTTGTAGAACAATTACCTGATGATATTAAACATAAAATTTTTTATGATTATTTAGAAATTCCTATGTTCTATGATATTATTTATAGAAAATGGGAAAAGATGCAAACGCCCGAACAAGCAATGTCGCATATGAATTTACTTTTACCGATTATTTTACGTAAATCGAATTTATATGCGTATTTGAAAGAACATGATTTTGCCTTTTATAGAACAGCTTACTATCACGTTACACTAAAACAAAAATCGTATCCGAACAAGCCGTTTGGCGAAAGCTTTTTGATGACATGGTTCATGTATTATCATAATTATTGGGACTAGAATCAGGAAACCTACGGTTTCCTTAGAATCGCTTCGCGATTCCAGGTTGAAGCCGCAAAGCGGCTTCTGACCCGAACCCTTCCCTTCAGAGAACCGTAGGTTATCCGAACCTCTCTGAACCTCTCTGACCCTCTCTGAACCTCTCCGACCCTCTCTGACCCTCTCCGAACCTCTCTGAACCTCTCCGACCCTCTCTGACCCTCTCCGAACCTCTCCCTCATTCAAAAAGGGAGAGGTTCGGAGAACCGTAGGTTCTCTGATTTATTTGGGCACTTTTCGCATATTCTTCATCGTCTTGTTATGGGTTTCGTAAAATTTCCGCGTTTTCCCCTTTGTACGTAACCAAACATTTTTTCTCAAATAGCATACGATCGACAGGCGCGTCGTATCTTCCGTTTTTTTGTGAATCGGCAGATTTGCATGCGGCTGATGGACATCCATAAAGAGAATATCATCATTACGCACATCCACACCTAATCCATACTGTGGAAAACACGTTTCGCCACCGGTGTATTCCCCTCGTTCAATCACCGCTAAATTTCCAAAACCCTCATCATCATCGCCTTTGTCCGTATGTATCGCAGTTCGATAATTGATGTTCGTAGTTACAGTCGTAAACGATGTTCCAGGGATTTTAAAATGTGTTTGATTCGCCTTTTTACGTTGTAATTTATAATGATCTGGCGTCAACTTGGCGTATTGTTCGTCAATTTCGCGGATCAAAGGAAATGTCGCTTTGTATTTTTCCGGATGATCTTGATTGAATCGGCATTCGCGAACAGTTACTGCTGGCGTTTTTCCCATTTTTTTGAAGATCACTTTGTGAATGGGCGACCAGCGATCAAAATAGCCGAATATATTCGACATTACACGAGGGTTTGTTGCTAGATCTTTCGTTTTGCTACCGCTCGCGCTTCCACGGTTTGCCGTAGTATTTCTAGCAAACTCATTTACGTTGTCGTAAAATGATTGCACGTTTTTATCAGTAAGCGCTTTCTTTCTAAATCGTAATAGGAGTTTTCCTTCGCTGGTATATACGTCGGCATTATGATCAATAATTGTTTTAATATCGCTAGGTTTAACAAATTTACCCATTTTCTTTTCCATTTTGGCATCATCGTATTCTTTATCTACCGTATATACTTTTATACCGTTCTTCTCTTCGGTTTTGATAATCATATGTTCTTTATATTATAGGAATAAAAAATAATATAATATAAAGGGTTTTGAAAAATTGATTCTTTGTAGCTATGAATACGTACTATTACAAAATAATGGACGTAACTATTACGCCAGATATATATATGCCAAGCGTTGATAATGCAGGGAATTATGTAGATATCGTTCCTATCATTAGAAGTGGTTTGTTCTGTCCATGCGGATCAAGAAAAGACAAAACGTACGAAACCTCTGCGAAATTTGCTGCACACATAAAGTCAAAATCTCACCAAAAATGGTTGTTGAATTTGAATCAAAACAAAGCTAATTACTACGTTGAGTTATTACAAAATAAAGAACTGGTGGAAAACCAGCGGAAAATTATAACACAATTAGAAAATCAATTAAAAAAGAAAATATTAACAATCGATTATTTGACTGACCAGCTTACAAGCAGAACTCAGCAAATAACAACTGTTGATTTGTTGGATATAAACTAGAGGGTTATTCTAGAAAAGATGTATGTGAGAACTAGTACGGTTGATTCGCCGGCGTAAATAACTGGCCATCCCCACCATGGCAGCGGTGTCATTTGATAAACACTGTCGCCGGGTAAATACACGGTTTTCCCCCCACTATTCACGAAGGACCAAGACCGATGAAAAATAAATGCCAAAATGGTGGTTTCGAGTGTAATGTGCTCAAACCAAAGAGCACATATGAATGACGTACATAAAATATGAATGAATATATCTAGTTTTACATAGGTACGATACTCCATGATGTTTTCTAGATCCTGTACTTCATAAAGCGCTTTGCACAAGTTGGGACTATGATGACTATTGTAAATTGCCATGCAAACGTAATATCCGATGCCAATACATGCTGCCGATGAAGCCGCTGTTCCTTTTGCCATCTTTATGAGAAGAGAATAATCGGAAAGATCTACAAGAAAAAAAGCCACAATATCAAACCAAAGCAAAACGCCGGATAGTTTACACCACCATTTTGTCATGGCTTCGCCAGGATTGAATACCATCTTGCTAACAATAATAGTGCGCATACTTTTATATTTATTTTGTTATAATAATAGGAGACGGATCAAGGCATGGTTCAGATTCTTACCGATAAAGGTAGATACGTAATCATAGTGGCAAATGGTCTGACTGCCGCCGTAATAATCCACATCTATCTCGTCGATTAACTCTTGCGACAAGTAATACCGATCCTTGCCATTTTTCTTGTGAATTCTAGACAAATAAAATCCGTGTTTGTTTTTCACGAGAGAATCGCCAATGTAGGCTTGTTCGTACTTTGGATTATATGTGCGATTGCTGTAGTAATTGTTTTTGAAAACAACGAATTCAATGTCTTCCGACTTTGGAATCAAGAATTCGAAAATAGTATTGCCTATCTCTTTTGGCATGCTTTTCATAAATGTATTGAACATAGTTGATGGATTGATCGGTAAGAATATACTGCAATTTTAATTCAATTTTGCGGAAAATAGGTATAAAGAATCTCTAACTATTCATATGGGGATTCGGAATAAGTGAATTTCCAAAGCCCTTATGGCTTAGTGGTACAGCATCAGTCTTGTAAACTGAAGATCCTGAGTTCGATTCTCAGTGAGGGCAAAATTACAGTTTCAACCATGTAATTATACTTTGTATTTACAAAGCATAATCAGTTTGTCTTTAGACATTATTTTATAATGATACTTTACAATGCCTATTTGCATTTGTGCTGGAGTTTGCGCTTGTATTGCCGCTGGATTCGCCATTGGGTTTTATACTATTACTACTAATAAATCATTCGTTCAGTCTGAAATAGAAACAGAATCTGTCTTATAAAAACCTTCACAAAAAAGAAAAAAGTCGGCGTCACTTTTGAAAATCGGACATTTTTAAAATGTCCATTTTTTAAAAATCGAAAATAGTTTTTGCAAAAAGGTGATTGTGACTGACCTGCTTTAAAACTTGAAAAAATATTGGCGAAATCTCGCTGCATTAAAAACGGCACTTTTTGGGGTGGTCAATTAAAAAGTGCCGTTTTAAGGGGATTTTTGGGAAAAAGCGATCAATGCAATTGGCTGCATTATTTTATGTATTTTTCTTGATTTCCAATTCGGAAAACGGCACTTTTTGTCAATTTGTGTCATGAAAAAGTGCCGTTTTATTTTGCGTTATTTTTTCGGGCACTGCTGCATAATTGGTGTTGTCCGTATCGAAACTTAAAATAATCGACCAAAACCACATTTTGTCCTAAATATAATGCTCAGATATTGTTTTCGGTGAAACAATATAAAACCCTCGGCACTTTTTTTATACCTCTATATAAAAAGTGCCAAACGATTTTTCAATGTATGAATGTCCAGCCTGTGCATTTACGTGTAGCAAATCGAGCAATTGGATTCGACATACTGCGACTGCGAAGCACCAAAAACTGATCAATAAGTTTGTAGAAAAAGTGCCAGTTCAAAAACCCGACCCATTAACAGAAACCACACATATTTGCAGTGAATGTAGTGCACAATTTGATACAAAACTGAAATTATCTAGGCACGCAAAAAAGTGCCAAAAAACATGCGCAATACAGCCGACAAAAACAATCGATACCGGAGTGGTAATCGAATTGATAAAACAAAATCAGGAATTCAAAACCATGCTGATGGAACAGAATGACAAATATTTAGCGCAAAATGAAAAAATTATAGAATTGTCCTCGAAAGTCAGTGTTGTGAATAATATAACCAACAATAATCAATTTAATCTCAACGTATTCTTAAACGAAACCTGCAAAGACGCCATTAATTTACAAGAATTTGTAGATAACTTGCAAATTCAAATGAACGAATTGGAGAACGTCGGGAAAAAAGGCTATGTAATAGGCATTACTGATATCATTATTGATCGATTAAAACAATTAGATGTATCGAAGCGGCCGGTTCATTGTACAGATTTGAAACGCGAAATCATGTATATTAAAGATGACAATTCGTGGAACAAAGACGAGGAGAACAAGAAAATAAAACGTATGATAACGCGGGTTGCTAATAAAAATTATCGAAAAATACCTGAATGGCGTGAAGAAAATCCAAACTGTCTCGATGCGGAGCATATGCAGTATGATTTTTGTATAGACTTGATGCGAAATTCGCTTGGCGAAATAGGTGACGAACAAGAGCGACTAGATGAGAAGATTGTAAAAAACATAGCGAAACTGGTCATTGTCAACAAGTAAATAAAATCTGATTTTATAATAGATGAAGACCCGTACTACTTTTATTGTTGTATTGATACTACTTTTGATAAACAGTATCATTTTTCTGGCTTATCTACTATCGAATAATGTACAAGAAGGACTAATAGACGCTTATGGCATTTCGGAATTGACTCCTATTATAAAAAATAATACAGAACAAAAATCAGTAACCATTATGATGAAAAATACATCTGTTTCTGAACAGAAACCTAGTCCAGTTGGGCATTTTACAGCAACTAGTAACCTAGTACTGATGAATATAGATACGAATGTGTTTGAATCCGTTGCTGCTAGCACAAATGTTGTAGTGCAGAATCAAAGTCAAGGACCAGGACCAGGACCAGGACCAGAACCAGTACAAGGACCAGTACAAGGACCAGCACAAGCGCCTGTACAGTCATTCACCGTAGATGAAAGCAAGGTTATTATATTGCCCTTTTTAAATACTAATTTAGTAACTATTACAAATCAAACAAACACTGTTCGTGAAGTCCCACTACCACCAATTAAATATCTTCCGATAAATGAAGTGATTATTCTACCAGAAGTTCCTGCAAAGCTCAAGCCTAATACAGCAGCGGTATTTCCAACCAAATTCAAATTGTCATTAACATTGAATAATGTAACCCTAATAAACGACGCTGCAAACGTAAACAAAGCCTATACTAGCAATCAGATCGTAAAAGATGCAAGTGGAAATCCACAATTATTGATAGTGCAAAGCGCAGTAGGTCTTGGCAGCGTCGCGCCAGATACAGATGGTTCAAATCTAGTCTATTGTGTATTGAATCAGCGAACTACTTCACCTTATCCTATCACAGTTTTCGTCAAAGATGGATCAAGGTTCTCATCTATACGATTTCAATTTATTTCAGCATAACAATGATTCGATTCTTTCTAGGGATCTAATCATTTCTATAGGCCATTCTTGTAATTAACCACATACGGATTGCCTTTCAACATGTCTGTAATATCAGATGTATTTCTATCCATTTGAATACCTGTATATAGTCCATTCGAGTTTCCAGCAACACGGCCCATATTAATAGGCTCAGGGCTTTGATACGGCATTGTTCCAGTAATGGGTCTAGAATTTACTAACATTGTATCGCGACTAGCTTGCTCCATATTCATATTTCCATTCAATAACGACATGTTTCCAGGGACAAGTCGACCGTCAATCGTACTCGCTTTGATGTTATTATTTCGCTGATTGTAGCCAGCTGTGTAGGATCTGGGTTCTTTTGTGTGCGATCCGGCATTTCCAGCATAATAGAAATCACTGGTTTCTTGTCTGTACGTATCAGTTGCTTGTTGATCAGATACTTGATATGCTCCGCCGTTCTGATTACGGTTTACGTTCATATGGAACTTAGAATCCTCTGTGGTTTCGCGGATCGTAGTAGGCAAACTGTCAGCCGGATTGAAAATGTAGGATTGTGGAACGCTCGTTCCAGGATTCTGGTAAGGTCGCAATGTTCCAATGACGTTCTCACGACGCGAAGGACGTAACATATCTAGAAGAGGCGCAACCACAGACCCTAAACTGCCGCCGACCAACCCAAAATAATTGTCCTGTTTATTTGCTGTACGATTGTTTGGATAAGCAGTTTTCGCACGGATTTCATAATCCGCATCCGTTGCATAATTGCGGCCATTTGCATTGGCAACGCCAATAGGAACAGACCCTAACTGTTGATTTGTAGAAGGCATATATTCGCCAGAAACGTACGCAGATGAATTCTGGTATCCAGCGCCACCTCCATAAGAAACCGCCGTTTCTGGACGAGATACATAACGATCTATCTGATCAGGATACAAAGTCGGACCTTTGACAACGCCCGTCGTAGTAAAGTAGCGATCTTGACCCATTTCGAAACTCTGTTCTGGCAAGTGCTTCTCCATGATACCCATCTGTTCCTGCGTAGCAATTTGCTTGATAAAGCTATTGGCAGGACCTTCGTGACCGAGCAATGCGAGACCGGTAGCTTTCGGTTTGTTCAACACACGCAATTCGTCAGCTGTTTTATCGACCCATTGATCACGGGCCATCATGCCTGCATTGAATCCACCTGCGCCTTGAGTTGTATAACCCAAATTTAAACCAGGGCCGACGATTTCTTCGGCGAAAGGTTTTACGTTCGCCATGCGCATACTAGGGTTAACCCGGCTTTGATAGAAATCACTGTCGTTTGGAGCGCCGTGTGCCCATTGCAAGTTATCGTGCGGTGCAAACAATGGGGCTTGTTCTTTCTTAATAATTGTTTGAGAACCTGCGCCGGAATAATTGTCTAGAAGACCTTCTAAAGCATTTTCGTCTACGATTCGACTGCGCAAATTCGATCCAAAGAACGGCACCATATTGTTGTGTTCAAAATAGTTTGCATTTACTTTGTCGCCAGTAAGGGCATAATACTTGGCGTCTGGATTATTGCTATTCTTGTTACCTAAATTTGGATTGAAATATTTGTCTGTATATACTCCGCCGCCGTTGTCGAATCGATTTGTAGTAGATAACTGCGAGGTAACGTCTAGATCAGTAGATGTAATCGGATATTCGCCCGGATAATTACGATTTGGAATATCTACATTCGGCAGCTGTGTTTGAGTGGTAAAATTCTCTGATCCGCTTTTATTTTTTTTAGATTGATTTGAAACAATATACAAAAGCCCAAGTGCGACTCCGGGAATTGCAATCTCCATTTAATATAATATATGATTAAAAAATCGCCAGTGGAATATCTATTTGTGAAAACCAAATACTATCTAAAAAATAGTATTTGGAGAACCTAGAACTTTGTCATTCCTTTTACCGTTCCTTTTACCGTTCCTTTTACCGTTCCTTTTACCGTTCCTTTTATCGTTGAACAGGATAGACGACACGATCTTTTTCTATAATACGTGTTTGAATGTCGTATCCAAATGTTCGTTCAATGTTGTTTTGTGGATTGAACAGAGGATAATCCCATCGGTTATTATCAATATCTCTAAACATCCATGCAGGGCAACTCGCCCTAGATTCATCGATAAACGGTTTTGCGTCGGAATACTGCAATTGGGCAGTCCAAACCTTGTGTTTTTGATATTCATTTACTCCGGGCAAATCGCGATTGGCTTTTCGAGTTAGGCCAAGCAAGTCGCTTTCTAAGTTCACTGTATTTCGATGCAAGTTCGCACCCCATTTTTGCATGCGAATCTGTGGATCTTCGAAAAACGGCAGATTCATTCCAGCGCCAGGAACATCGATATTGTAACGACCACTAAACGTACTCTCCTCTAACTGCTTTTTAACACGTGCAGGGTCATCATGAAATCGCGTAAAAGCCATTATACTATTATTTATACTATTATATAAAAAGAGAATATTTATATATAAAAACTCGTCTACATGTATTAAGATAGTAAGCGGAGTATGCCTAAAATATGCTTAAATATGATTGTCAAAAACGAGAGCCGCATCATAGAGCGGTTATTGACGTCGGTTTTGCCATTAATTGACACCTATTGCATTTGCGACACGGGTAGTACAGACAATACTGTCGAACTTATCGAGGCCTTTTTCGATTCAAGATCCATTCTAGGAAAGATTATTCGAGAACCGTTCCAAGATTTTGCCCATAATCGTACGTATGCATTGAAACAATGCTATGGAATGCCCAACGCGGACTTTATTTTGTTAGTGGATGCGGATATGATCATGGAAATCGGCCCAGACTGCTCCATTCAAGAGTTCAAGGATAGTTTGTCGGCGGACCTGTACTTTATTTTTCAAGGGACGGAACAGTTTTTCTACAAGAATGCGAGACTTGTCAAAAATATGCCGTCAATTAGCTATTGGGGGGTGACACATGAGTACCTGAAAATGCCCGAAAATACCGTGAATCAAATGGTCGATAGATCTACTCTCTTTATCAATGACGTAGGGGATGGAGGTGCGAAATCCGACAAATTCGAGCGAGATATCCGATTACTGACCAAAGGGTTAGAAGACGAACCAAATAATGTACGGTATGTTTTTTACTTAGCAAATAGTTATCGAGATGGCGGACATCTGACGAATGCTATCGAGCAATACAAGCTCCGCATTTCATTGGGTGGATGGATCGAGGAAGTTTGGTTCTCCTATTATTCAATCGGCAAATGTTATCAAATGTTGGGTGACATGGCGAATGCGATTTATTATTGGCTCGAGGGATATCAAGCCTATCCTAGACGAATCGAGAACCTGTATCATATTATTCATCACTATAGGGCAACAGAAAAATACGAATTAGCCTATATTTATTACGACATTGCTAATTACCAACGAAGCGTCAATACAAACGAAGATTGTTTGTTTTTAGAAAAAGATGTATACGATTTTCGTTTGGATTATGAGTTCACGATTCTATCTTATTATTGTAATTATCGTAATTTTGATGTCCCTAAGATTTGTATGAAGGTTCTCCATGATTCGAAAACAGAAGAGACACTGTTAAAAAACGTGTTAACCAATTACAAATTCTATGCTCCAAAATTAGCAGACAGCAAAAATACAGATCCCGTCACCATAAGCAATTTGGCACTGTTATCTACGATCGGTGAGAACCTGAAATCGGATTTGGTTTCTAGTACACCCTCTATATGTATGTTGCCAAATAACCAGCTTGTAGTCAACGTTCGATATATAAGTTATTTTATAGACGAGAACGGCGGTTATCAGAATCGGGATAAAATTATCACGAAGAACGTCATGGCTATTGTAGATACCTGCTCTCCGGCGTGGAAAGTAACCAGCGAATTTGAACTAGGGTATAACAAAATGTACGATGATTATTATGTGGGCATCGAAGACGTGCGTTTGTATGAACGGAAAGGGTGGCTTATGTTCAACGGAAACCGCGGGTTTACGAATGGTTGCAAAGTAGAACATGGAATGATCAACTTGAAAACGAAGCAAACAACGAGTTCTTTGGTTGTAACGGAGAACCAAACTGCGCTTGAAAAGAATTGGGTTATGTTTACGCAATCTAGCGATCCCGATAAAGTAATGATGGTATATCATTGGTTTCCTTTGAAGATTGGCGAATGCCGGAATCATAGGACACATCAATTGGACGATTTCAAACAGCCACTTTCGGAATTGGTGATTACGCAGGAGGAAAAAACGCCGAATTTCTTCCGCTATTTGCGTGGATCAACGAATGGCCTGACGTTTCCAGAACTCGGCGAGATTTGGTTTTTGTGCCATTTGGTGAGTTACGAGGATCGCAGATACTATTATCATGTGTTTGTAGTATTGGACGAGAAGACGTTGAAGGTGAAGAAATATAGTCGAATTTTTACGTTTGAAAAGGAAAAAGTCGAATATAGTTTGGGATTTGTTTATATGAAAGAGACGAACCAGTTTTTGATAGGATATAGTGTGTTGGATAAGGAGACGAAATTTATGATGGTGGATAAGGATAAAGTGGATGCATTATTTTGAACGGCTTTTCATACTAATCCATCTAAATTATCGTAGTGCTATTTATGTTTATAGTTTTATCGTTCGCCTATAATGGTTTTATTACTCTTGAAATGACACCTTTTTAGCGTGTCTAACTAAAAGAACAATGTAGATAAATACCTAATTATAGTATATATTTTTTAGGATGTCTGAAAAACCGGCGACTTTAGCTGAAATAGTAGAAAGACAAGAGATAGAAAAAGAACGTGAAGAAAAAGA
>Ga0114975_10003043_pt1 | contig 11339 bp, 8 predicted proteins | sample S_130626_EF_Meta_FD_87031 | JGI IMG/M metagenome (GOLD analysis project Ga0114975, IMG submission 87031) | Freshwater microbial communities from Lake Simoncouche, Canada to study carbon cycling - S_130626_EF_MetaG | ecosystem: Environmental > Aquatic > Freshwater > Lake | place: Lake...
CAATTGCCAAAGGAGCTACAGCAGCAGAAAAATAGATATTAAGTTGTTTGGTTTTATAAAAGGGGGAAGAAGCTTAGACTTCACCCCTTTTATTTTTTACACCAAAAATTTAATTTAGGCATCCATTTTTTTCTTAAAATGGATTTTCAAAGCGAATACAATAATTGATTCCTTTGGTATAGTTCTTAAAATATTTTAACTTCAATGTTTGAACGCAAAAATGATTGCGTTTGGGTCAATAAAATTTTAAAGCTGAATTAAATAATGAAATTCTTAGTCGCATCGAATGTTCTGTTAAAGCAAATTTCCGCCATCAACGGAGTGGTTGCTAGTAATCCCATCATTCCAATATTGGAAAACATATTAGTCGAATTGACCGGTGATAAACTCACCTTAACCGCGTCTGATTTACAGACGGTGATGACGACGACCTTAGATGTGGAGGGATTTGAGAATGGCTCTATTGCGTTGCCGGCCCGCTTGTTATTAGAGACGTTACGTAGTTTACCGGACCAACCGGTCACCATAGCAGCGGATGCAGGTACTTTTGGTGCGGAGATATCTACCCAAAATGGCCGATTTAAGTTGAGTGGTGAAAATCCGATTGACTTCCCTAGAATTCCGGAGGTGGCAAAAACACAATCGATTAATTTATCGGGATCAGTATTGGGCGAAGCGATTGCAAATACATTATTGGCAGTTTCAAATGATGACATGCGTCCGGCGATGACGGGGGTATTGATTCAGATGATGGGAGATCACACTAATTTTGTGGCTACTGATGGTCATCGTTTGGTACGTTATAGACGAAATGATATACGTCCTGAGACTCAGAGTAGTTTGATATTGCCTAAGAAAGCCTTGGCACTTTTGAAATCTACCTTGCCGATGGATGATACGCAGGTGACGGTTGACTTTTCAGCTTCTAATGCCTTTTTTAGTTTCCAAAGTTTCCAATTGATTTGTCGGATTATAGATGAGCGATTCCCGGAATACGAGAATGCAATTCCGAAGGAAAATAATGAAATTTTAACGATTAACCGCTTGGAGTTTTTAAGCTCGGTAAAGCGTATTTCGATTTATTCCAATAAGACGACGCATCAAATCAGGTTGAAATTGACAGCTAATTTGTTGACGCTTTCGGCGGAGGATTTGGATTACTCCAATGAGGCGAATGAGGCGTTGCCTTGTGAGTATTCCGGCAAGGACATGGAGATTGGGTTTAATGCAAAATTAATCTCGGAATTGTTGAGTAATTTATCGGCCAAATTTGTGGACATTAAATTGAGTGAGCCTAACAAAGCTGGTTTAATTATCCCGTCGGATCAGGATGAGAGTGAGGACATTTTGTTGTTGGTGATGCCGGTGATGTTGAATTCGTATAATTAATTGTAGGGGACGGGTTTACCTCGTCCCAATTAAAAATAGGTATTAGGTAAGAGGTAATTGTAGGGGACGGGTTTACCTCGTCCCAATTAAAAATAGGTAAAATAGGTATTAGGTAAGAGGTAAGAGGTAATTGTAGGGGACGGGTTTACCTCGTCCCAATTAAAAATAGGTAAAATAGGTATTAGGTAAGAGGTATTAGGTAATATTATAAATTATAAAAATATGAAAAAGGTCTTGTTGTTTTTGTTGGTGATGTTGAGTCTGTCTGCATTTGCGGCGGAGGGTGATGGAGTACAGTTTTTTGAGGGAAGTTTCCGTCAGGCATTGGCTAAGGCGAAGAAGGAGAAGAAATTAATCATGTTTGACGCGTATACTTCTTGGTGTGGACCTTGTAAAGTTTTAAAGACGAAGGTATTCCCAAATAAAGAGTTAGGGGATTACATCAATGCGCATTATGTGTCGATCGGCGTGGACATGGAGGCGGGCGAGGGTCCGGCTTTGGCTAATATGTATCCTGTAGAGGGCTACCCGACGATCATGTTCATGGATGCGAGTGGCCGAGTTAAGAAAAAGGTATTAGGTTTACCACAGGGAGGCGCTAAGGAGTTGTTGGGAATTGCGAAGGGAGTAAAATAGTTAAAGAAATAGTAAGTTTTAGCCCTGAATTTCATTCAGGGCTTTTTTGTGGATACTAAATAATCCCGTCCTTTTCAGCTTGGTTTTTAATGTCGTGTATTTCGATGGATTTGGTTGATTTCTTTTTCATTTGGATGTTGATAAATTCAACAAACAGTGAGAAGGCGATGGAGAAGTAGAGGTAACCTTTGGGAATTTGTCCGATGGTATTGCCTAGGATACTGAGTTCAGAGCCGTGGCTAGCTTCGGCTATGAGCATAAAACCGATCATAATGAGGAAAGACAGGCCAAGTACTTGGAGTGAGGGGTGATCGTTCACAAAACGGCCAACGGGTCCAGAGAAAGCCATCATAATAATGGCGGAAGCGACTACAGCGATGACCATCACCCACATATTATCGGATAGGCCTATGGCGGTCAGAATGGAGTCGATGGAAAAGACTAGGTTGATGAGTGCGATTTGCGTCACGATGGTGGCGATACTATTGATTTTTTTGTGGTTGGCACTCAAGTGTTCCTCCTCCCCTTCCAGCTTCATGAATATTTCATTGGTAGCTTTATAGAGAAGGAAAAGTCCACCGACGAACAAGATGATTGCTTGACCGCTAGGCGCCATTTTAAAAAATCCCCAGTCGATGTGCGCAAAAGGTTTTTGTAAAGAGATAAGAATTGAAATCCCAAATAACAGAATCACTCGAAAAACCATGGCTAAGAGAAGGCCAATGTTGCGCGCTTTGCTTTGGTCTTTGAGTGGAAGTCTTGAGGCGGTGATGGAAATGAAGATTATATTATCAATTCCAAGGACAATTTCTAAAAAAGTAAGGGTCAGTAAACTGATGAGGTTATCGAGGCTAAGAAGTTGATCCATGGGATATTATATGTGTATACAAAGATGCGTTCTTTCGGCCAAAAAATCAAAAGAATGCGTTAAGGTTCAAAAATATCCATTTATTTCTGTTGGGTGCTTGGAAAAAAATAAATAATTTCGGATATTTGCAATCCCATTCAGCGGAATGGTCCTATAGCTCAGCTGGTTCAGAGCACCTGCCTTACAAGCAGGGGGTCCTAGGTTCGAATCCTAGTGGGACCACCAGAATCCACCTCAAAAGGGTGGATTCTTTTATTTTACGGGAGTGGTAGCAAAACAGGTAGCACGAGAGGGGTTTTCGGCCGATATTTAACTTTGTTTAAATTTAAACGAAGTCTAGATATAACCCCTTTAACAATCCAATTTAGCTGACGATTTACAGTAACTTAGTTTAAACTTAAACGATACTAGAGATAACCTTTATCGGTCTAATTTAATTGACGATTAACTACAGCAGTTAATAAAAATGCAAAAAGCCAGCTAAAAAGCTGGCTTTTTGCAAAAAAGAAAGCGTTTAATTAATTAATCCCTTTCGCGCCAAAATAAGCGGCTGGTGCAGGAGATTTGTATTCTTTTCCGTTCAACGTTAAACCAGTCGTTGAAAAGAAAGGAGTGAAATTCGTTTTAGCTCCCGTTAAAGCTGGTGAAGAAGATTGTAATCTAAAATCCCAGCTTGGGTTATAAGTAAAACTAGCTACCGGCGTATCGTTTAAAGGGAAATTGACAAATTTAGGATCTTTTGTCGCATCACCTGCAGAACCTGCGTAAATGTCCGTTGTATTTCTTACTAAATCAACTACACCTGGTTTGAATCCATCGAAAGCCGTAACCGTACCATTCGTAACGTGTTGCGGTATCGTACTTTTTTGCGTTCCAGAAGCAAAGAAATTATATTCCATTTTACTATTTACGTCAGGACCAATGGTCGCATTAACACCAAAACTAGGTGCTTTATTTCCAAACATACTGTTAACCACTAAATTGTTATACACGTAAGCTAATACGCCAGCCTCTAACCAAACCGAACCGCCTTTGGGTTTATTTGGGTCTCTTCTCCAGCCTGAGTTTATAATCGTATTGTTATACGCATAAATTTGAGCTTGAGGTCTAGAAGCGCTAGCACCACTGTTTGATAATTTAAATGCATTTGTATTGGGGCTAAACATGATGTTTCCAGCCGCATCTACTTTTGTACCCGCCTTTGTGTTAATGGCTTCTCCTCCTGATTCACCCACAGCATGAAAAAGATTATTCATAAAAATGCAACTTCCTCCTTGCACGTAAATCGCATCCTCACCATTATTTCTAAACGTTGAATTGGTAATGACATATTTACCTGTCGGATTGTTTGTATTAAAAGCTACCATGTTTTCTCCACCCGATGCCTTGAATAATCCTAATACCGCACTTGGAGAAGCCGAAGTCGTCGTAGCACCTGTGTATTCTACAATTACATTATCAAGTAGTATTTCGCTACAAGTCATACTTCCAATTATACCTCCCCATGCTCTTCCAAACGTATTAGCTGCAGTTCGCTCAGCAGCCGGTATCGTAAATAATACGGGTGCAGATTTTGTACCTACCGCATATAATTTACCATGAACAACAAATTCAATTTTCGTTTTATTTGCGTCTACTCCTCCAGTGGCCATAATGATTTCCACCCCTTCCTCAATGGTTAACGTAGCGCCAGCTGGTACCGTGATATGACCTGTTACATTCACCGTAGAGTACTTTTTCCATACCCCTGATACATCACCCTTTGCTGTGATTGGATCATTCGCGCTTACTGTAATCGAACTAGTAGCTACTTCGCCTTTTTCCTGCGTTGTCACCTTAATCGTCGCACTTCCTGGCTTCACGGCCGAAACTACACCACTGTTGTTTACTTTAGCAATCGTCGTATCAGAACTAGCCCAAGTAACATTTTTATTTACTACATTGGTAGGCAAAACGGTAGCAACCAAGGTAGAAGTTTCACCTGGCTTAATGCTCAGTGATGCAGGAGACACACTAACTCCTTTAACTACGATAATCTCTTCTTCTGGTTTACAGCCCCACAGAGTGCTAACGGCCAAAAGCGCGATAAATAATTGTTTTTTCATTTTAATTGTTAGTTTATAGTTTATATTTTAATCCTATTTGAAAGGCAATTCCATTTATATCACTACGCAGCAAGGTTCCAGCTGGATAGCTAAAGTTTTCCAACAGCGTTAGATTATTTTTATTTGATTTTTTCAGATATAATTCAATAGGTGTGTTGAGCAAATTGGATGATTTGATATAAAAAGTGAACTTCTTTATTTTTTTCTCTAGAGATAAGTCCAATTGAATAAATCCTTTTTGCCAAGTATCATTATCTAAAAACCTGGAGATGGCAAATAACTTATCACCTGTATAATTAGCACTTAGCTGCACATCCACATTTTGCTTGATGTTCTTATACAGCAGCGTGAAATTTGCTAGGTGAGCAGCTTGTCCATTCAATTGCCTTGTTTGAGTTCCCGTTTTTAGGACATTTTTGACACTTGAGCTTGGGTCAGAATTTAATTCATAATAAACTTTGGACGTTGTAATTGCTGAATTCGTAAAGGTGTAGTTCATTTTCACACCAAAATTGTAAAAGTATTTTGTGGCATCGATTTCTAACCCATAGTTTTTAGCCACACCGAAATTTGATGGAACCAAAAAAGAACCCTGCCCCTGATCGATAATTCCCAACTCAATGGGGTCGTTTATATTCTTGTAAAATGCACCAATCAAGAATTGTTCAGATGGACTTGGATATAATTCATATCGCAAGTCAAAATTATCTGCAACAGTGTGTTTTAAATCAGGATTTCCCATTTCTGTAAATTCCTCATTTACAATTTTATAGGGCACAATCTCGAAAAAACTAGGACGATTGATTGCCTTCGTATACGAGATTCGCATTTGCTTACCTTCTTTAAAAATATATTTAAAATGAAAAGAAGGCAGTAAATCCGTGTAAACCTGATTTCCAACGTTTTTAACATTGGCTATTGGATTGATCAATTGATAACCCTGATCCGTATTTTCCACGCGCAGGCCAGCGTTAAGCTGATAATGTTCAGCACTTAATTTTCCTTGTACGTAGCCCGCTTGAATTTTTTCAGATGCGTCGTAATTCAACGGATCTCCAATCGCCCCAAATGGATTGTAAACACTGTATAAAATTTCTGAATAATCATTCCAATCAACCCCTTTGATTAAATTGTTTTTTTGACCAATAGGCTTTCTGTCATCAAATGGCCGCAAATTGTATTCATTAAAAAAATTAGAGCGATTTTTGACACGATATAAGCCACCAGCTAATAAATCGATGGTAGCGTCATTTAAAGCGAATTGTGTACTAAAATTTATTTTTGCAGTCAAATCTTCATCCGAATTATGTTCCCATCGAATATCCGCTCCACCTAACGTGACGACCGATATCTGATTTTCCACATTATTTCTAACCGTGGATACGGTATGGACTGTTGTGTTTTCTGGAGTTTCATTTGTCGCTAATGCATAGGCGAGCGAATAATCTAATTTGAATCGATCCTCAAAAAATGAATCTTCTCCCATGAGGGCACTGTGCAAAATGTTTTGATGAGTGTACCTAAATCGCGTTCCATAAGAAACATTGTAATTTCCACGTCCAGGATCGTATCCAATCGAATAGTCTATACCCTTCGAATCCCTAATTTGATAATTACTAAAGTCTAAATACGCCGTATACCACTGAATTTTATGTTGCTCAGAAAAATAGTAATCTAATTTACTATGCAGACCCAATCGCGATTGTTGGTCAGAAAATAGACGGGTAGTTTTACCCGTTAAGACAGGTAAATTAGAGGCATCGCTCGTGGAAATATTTGACCCATAAATGGTATTATTGTTTCCTCGGTTACTGTTTTGAAAACTAACACCTACCATGTAACCTAATTTACTTTTAAATAGTCTACCGCCTAAAAAGGAATTAAGGAATAGATTAGGTAACGGTTTAGCGTAACTGATTTTTGTTAAGTCGTCGGAAAAATCTCTAAACCTGGCGGCATATAAATTTGTATTTAATTCATAAGGGGATTTTAAATCAATTGCTTGATGATTATATGATTGGAAATCCCGGGAAAAAAATAAGTCATTGTACCCCGAACTCAAATTAATTGAAAATGTAGTCAAATTGGGGGCGTCTTTCATCACCATATTTATGGCCCCACCTATTCCATCTCCTTCCATATCGGAGGTTGGCGATTTGATCACTTCCAATCGCGCCAGCATGTCTGCAGGAAAAATGTCAAGCGGAACAAACCTATTCTTATTGTCGGGACTCGGAATCTTAAGTCCATTCACTAACGTGAAATTATAGCGTTTATCCATTCCTCGTAAGGTCGCATATTGCGCATCTCCATTACTTGTTCGCTCTAAGGTTATCCCGGAAATTCGCTGGATCACATTCGCAACTGTGATGTCGGGTGATTGTTCAATGGTTTTAGCACTCACAACATTGGCAATACTTGTTGAATACTTCTCAATATTCCGTGCCGCCACATCATTATTTTTATCAATTGAGGCCCTAACAATTACTTCATTTAATTCGGCCGCATAGGGTTCTAATTCAATGATATTAGCAGAAGCGTTAGATAAGGTTATTTGTATCGTTTTATATCCAACTAAACTAAATGATAATTCAATGGGCAGTTTATCTGATTTAATTTTAAATTCACCATTTAAACCAGAGATCGTATAAAGATTTGGTGAAGAGGTTGATCTAATATTGACTAAACTTAATGGCACTTTTGTTTTTTGGTCAATGATCGTGCCCTTTATATCCATACTGAAAAGACCGTGTGAAATAACTATAAAGACAAATAGCCAACAAATTGATTTTATTACTTTGCTTTTCATTGTGGAAAATTACTTTAGAAAAAAAAATGTACTATTTCCAAATTGTTATTTAATAGTTATTATTGCAGTCAAGCCTTTTAATCTACCTTTCTAAACAATAGTTTTAATCTGAAAACTACATTTTATGAAAAATATCTGCCAATTATTGTTTGGACTAACTATCACTTTTTCAAGTTTTAGTCAAACCATAAAAAATAGTATTGAGAATTATCATTCAGAAATAGCATCCGGATATACTGACTCAATCATAAAAAATTTAGATTACGTAGAAGACGGGATCAATTTTTGTGTCATAGGCGATTGGGGTAGACATGGTCAATTTTATCAAAAAAAAGTTGCTCACCAGTTAGGCACTGCATCCCTAGGAATTGATGCTGATTTTATTGTCAGTACCGGAGATAATTTTTACCCCTCAGGAGTAAAAAGCGTTCAGGATCCTAGTTGGAAAAGTTCTTTTGAAGATGTTTACACACATCATTCCAGCTATATTGATTGGTATGTTGTGCTAGGAAATCACGATTATCGAACAAACCCACAAGCAGAAATAGACTACTCGGGCATAAGCGCCCGGTGGAAGATGCCTTCCAAATACTATAGCTTACATAAAAGCATCAACAATGAGTCACAACAAACCGTTGGCTTTTATTTTATAGATTCAAGCCCTTTTATCAAACAATATTATTCAAAAGAGGATGCGTTAATGCGTCAAAATGTGATAGAGTCAGATACGGTTGAACAACTGAAATGGCTTCGATCCGAGTTGGAAAAAAGTAAAGATACCTGGAAGGTTGTGGTAGCACACCATCCCATTTATACCGCCGGAAAAAGATATGGACAAATCAATGAAATGTCAGGATCTATTCGTCGCCTATTAAACGAATTTAAGGTGGATCTTTTACTTGCTGGACATGAACATCAGTTGGAATTTGACAATCCAAAAGAAAAAGACACCTTTTATCAAATTATATCAGGAGCAGGATCAGAAGTCAGAAAAATTAACAGTAAGGCTAAAACGGAATTTGCTAAAAGTGAATTTGGATTTGCCACGATCGGAATGAGTGCGCAACAATTATTAATTCAATTCGTGGATTGGCAGGGAAATATAATTTTTAAAAAAATCATTGATAAAAATTAGTTGATTGTTTCATGAACGAAGCAAACGAGTGAGCACAAGGAACTGATTTTAACCCACTCAAATTATATGGAATAATCCAATTTTTTTGAATTGCTATGATTTGGGTTTCGGACTGATCTGAATGAGGTCCAATAGTGAACTGAAAGAGTCGGCTAGTGGGACCACCGGAATCCACCTCAAAAGGGTGGATTCTTTTATTTTACGGGAGTGGTAGCAAAACAGGTAGCACGAGAGGGGTTTTCGGGTGTAATTTAAATTGTTTAAATTTAAACGATACAAGACTTAATGAAAATTGAGACCCTTAGATTTTCTAGACACATAACAGAGTTAACTGATATTTTACAGATTGTACCTAAAAAAATAAGACATTAAACCAAATCAAATATTAACTAAAAAATTTAAATAATGACTTACAAAAATTTCGCATTCGCAGCTTTAATTTGCTTTTTGGCTTCATGTAGTAAAGATGATGATACTCCAACAACTCCAACAACTGCTAATGGTACAGTTATTAATGTAGATGCAACTAAATTTCTTACCTCATCAGGAGCGGTAACCATTACTACCGAAAATCGAACACTTTCTAATGGAACAACAGCAGCTTGCTACAAAATTGTCACAAAAAGTACACCATCAGACCATGCGCAAGGTCCTTGGTGTCCAACAAACATTACAGATGATGCTACAAAAGGAGGAATTTGGATAGAAGCCGGAAACGTTTTCGACGTGGATGGAGCATTTGTTAAAAATCTAGCCACATTTTATAAGAATACTAAATGGCAAATGTATAACACTTCTACTGGTGCTATTACAAGAACTACAACTCAAGCTGAATGTCAGGCAGCTGCAAATCCAAATGTTGGGTTAGCTTATCAAAATTATTGTGTTGAATGTTTACCTTCATATGTATCTACCCTCACAAAAACTATTTATATACCTGTTACCCCTGTGAAATTGAGCTCACCAGTTAGCTTTGGTGGTGGACCAGGCTCAGTTGGACCAACTACCCGAGGAATTGCATTTAATGGAGTGATATTTGATGCAGGAGCACCTACAAATGCAATATTGGCTGCATACACCTTAGCTCCTTTTGACGATGCTGGTGGACACATAAATATGGGTGCAGGTTATCACTATCATGCTGCTACAGGTAAATCAACTAAAATCACTCAGCCAGACGGACATGCTGCTATGATTGGTTATGCTTTAGATGGTTTTGGTATGTATGAAAGGTTAAGTACTGCAGGAACAGAATATACCGATTTAGACACAAGTCGTGGACATTATGATGCTACTAGAGGCTATCACTATCACGTGGATAAAGCAGGTTCAAATAATTTTATTAACGGTTTAGCAGGAGCATATGCTCAATAAGAAATGAAGTTTAAATTACTATTTTTAATGATAGGAATGATGTTTTTTACACCATTCCTATTTGCCCATAGTCCCGATTTGTCAAGTATGATGATTTATGAGCAAAACGGTAAGTATTTTTTGGCAATTAAGAGTTCGCTTACCGCATTTGAGGGAGAGATTGATTATCACTTTAATAAAAACGCTTACAAAACTCCAGAGGAATTTCAGCAATTAGTCAGTAAACATTTTCAAAAAAATTGTTTACTGATTATCAATAATAACACCATCAAATTTATTCATCCAACTGTTTTACTTGGACACGAGACCACGGTATTTGCAGAGTTATTAAATGTGCCAGATAAGTTTAACTCTCTTTATGTAAGAAATACGGTTTTTAAGGATATGCCTAATAATATGTGTGAGCTAATTCTTACTTTAAAAGGTTTGCCTCAAAAGCAGTATATTTTAACCAATGCGAACAACCAAGAAGTAAAACTAAACGTAGAAAATGATTATTGGGAAGTTGAGGAAACAAATGCTTCTTTTTTTAAATCTTCAAATTTGCTTTTGTGGTCATTACTTTTCTCAAGCGTTTTAGTAGTTGTAGCAATAGCACTATGGAGAAAGAAAAACATCAGCTAAAAAGGGTTCTGCGTCATGCGCTCTGACATGCAAACTTGGAGTTATCTACTTCTAATGAGTTTTAGTAATAAATTGAAACTTTGTGCCACGTAAACCCGCCCGAACGCAAACCCTCTAACCGTTACCCCCTCAAACGAGGTGGATTCTTTTATTTTACGGGAGTGGTAGCAAAACAGGTAGCACGAGAGGGGATTTCAGGTAAAATGTGGGTTTGTTTAAATTTAAACGAAGTCTAGAAATAACCTTTATCGGTCCACTTTTTGCTGACGATTTACATGCAAACTATTGTTTTCACTTCTTGTTTAATGATAATGCACTTAAGAAAACATTGCATAATGAATATTATTATTTAGCTACATCAACTCCATTTTAAACCAAATTCGTTGGCAGGTAAACCAA
>Ga0114975_10003046_pt1 | contig 11328 bp, 9 predicted proteins | sample S_130626_EF_Meta_FD_87031 | JGI IMG/M metagenome (GOLD analysis project Ga0114975, IMG submission 87031) | Freshwater microbial communities from Lake Simoncouche, Canada to study carbon cycling - S_130626_EF_MetaG | ecosystem: Environmental > Aquatic > Freshwater > Lake | place: Lake...
ATACATATATTCCTTCTTATCCTATAGGATGGAATGTTCAGGCATCCGATCCATACATTACCATAGACCGTGTATTTTATTATAATAATCTTAATCTAACACCAACATGGGTTACTTCTGCTGGATCATTAGGATCATTCGCAAATGGTTCAACAGTATCAATACAATTGTCGGCTACCGATCCAGAACATAAACCAATAGAATATACAATTGCGAATGGTGGAGCTTTACCAAGTAATTTGAATCTATCTTATACCGGATTACTTTCTGGGACACTAAATGCTTCTGCTGGAACATATCCATTTACAATACGGGCGAGCGATGGTCCTTTTTATACGGATCAATCATTTAGTATGGTCGTTGAACAAAATAATCCTCCAGTATGGCAAACGCCTTCGGGACAATTAGAAGCGGCGGGAACTAATGAAATATACAGTGCGCAATTGGTTGCGAACACAGCGGTATCCTATTCTATAATTTCTGGAAGTTTGCCATCGGGTATGTCTTTAGACACATCAACTGGAATTATTTCTGGAACTCCTACTGGAACTTCACAGAGCCAATCTGCGACAACATTTAAATCTTTCCCGTATATGACTTCTAATACTACACCAGATGGGTATAATACTAATACGTTGGTGACGATTCCTGAAACATCAACATTTACATCCTATTCTGATGTGTTCGCGTATAAAGTATTTGATGGTACAAACGAATTTTTAGGAATTAATTTCTCGTATCCATATAGTCAAACAAGGTCACTTCCATTAGTTTTAGGAATTACTTCTCCACACAAGGTTAACGTTAGTTCATATGATGTAAAATGCGTATCAATTGATCCAGAAAACGCAAATACCATAAAATCGTGGCAGTTACAAGGCAGTGATGATGGTATAAACTGGGTTACAGTGGACACCAGAAGTAATATAACTTCGTGGGCTATGGGTTTTACCATGTTGTCATTTACTTTACCTAATCCATCTTCTTATTATCAATATAGAATATATATTACCGAACAAGGTGTTATGCCCAGTGCTACTGTTAGTAGTCCACCATTATTTGTAATGGAAATTGCATTTAAAGATTATGCATCTGTATTTACCGTAAGAGCAACTGGCGCAAATAGTCTTTATTCTGATAGAGAGTTTGGTATTTCTGTTCATACGGGTGCTACTTCTATTTCTTGGAATAGTCCAGCCGCAGGCGCACTTGGGGCGTCAACTGGCGGCACATCATATAATTTCTCGGCTAATACCACTGTTATTAACGCGGGCGTTTCGACCGTATATTCAGTTCAGTCCGGAACTTTACCAGCAGGGACAAGTCTGAACGTATCAACTGGCGCTATTACTGGTACATTAACAAACACGCCATCATCATATTCATTTACGATTCGTGCTACGAATAATGGAGTTTATTCTGATCGATCATTTAGCGGAACTGTTATTTCTCCGCCAGTATGGCAAACCGCATCTGGTCAATTGGTTGGTGCGGGAACCGGCGAAGGCTATAGTTCGCAATTGGTTGCGAACACAGCGGTATCCTATTCTATAGTTTCGGGAAGTTTGCCAACAGGTATGTCTTTGAACACGTCAACTGGAATAATCTCTGGGACGCCCACCGGCACGTCTCAGAGCCAAACGGCTACTACCTTTAAGTCTTTCCCGTATATGACCTCAGACACAAGCCCAGCGGGCTACACAGCATATGCATTATCCACCATTTATGGAACATCAACCTTAACTAGTAATAATGCACTACAAAATCAAAATACTGCTTATTATGCTTTTGATGGATTAGACAATCTTGTTGCATTTACCTTTGCATATCAAACATATGGTTTTTCGTTTCCATTAGTTTTAGGAATTACTGCTCCATACAAGGTAAACGTTGGGTCATATGATGTAAAATGCTACTCTTTTGGAGTAGAAAATACATCTACAATAAAGGCATGGCAGTTACAAGGAAGCAATGATGGTGTAAACTGGGTTACGGTAGATAACAGAAGTAACATAACTTCTTGGACAATTGGATATACATCATTATCGTTTACATTATCAACTGCGGTATCTTATTATCAATATAGAATGTATATTACTGAACAAGGAGTTATGCCGTCACCATCTGGATTGTCTCCAGTGATTATAATGGAAATTACATTTAAAGATTACGCATCGGTATTCACTGTAAGAGCAACATCTGCAAACGGTCTATATGTTGATAGAGATTTCGGTATTTCTGTTCATACTGGTGCTACTTCGGTTTCTTGGAATAGTCCGACCGCAGGCGCACTTGGAGTGTCAAATGGTGGCACATCATACAGTTTCACGGCTAATACAACTGTTGTTAACGCCATTGGATCAACCGTATATTCAGTTCAGTCCGGAACTTTGCCCGCAGGGACAAGTCTGAACACATCAAGTGGTGCTATCACTGGCACGTTGACAAATGCCTCTTCAAGTTATTCATTCACTATCCGTGCAACAAATAATGGTGTTGCTTCAGATCGGTCGTTCACTGGGAGTGTTGCAGCTACTACCGTTACTTGGCTTATGCCTTCCGCCGGTTATTTGGGTGGCTACGGCGGGGGAACATTATATGTTTTCGCGCCAGAGATTTCCGTAGTTAATCCAGTTGGCTCTACCGTATTTTCTCTTCAGTCTGGAGCCTTGCCATCGGGGACTAGCTTGAACACGACAACTGGCGTAGTTTCCGGAATGTTACCCAATTCTCCCTTTAGCTATGCATTCACTATTCGTGTTACAAATAATGGAGTTTCGTCAGATCGCTCGTTCACTGGTACGGTTATAGGTGAAACAATTATTACTTGGAATAGCCCAGCCGCTGGCGATCTCGGTTCCGCTACTGGTGGCACATCATATAGCTTTATTGCTAATACATCAGTCGTTAATCCAGTTGGTTCTACAACCTATTCGGTTTCTGCTGGCGCAGTACCGGCAGGAACAACGTTGGATACAGCCAATGGTGTAATTTCTGGTACATTAACAAATACGCCATCATCATATTCATTCACTATTAGAGCTACTAATAATGGAGCTTATGCGGATAGATTATTTACAGGAACCGTTAGTTCTCCGCCAGTATGGCAAACCGCATCTGGGCAATTAGTTGCAGCACAAACTGGGCAAAGTTATACTACGCAACTTGCCGCCAATACGGCGACAACATATTCTATAGTTAGTGGTAGCTTACCGACTGGCATGTCATTGGATAGTTCTACCGGAATCATTTCTGGAACTCCTACTGGATCATCACAAAGCCAATCTGGAGTTACATTTAAGTCATTCCCTGCAATGACTTCAGATACCAGCCCAGCGGGTTATACTGCATATGTTTTTGCAACAGTTTCTGGATCATCTTCTTTTACTAACACGAATGTTTTACAAAGCGGCAATTATGCGTTTCAAGCATTTGATGGAAGGGAAAGATACGATGGATTATCCGGAAACTATTATGCTCCATTTAATGGCTTGGGTGCAGGTAAAGGATGGAATATAGAATTTCCAATAGTACTAGGAGTAGCTTCGCCATATAAGGTCAATGTCGGATCATATAGGGTTTCTGCTTTTATACCTAATAATTCACCAAAAGATTGGCAACTACAGGGTAGTAATGATGGAACAAATTGGACTACATTAGATACTAGAAGTAATATATCATGGTCATATGAAGAAACTAAATCTTTTACATTATCATCATCCGTATCTTACTATTATTATAGACTATATGTAACCAATATGGTCGAGCCAGTAAGTACTAATTTGTTTATATCAGAAATTTCATTCTACGATTATGCTTCAGTATTCACTGTTAGAGCAACCGCAGCGAATGGTCTTTACTCTGATAGACAATTTGGTATTTCAGTTCATTAATGAAATAAATAAAACATGCGCCAATTTATTGATATCATAAAACAAATTAACGAAACTGAGATTTTATCAGAAGCTCAAAACTATGAAGCAATGATGAATCCTGTAATCAATAGATTGAAACAGGTTGTTGCTACTTTTAGTCCTGAACAATTGAGCGGGATGGGAAGCAAATACTATGATGACGAAGATCAAACCAAAGAATTTATTTTACAAAGTGAAACTACATTTTTGACAAATGATTTTAAAGAAGAATTGGTTTGGGCAAAACAAAATTTAAAAAAATCAGATAGGATTGTTTGGTTTTTAAAGTACGCTCGTATTGGGATAATACACAAGTATAGAGAGTTATTAGGAGCCGAATATTTAGAAAATTCAATCAAAGAATCAGGTTTAAATATTTTAGCAACCGAATTAAAATACTATTCCAACTTTATGAATAATGTTAAAAGAAAACTTGAGCATTATATTAGCCTACCAATCCCATCAATTCAAAATTATCAGTTTAATAAACAATCTGCTATAGAAGCTTTTACATATTTTGATAATGCCGAAGATAAATGGCGAGAAGCTCGTGAAAACTTAATACCATTTGATCCTGAAGATAAACCCGTAATACAATTTACTGATGGTTTTGCTTGGGTTCATCTTAGCAGAGCCTCTTGTAGAGCCGAGGGAGACGCTATGGGGCATTGTGGTAATGCAGGCTCTCCAAGTAGCGGAGACACCATCTTAAGTCTCCGTAAGCTCGTGGCGGTCGGCAATGATAGGTTTTGGCAACCATCTCTAACTTTTATTTTAGATAAAGATAATTATCTTGGAGAAATGAAGGGTAGAGGCAATGAAAAGCCTGTAGAAAAATATCATCCTTATATTTTGCGCTTATTAGAAAGCAATATTGTAAAAGGAATTAAAGGCGGTGGGTATCTTCCACAAAACAATTTCTCGATTACAGATTTATCACAAGATCAACAAAATGCTCTAATGGAAAAGAAGCCAGAATTGGCTACACCATTATTTTATTATGAAAAACATGGTTTGGATAAAATATTAGAAGATAAAATATCGGCTATAATGAAAACACATGTTTTGAGATTTCATGGATTCTCACCAAATAAAGAGTTTGTAAATGTTGAGCAATTTGATAATTGGCAGGATATGCTTATCGAGATTGGATCGAGTGATGCAAACAGACTTGTTAAAAATATGGATGATATGTTCGCATTTGCGGATTATGATATAGATAATGATTCTATTGAGAGTTTTTTCCTATCCAATTTTTCTGATAAAGCATCTGAGATTGGTGAATATCTAAAAAATAATAACGCAGAGGATATTGCTTCATGGGAAGAAGAGAATGATGAAGATTTTAATTCATCAAGCAAATACGACGTTATTAGTGTTATATTATTTTCAGAAAATGATTTTTATGACGCCTTGCGCAGAGGCGTAGAAGATGGTCAGCGTTCTGGGGCTGAACAAGATATGATAGATAGCATCAAAAAAACATTTTCTAAAGAATTGGATGGTATATCATTAAATACAGTACAAAATTTTAAGGTATATACAGACTTTGATAACGATGGTAATAATTTTGAATGGGACACTAAAGTTTTTTTAAGTGTACCAATCAAAGATTTTTTAACCATAATCAGTAGTGAAGAAGATTTAGACGTAATTCATAATGAGGGATGGCTAGACGAGAGAATTGATATAGATGAACCACAATATGGGTGGTCTGGATTCGATGAGGCACACGCTAAAGAGAGTGCATTAGATCAGATGCCAGATTGGTCTCTTCGTAGCTAGCCACCGTACTTCTTCATAACTGCATTCAAGTCCTTCAAAACATCTTCAACAGAAGTATCTCTCTTAACTGCTTGAGACAAATCACCATAATATTCTTCCAAACAATTTAGAAGAAGATTGCGGATTTTTGGTTCATCTGGGCCATAAGGAAGTTTAGAATCTAGATAAGTTTGTTCTAAAGCCTTTTCCTTAGTTTGAAAAAACTCTTCGATCTGCTCAAGGGTCCATTCACCCCGACGAACACTCTTCAATTGTTCACGGTTACGCAGGAGATCGAGATCGCCCTCAATAAGAATTTGTTCAATTTCCCCGACCAGGCGAATAACATGATACATGGATTTTGTATCATATCCGTATTCTTCAATTGTTTTGGATCGTTTTTCGTTAGAAGCCTTTTTTGGATCGGATTGCTTGTATCTATGGAAATTTGAGTACGCATACCCCTTAAACTTATGCCAAGCACCCTTATGAAGAAAATCACGACGATTTTCTCGGACCATCTCTCCGATCTTAGTTTGATGGATTACGCAATTATCGGGAGTGAATAGGGAATCAATCATATTTGGATTATTTTCCATCACGAGATGAAAATATTTTACGATATTATAAACCGAAAAATCATATTCAATATTCTTACCGTCAGGGTCTTTAACGTGGTGTTCTTGCCATTGCCCAAAAGCTTCTGGTTGTTTGCCAAATCCTTGAATATGCCCATCAAGATGTGGGAAAACTATTCCCTGTGGTGGAATAGCAAAACCATAGATATCAAAATCAGAATCATCCTTGTTTACGCCATATGCCATAGAACCCATAATGGTTGCATATTGGCATGAGTTCTCATCTAGCCACTTTGGAGGATGAATTACGCCTCTATCTTTGAGTTTTTGGATGATCATGATTTATCTCCTAAAAATTTATTGTTAAATGTATGATAATATGGCAATATTGTCAAGTCGCAAGGAGAACGAAATGATTATGGAAATTCTAAAATTTATTTTTCAAGATTTTTTGCATTTTATGGGAATGGTAATTCTTTTAGGAATTATCCTGCACCCTCTTACATACCTCTTTGGTAAAAGAGATATTTAAGCTGCTAAAATAGTCTTGTAGTATTTGTCGAAAAACTTATGCCAATTTTTGGCTTTCCGTGGGTCTACATTGATTCGATTCTTGTAAAGAAGTTCTCGAATAACAATGATGGGAACCAAATACGGAGAATAGCTGGACAACACGCTAGAATCCAAACCGTCTATGTCAGGATTAACTAAAACTTCTCGGACGGCGGGCGCAGAGATTTCACCATCGAAATTCTTCAAAAGATAAGACACCAGTGTGTCAAACTTTTTTTGCATCAAACCATTCTTTTGATGCTCATTCAAAATCAATATTTCTTCTGCAAAGAGCACGACTTCATCGATCTTTGTGATTTTCTTCACAAAGATTCTCGGCTCAAAGTACGATGCTAAATGTCTCATAGATGAAAGTCCTCGCAAAGCCATTGCCTTGAGAGATTAACATATATGAACAAATTGTGATGTCAATAACCAAAAACCACTGCACAAGGATATATAGTACCTAAGTCCTATATCCTATGGGTAAGCTATCAGGCGTTACCAATTGAAGTCAATGAGAAAAAAGGCTCTTACCGCATGATAAGAGCCTTTATTTTTTTATTTTTTATCCCTTCCAACCAGCAGGTGGTTGGCAGTTCATTGCTGGAAATGCCTGCGGCTGATCAGGCAATCTTGCTTTTAAGGGCTTAATTAGTTCAATTCCACGGGATCGAAGGCCGCGAGCATCGTCGTAGTACATTACGATCATTGCAGATAAATCACCTCTTTCAAAACGGACAGTGGTTGTGGCAAAATCTGTAGATTTTCCAAATCCAGTACCAAGAGTTTGAGTTTCTAGAACAGTTTCTATAGGATTATTCGTAATCCGCCTTGTGCTTCTAGTAGTAGATGTAGAAATTGAGTTTAAAGAGGCCATAGAAGAGGATTGATACGATGTATTCATACTTTGTGAGCTAATCGTGCTATCAGGCCAACTTAATCCTACTCCATTAGAAAAACCGCCATATGGTATCGCATTATTAATGCTGCGTATGACCTGATTTGTTAGCGGTTTTGGCTTTTCAGAAAAAACCATAACTCCTATTACGCCATTATTCCTACTAGAACCTGTCATTTGCGTAGAATAGCTAGTCTTTTTACCAGAAAAAATAAATGAAGCTGCTTCCGCATCGGTTAGTTTCCATCCAGGAATACGAATGGTCTCATTTCCATTAACTACGTATCCGGAACTATTTGGACCAGCTTCTTTTCCATCAATTACGGAAAGACCATCAACAGAAAATATAACTTCAACCCTTGAAGGTGTTTTATTTTTAAACTCAAGTTCGAAATTACTGCCATCTCGGCCCTCAATAAAGTTTTGGCCATTATGCGTATATTCTGTGATAGGGCGACCCTTGACGAGAACGTTTAATTCATAATTATTATACAACATGGTTTGCCTCTTGATTAAAAAATGGTTGGTTTGATGAAGATGCTCTAAAAGCAGTAGTGGCTCTTGAAAGTTGCGCCATTGATTGTGTCAAATCTGATCTAGCAAATGATTTAATATTTTCTGCATGAAATCCAAGGCGAGAACCTATGTCTAATGCATTTTGATCAATCCCAAGATACACAAAAGTCCAACCATCTGTATTTTTTATCTTAAGTTTTGAAGCAATTTGAGTTTCTGTATAAATCCTGCTGGCATTATCTCCACCATCAGTCATCACAACCATTAATACTTTTGGTTTTTGTATCCAATTTTCTAATCTTTTTTCTAAAGCATCAATTCTTTCGCCAATAGTATCCCTAAGATTAGTCGTACCTCCAGGTATGAACCAATCAGAAAACATTTCTGGAACAAGTTGAATATCCAGATCAGTGTATGGTGTAATATTTTTGTAGGAATCAAACTTTGTTAAAGTTAAAAAACATTTTCCTATTTGCGATTTCTGTTCTTTTACGAAATCATTAAAACTTATAACAGTTTCATTTTTACAGGAAGACATAGACCCAGTTTGGTCTAATATAAACTCTATTATAGTATCGCACGTGTTTTCACGCGCAGTTATTTTGCGTTTCATTATAACTCCTTGCGGGTCTTTCTGCTTCACCGACTTGCGAAGACTTCTGCCCACCACTAGATATAGATTAATTTCTATACCTAATATAATTTATCACAAATTAATTTAAATTTTCTATAATTATCTTCTTCTTCTTGAAAGAAGTCTTGCGGCAAACTTATTTGGATTAAAACGCTCTTCTTCTATGTTTTTAGTAATGGCGTTAAAAATCTTTTCCTCTTCTTCCGAAGAAAAACCCTTTAGATGGTAACTTCTTTGTTCAACTTCTCCAGTTCTAAAATTTTCATTGTATTTGTCGTTTGTATACCAAACTCCTGTATGAAAATGACTGGAAGATGCCTCAAGAGCACCGTTTTCTTTTAGAAAATCAATCGCCAATTCAATAGATGTTTTTCCATCTTCAATATCGTATTGATCAGGTTTCATGGAAACACCTTCATCATCAATCCAACCCTTATTATCGGTATCGCCTGCTTCTAAAGATGAATCATCCCAAATTTCATAGGTAATAGTGATACGGGGATCGGCCTGAACATCTTCTTTGAGACGTTTTGCATGTTCTTTGAGGAGTTGAATGGCTTCTTCATAAATGCCCTTTTTTTCAAGCAAAGCATATAATTTCTCAATAGGTTTCATTTATATCCTCAAAAAATACATAATATACTATTTATATAAATATCAAGATGAGAAATAAAAATCCTTATCTCAATTCTCCGAAAAATATTAATAAAGATAATGTATGGTATTTGATTGATAAATTTTTGTTACAAGTTTGGGAAAATGAAGAACTTTTTCTAGAATCTCAAAATACAAATATTATAATGATGTTCGAAAAGTCTGAAAAAGGCGAAAATACATGTTGCATTGCTCGCGATGATTGGCAATGGATTATAGAAATAGCAGATTTGCATCAAAGATGGCTATTTGTTGAAGAAGAAGACCTAAAACACCTATTATCGACAAAATTAATAAGTTTTTACGGAGATATGGATCAATTTGATAATGATTTGATATTATTTAAACTATCTTCAATTTAAAAAATTAGAATTCCACATATTTTCTAATGAAAGATGCCTAACATTAGAAAGTGCGACACGCTTAGCGCTCTTTTTGTTAATTTTTTTCATATCATTGATTTTAGAAGCCAAGTCAACGGCATCATCAAACGAAGATACATTAAATATAGCAGCAGCAATAACCATTAATTCTTGTTCACTTTGAATGTATTTTGTCATACAGCCATAACCAGACAAGTGTCCAAATAATTGTCGTATTTCTGATCTTTTTGTCCAGTACATGCATCAAATATACTATAAATTATATGTTTTTACAATAATATATTTTTATATTGACGTGTATTGAATGAATTTTTCTTATCAATATTAGTACTAAGACTACTTAATACTATAGATTTATATTTAAAAGTTTTGTAGTTCTTAAATACTATCATGCTCGATTAAGTATGCATTTAATCGAGATATTAAAATCAAATATAGGTGAAAAAACATGAAAATGGCATTTATTGCTGCAACTATTGCGGCTCTTTCGTTTTGCGGCGTAGCTTCGGCAACTCCTTCTAATAATACAACATCGACTTCTTCTACTTCGTCGGCAGGCGTGGCTTCAGGATCATTGGCCGTAGTTGGTTCACATGGTGCATCATTGCAAGCTACTGGGGCTGGAGCAGGAAATGCATCGGGCGCTACTGCATCTTCTGGAAATGGTCGTTCTTCTACTTCTGCTGCTAACATTGGTGGAACAGTATCTGGCTCAACTAGTAGTGTAGTTGGAGGTATTGGTGGGGCAGCGGTAGCTGCTGGTCAAACCGGTGGAGCAACCGCAAAAGCATCTTCTTCTACAAGAAACAATCGCGGACACAACTAATAATCACATATTAATATTAACAGAGAAGCTTCGGTTTCTCTGTTTTTTTTCAAAATAATCAAATTAGGAACCTACATGATTAAGAACTTATTTTTATCTGCTATTCTTTTTTGCACGGTAGCAACCTCTGCATTTGCAAGTGACTTGAATAATTCAAATTCATCATCAAATGCCGCAGCTAACACCAGTACAACAACTACGTCTCAACAAGGACAAGATCAAGGTCAAACACAATCAACATCTTCTGCCGCAACATCAAACCAATCAACGTTAGCATCACAAGGTAATAGTCAAAACATCACGTTTAATTCTCCCGACAAAATTAAGGAAACTTTAAGAACTACTCCTGTAATTTCTGCGCCATCCCTAACTACTACCCTAACCGAGACATGCCTTGGTTCAGCTAGTGGCGGTTTATCTGTAGTTGGTTTTGGAATGACTGGAGGAAAGACATATGTTGATCAGGCATGTGTTCGTCGTCTGAATGCACGAGAGATTGCGCAAACTCTCGGAGATAGAGATGCTGCACGCGAAATTATGTGCGGAGATGCTGAAGTTAATGCAGCATATAAGGCTCTTGGGCGGGCTTGTTTATCTGCACCAAAG
>Ga0114975_10003047_pt1 | contig 11326 bp, 8 predicted proteins | sample S_130626_EF_Meta_FD_87031 | JGI IMG/M metagenome (GOLD analysis project Ga0114975, IMG submission 87031) | Freshwater microbial communities from Lake Simoncouche, Canada to study carbon cycling - S_130626_EF_MetaG | ecosystem: Environmental > Aquatic > Freshwater > Lake | place: Lake...
CAATCCAATATAGAGAACCATTGCACAGCCTTGTGAAAAACCAGCCAGTGCAATATGTCGATAATCGATGCCACGCTGAACTTCACGTTCAATGAGCTCAATGATCGAGGCAGCAGAGCGTTTGATTCCTTCGGCATCCTCTTGATCCATGAGATTTCTGCCGATCATGTCGTACCAGGCTGGCATCACATAGCCCCCATTAACGGTTACTGGCATGCTTGGTGCGCTGGGAAAAATGAAGCGAATTGCAGGATTTCCTGGTAAATGAAGCTCAGGAATAATAGGCACGAAATCATTGCCATCAGCCCCTAGTCCATGTAGCCATATGACTGAACAAGTAGGATTGGGGGAGGTCTCGAGTTCTATACAAGGCAACATGATTTGATTATCTCTTTAGATGTAGCGGGCAATAAAGACTTTATCGCCTTTCGGTTTGAGATCAATCCACACAAAGTGACCAGAACCGGGTGCAACATCAATGGATTCACCTTTGGTATTCCACATTGCTTCAAGGATGATGTCGTGGTTACCGACGGGTTCAATGATTTCTAATTTATCGCCTACTGCAAAGCGATTTTTAACATCAATTTTGACTCGTCCAGTAGTTTGATCGATTTCGATGACTTCACCAACGTACATGCTACGGCCAGATAAAGAGTGCCCTCTCATATAGAGTTGGTATTCCTTATCATGATGACGCTCATAAAAGCCATCGGTGTAACCACGATTGGCCAAGCCTTCTAAACTACCCAGAAGTGCTGGATTTAAAGGGCGCCCAGCAACAGCATCATCAATCGCAGCGCGGTAAGACTGGCTGGTGCGCGCAACGTAGTAAGGAGATTTGGTACGACCTTCAATTTTGAAAGAGTCGACTCCCATTTTGGTGAGTCGTTCTATGTGCTCAATTGCACGAAGATCTTTTGAGTTCATGATGTAGGTACCATGCTCATCTTCTTCGATTGGCATGAGTTCACCTGGTTTGCCACTTTCTTCAAGCAAGAAGACGTCGCCGCTAGCAGCCTCTTTCGCAGGCAGAACTTTGTAGTCCCAGCGGCAGGCATTGGTACATGCGCCTTGATTAGGGTCTCGGTGAGACATATACCCAGACAATAGGCAGCGTCCAGAGTAGGCCATACATAAAGCCCCATGAACAAATACTTCTAATTCCATTTCTGGACAGTCTTGTCTGACTTCCTCGATTTCATCAAAGGAGAGTTCGCGCGAAAGAATGACTCTGCTAATGCCAACAGATCTCCAGAACTTAGCTGATGCACCATTTACGGTATTAGCTTGAACAGATAAATGAATTGGCATATCAGGCCAAGCTTCCCTTGCCATCATGATGAGACCAGGGTCAGACATAATGAGTGCATCTGGTTTCAGGTCTACAACAGGAGACATATCCTTAATATAGGTACGGGTCTTACCACCATGCGGTAAAACATTTGATACTAAGTAAAATTTCTTACCCAGCTTGTGAGCGGTATCAATGCCTTCTTGGAGAACTTCCATCTTGCCAAAGTCATTGTTGCGAACTCGAAGAGAATAGCGAGGTTGTCCGGCATAGATCGCGTCCGCACCATAATGAAAGGCGGTCTGGAGCATATTGAGGCTGCCGGCAGGGGCAAGAAGTTCTGGTGTTTTCATCATTTGCTTATTTTATGAGTTTTAGCGATTAAAGGAGTTGATCACCTCAGTAATGGCAAGAATGCGCTTGGCATCCTATATATGGAGCTCTTCGATCAATTTTCCGTTGAGAACGGCAATTTCAGCCCCAAAGCCAATGACAGCCTCGTAGGCAGCAATTCTGTTTTAATAATAGAACAATATCTCATAGGATAGAACGTAATGAATACTGCGTCAATCGATGTATTGATTAGTGAAGTAGGGCCCCGCGATGGTTTGCAATCGATTCAGTCCATCATGCCCACCTCTCAGAAGTACGCTTGGATTGATGCTTTATACCGTGCTGGTCTCCGCGAAATTGAAGTGGCATCATTTGTGCCGGCCAAGCTACTACCTCAAATGGCAGATGCTGCACAAGTTGTGCAATATGCAAAAACACTTCCAGGTTTGACGGTAATGGCTTTGGTACCGAATTTAAGAGGGGCGCAAGCAGCTATTGAAGCAGGCGCTCATAAATTAACAATACCCGTTTCTGCAAGTGCTGCTCACTCATTAGCTAACGTGCGAAAAACCCGTGAGGAGATGATTGAAGAGGTCCGAAAAATTGTCGACTATCGAAATACATATGCGCCACAGGTTAAGGTTGAGGCAGGCATCGCTACTGCGTTTGGTTGCACTTTGCAGGGATTGGTTTCTGAGGATGATGTGATTTGGATAGCAGAGCAAGTGATTGCAGCGGGTGCTGATGAGTCTGGCTTATCTGACACCACTGGTTATGCAAATCCTGCCCAAATTAAAAGATTATTTAAACGCCTTAAGGCTGCCATTGGTAATAAAGCAGGTGCAGCGCATTTACACAACACGCGTGGACTCGGCTTAGCAAATTGTTTGGCTGCATACGAAGAAGGTGTTACTTCTTTTGATTCTTCAATGGGTGGTTTAGGTGGTTGTCCATACGCTCCTGGTGCTTCGGGCAATGTGGTCACAGAAGACTTGGTGTTTATGTTTGAGGCCATGGGAATTAAAACAGGAATCAATTTGGACTTACTATTTGAGGCGCGTAAACCGCTACAGGCTGGTGTTCCAAATGAATCCCTATATGGCATGGTTCCCCAAGCCGGTACTCCGAAAGGATTTGTTCCGGCAAGTCAATGGAGTGATGTATGAGTAATAAAAATGGACTTCCATATGAAGGTATCCGCGTAGTTGAATTTACCCATATGGTGATGGGGCCCACTTGTGGAATGATCTTGGCTGACTTAGGGGCTGAGGTGATTAAGGTTGAGCCAATTGATGGCGATAAGACTAGAAATTTATTGGGATCAGGAGCAGGCTTTTTCCCCATGTTTAATCGCAATAAAAAAAGCATTGCGGTTGATATGAAATCTCCTGAGGGAATGGAGTTGATACACAAGTTGATTGCTACAGCTGATGTAGTGAGTGAAAACTTTAAACCGAGCACCATGGCAAAGTTAGGATTAGATTACGAGACCTTAAAAAAGACTCATCCCAAACTCATTTATGTATCCCATAAAGGTTTTTTGCCCGGTCCTTATGATCACCGAACTGCCTTGGATGAAGTGGTGCAAATGATGGGTGGATTGGCTTATATGACTGGCCCAGAAGACAGACCATTACGTGCGGGGACTTCCGTGAATGACATTATGGGCGGTATTTTTGGGGCTATTGGCGTAATGGCTGCTTTACGACAACGAGAATTGACTGGTGAAGGTCAAGAAATTCAGAGCGCTCTCTTTGAAAATAACGTCTTTTTGGTGGGGCAGCACATGATGCAGTATGCGGTGACTGGCAATGCAGCCAAACCAATGCCAAGTCGTATTTCTGCATGGGCAATATATGATGTATTTGAAGTGGCTGAGGGTGAAAAGATCTTCTTAGCAGTGGTCACGGATACGCAGTGGAAAATTTTCTGTGATGTGTTTGGCTTCGCTGATTTATACGCGGACCCTCATCTTAAATTGAATAATCAACGTGTTCAGGCAAGGTCTAGCTTGATTCCAGAAATTAAAAAACGCTTAGCAGGATTTAGTGCAAAAGAAATTACCACTACTTTTGAGGCGAATGGTCTTCCTTTTGCGCCCATTACTAGACCAGAGCAGTTATTTGAAGATCCGCATTTGATTGCGACAGGTGGCTTAGCGCCCATCACTTTGACTGACGGCCCAAAAGCTGGGACTCAAACTACTACACCTTTGATGCCCTTGATGATGAATGGGAAAAGACTGGGCGTCCGTTTAAATCCTCCCAAATCTGGTGAGCAAACTCCCGATATTTTGGCTGAGCTTGGATATAGCGCAGATCAGATTAATAGACTCTCATCTGACGGGATAGTGGCATAAGAAAAGAGATTAATCTTTAATAGTAGCGGCAATACGCCTGGTAATTTTTGGGGGAGTTGCATCGATGTGATAGCGTTGACGCTCCTCTTGCATATTGAGATCTTCAGTTGTAAACCGATCAAATCTTCTTAAGTAATCAGCCCAGGTTTCAAAGACAAAGTCTTCCACAAATCTTCCGATGTGTTCTGTATCTTCAAATAGGCTCCAGGAAAGAGCTCCTTGCTTTAAACGGGACTTCCTCGCTTTGGCCATTAACTTTTTGAATTCACCTGCTTTTTCTTTAAGGGTGTGATATTCAATAGAAATCATGACAGGCCCTGCCTTCAAATCAATATCGGATACAGGTTGCGGACGTTCAATTGGGCAGACGGGAGTGAAATCTTCTAAGGGGTGCTTATCAATTCGATATTTACGCAATATAAGCAGCACAATGAGTCCAAAAATTGAGCTCAGCACAATGCTAGTGGTAACGTCATATATATCTGCTAGTTTTCCCCAGACTGCAGCACCTGCTGCACTACCCCCCATCAGACCCATTTGATAAATTGACATACCCCGGGCTCTGACCCAGCCCGGAAGAGTCATTTGAGCTGCAGTCGTTAAGGAGTTAGCAATGGCAATCCAAGCTGCACCACAGATCAGCATCCAGAATGATGCAAGCCAAACATTCGTTGCCACTACTACACCAATTGAAGTAAATGCCAGAATAAGTAGACCATAATTAATCAGGTCATTTAATTTAAGGTACTTCCGTATGCGTGGCAACTGAGAGCCAGCCAAGATTGCACCCAATCCTAAGCACGCAAGTAATAAGGTAAAGGTATGGGCATCACCTTGTAAATGGGTTTTAGCAATGACGGGAAGTAAAGCGATAAGGCCAGTTGATTGAAAGAAGAATAAGAAAGCGCGAATAATAATATTACGCATGCGATTTGATTGCCAAGCGTGTTGCATGCCCACGCGCATAGCGCCTACGAAGCGCTCTCCAGGCAGGGTGCTGATATAGCCCTGATACTTCCAGCGCATGACAACTACCGAAGTGATAACACATAGAACCATATTCAAAGCAAAGACATATTGACTGCCTGCCGTAGCAATAATGGCGCCAGCAGTAAGGGGCCCCACAATACGCGAGGTATTCATAGCAATAGCATTGAGCGCTAGTGCTGAAGAAAGTGATTCTCTTGGAACAAGTTCAGGAACAATTGCAGCAAAGATAGGCCAGCGCATCGCTAAACCAATACCATTGGTAAAGGTTAGAAAGAGAAGTACGTAAGGATTAAGCATGCCAAAGACCAGAAATAGCAATAGGGCAGTCGCATTCGTTGCTAGCCAGATTTGGGCAAAGACAAAATAATGCTTACGGTTCAAAATATCCGCTAGTGCTCCACTAGGCACACCTAATAACAGTACTGGTAAGCTGGCAGCAGTTTGTACTAAAGCAATCAAGGTTGCTGAAGTGGTTAGGGTAGCCATAGTCCATGCAGCTGCTACATCGCTCATCCACATGCAGATACTAGCTGTTAACCAGGTTAGCCATAAAGTGCGAAATACTTTATGTCTTAAGGGCGCAAGCCATCCCTCAGAAATAAACGTTTGGGCTTGCGACGGTTTCATGATCAATACTTTTTAGCGACTAGCAGAGCTGAAGGGATGATTCATTCAATATGCTCATATACGTTCAATGACCATCGCGATGCCTTGACCAACCCCAATGCACATGGTGCAAAGAGCGTAGCGCTTTTGTTGCTCTTCTAGCTCCACTATCGCTGTTGTAATGAGGCGAGCACCACTCATGCCCAGTGGATGTCCCAATGCAATTGCACCCCCATTCGGATTGACGCGAGCATCATCATCAGCCACTCCTAACTCCCGAAGAGTTGCCAGACCTTGAGCTGCAAAAGCTTCATTGAGTTCAATCACATCCATTTGATCAATGCTCATTCCCAAGCGTTTCAGTAATTTTTGCGATGCTGGTGCTGGACCAATTCCCATAATGCGTGGTGGCACTCCGGCAGTTGACATACCAATAATTCTTGCTCGAGGTTTTAAACCATGTTTCTTAACAGCTGCTTCACTAGCAAGAAGTAGCGCGCAGGCCCCATCATTAACCCCGGAGGCATTACCAGCCGTGACTGTTCCATCTGGGCGAACAATTGGCTTTAATTTAGTTAGTGCCTCAATAGTAGTAGCGCGAGGATGTTCATCTTGAGAAATCACAATAGGATCACCCTTCTTTTGGGGGATGACTACCGGAGTAATTTCTTTTGCAAGTCGTCCATTAGCTTGTGCGGCAGCAGCTTTATTTTGACTTCTCAGAGCCATCTGATCTTGATCTGCTCGATTAATCTTGTAATCATCTGCAACATTCTCAGCAGTCTCAGGCATAGAATCTACGCCATATGCACTCTTCATGAGGGGATTGATAAAACGCCAACCAATAGTAGTATCTTGAATCGAGTGATTTCTTGAAAATGCTGTGTCCGCTTTACCCATGACATAGGGCGCGCGACTCATACTTTCAACACCGCCGGCAATTGCAAGATCAATTTCACCAGCAGCAATTGCTCTTGCTGCCGTTCCCACTGCATCCATGCCCGATCCGCATAAACGATTGATTGTAACGCCCGGTACATTAGAGGAAATACCCGCTAACAATGCACTCATCCGAGCGACATTACGATTATCTTCTCCCGCTTGATTAGCGCAACCGTAGATGACTTCATCCACCTCATCCCACTTCACCTGTGGATTACGTTGCATTAAGGCTTTAATTGGAACAGCACCTAAGTCATCAGTGCGAACACTGGATAAAGATCCGCCATAACGGCCGATGGGGGTTCTGATGGCATCACAAATATAGACAGGATTCATAATTTTATTCAGTTAGTTTGATTTGATTGAGTTCGAATTCGATTTTATTTTTTAATTCAAAAAGTGCAGGAGTATAGTTTTCAACAAGTTCGTTTAAGTTACTTTCTGCTGGCGTACTGAAATTGATTGAGGCATAGCTACCATTTAGCAGTTGCACTGTTGTGGAGATTGCTGAAATTTCGGGTAGCCATGTAGCAACACAATACCCCTTTTCTGACATTGATTCTATGGCCTCATGAATTTCCTTCTCTATTTGAGACCAATTTTTCATTTTCTGTTTTTTTAATTCTAGAAGAAGTTGCATCCTACGGTGAGGCTCTAATCTCGCAATCCAAGCCCTTCCTAGCGAGGTGCGTTCGATAGGCACCCTTTGACCAGAAGCAACTGCTCTCATGGCCACATTCTTTCTATATCGAATAGATTCTAAGTAAACCATTTCAAGTCGATCTGCCACTGCAAACCCTACATTCAGCTTTAATTTTTCTGAAACCTTCCGCATTAGGGGTTCTGCTAGCCTTATTTCAGCTGAACCGGTTTTAAAGGCATGACCTAAACACAGCACAGTAGGCGCCAAGCGATAGGCTTGGCGAATGGGATCATGTTCTAAAAATCCAGAAAGAACTAAGGTTTGAGTTAGTCGGCTAATGGTTGAGGGAGGTAAACCCGTTCGCTCAGCAATTTCACTATTACCCAGCAAACCCATGCCTGGCTTAAAACAACGCAAGATCTCTATCCCCCGGATTAGGGACCGATTGGTTTTAGAGTGTGTTTTTGCTAATTCCATCTAGTGGAATTAGACCATAAATTTTGCTTGGATTTCAGCCATACTGCTTAACCCAGCACCAAATCAATTAAAAGGGAGACAAATGTGTTTTCTGGTATTTCAACTTTCAAATCCCTAAATCGCATTACGGGGCTAATGATCGGCTTATTGACAGTCATCATCAGTCCTTTGGCATTAGCAGCCTATCCTGACAAGCCTATTAAAGTCATTGTTCCTTTTGCACCAGGCGGAGGAACAGATCTAGTCGCAAGGACTTTGGGTATAACGATGGCCGAAGATTTGCGTCAGCCAATAGTGATTGAAAATAAGCCTGGTGGAAGTACCGTCGTTGGCACGGATGCTTTAGCAAAGAGCGCGCCCGATGGTTACACGCTAGTGGTTGCAACTTTAGCGCATGCCGTTAACCCCAGTCTGAAAGCAAAGCTTCCGTATTCACAAGATAAAGATTTTGCACCAGTCATTTTGGTTGGCGTCTCTCCGAATGTGGTGGTGGTATCTGCGAATAGCCCATATAAAACATTCTCAGAATTCTTGGCTGCTGCAAAAGCGAACCCAGGAAAATTATCATACGCATCTCAAGGCGGTGGTACCTCAGCTCATCTTGCTGGAGAGTTATTTAATTCATTAACTAATACAAAACTGACTCATGTGCCTTATAAGGGCGCTGGTCCAGCATTAACGGATGTCATTGGTGGTCAAGTCGATGTGATGTTTGCAACTGCTTCAGCGGTTGGCAGTCTTGTAGATGGCGGTAAATTAAGAGCGCTTGCAGTGACAACTCCTGCACGCTCCCCTTCGCCGCAATTATCGATGCTACCGACTGTTGCAGAAAGTGGCGTGCCGGGATATTCAGCTGGCAGTTGGTATGGGTATTTTGCACCAGCGGGAACGCCCCCTGATGTGATTAATAAATTAAATGCCGCTATCAAAAAAGGGGTGCAATCCCCTGTATTTAAGTCGCGCGTTGAAAGCGAAGGATTAGTCATTAGAGCTGGAAGTCCTGAAGAGTTTGGCAAATTTGTGAAGGCTGAAGAATTGCGTTGGCAAAAAGTAATCAAAGACGCCAATATCAGTCCCGATTAAAAATATTAAGTAAGGAAATGAAATGACTTATCAGTTCATTGAGCTCACCATAGAAAATGGGATTGCAACGCTACGATTAAATCGTCCAGAAAAGCGCAATGCGATGAGTGACCATATGCGTAGTGAATTCATCGATGCCCTCGAAAAGATTGCTGCAGATAAAGCTATCCGTGCTTTAGTGTTGACTGGTAATGGCAAGGGTTTTTGTGCGGGCGGTGATATTGCTGGTATGGAAAAGCGGATGAAAGCGCCAGCAGGGGAAGTGGCCTATAACGGCTGGCATCGTCAGCAGCGTGTTCATCATGCCGTTTCTCTATTACACACTATGCCTAAGCCAACGATTGCTGCGGTGAACGGACCTGCTTCTGGTTTGGGTGCAGATACGGCTTTAGCGTGTGATTTTATTATTGCTTCTGAGGGAGCAAACTTCACCTGGTCTTATATTCATCGCGGAATTATTCCCGATGGTGGTGGTATGTATTTTTTACCAAGACGTGTTGGTTTGGTGAAGGCTAAAGATTTAATATTTAGCGGTAGAAAAGTGGATCTCGAAGAGGCAGCGCAGATTGGTATCGTTGATCGCATGACCACCCCAGAATTATTAGTGACAGATGCACAAGCTTGGGCTAAAGAATTGAGCAAGGGATCGGCTACTGCGCTGGCTTTGAGTAAAACGATTCTGAATCAAACTTTTGAAACTACTGCTGCGCAGATCTTTGCCCAAGGTAGTCAAGCCCAAGGTATTTGTTATACCAGTACAGAACATCGGGAGTCTGTCATTGCCTTTCTCGAAAAAGCTGCAGCCGCTAAAAATAAATAAGGTTGATAGATGAGTAATGCCATTTTGAAGTTAATGGAGCCTGGCAGTATTGCGGTGATTGGAGCTTCAACTGATCCTAAAAAAACTGCTGGTAGGCCCATCGCTTATTTGCAGAAACACCATTTCAAGGGAAAAATTTATCCAGTGAATCCTAGGGTGGAAGAAATCGCTGGCTTAAAGTGCTATCCCGATATTGAATCACTGCCAGAAACTCCAGATGTAGCCATCATCATGGTGGGAACTGATAAGGCGCTTAGCGCTGTCCAAGCATTAGCTAAGTTGGGCACACCTGCTGCAATCGTGTTAACCAGTGGCTTTGCTGAGCATGGACCTGAGGGGCTTCAAAAACAAGAGGAGCTGATTGCTGCTGCTGGAAAAATGCGGATCTTAGGTCCAAACACTATTGGCATGGTGAATGTGACTGATGACATTCCTTTATCTCCCAGTAGTGCATTGGAAATGGATGAGTTTCCAAAGGGTGGTGTGAGTGTGATTTCACAGAGTGGGGGAATTTTAGGCTCTCTACTTTCGCGCGCTGCAGCTTCAGGACTAGGTCTTTCAAAGCTGGTTTCTACTAGTAATGAAGCAGATTTAGGTATGGCAGATTTTGTTGATTATTTGATTGAAGACGTGAGCACCAAAGTCATCGTCCTCTATATTGAGAGTATTCGGCATCCTGAAAAATTTCGTGCCGCAGCTTTAAGGGCAAAGCAGGCTGGCAAACCCATCGTGGTTTACAAGGTTGGTAAATCAGAGGCTGGGATTAAAGCGGCCGTATCCCATACTGGTGCCTTAGCGGGCACAGACAAAATGTATGACGCTTTATTTAAGCAAACCGGCATTATTCGTGCGAATAAGTTCTCCGATTTTTTAGATATTCCTGCAGCTCTTTCTTCGGGAAGAGTGCTCAAGGGGAAGCGAGTAGCCATCCTCACTTCTACAGGTGGTGCGGGTACTTTGGTAGCAGATAGTCTTGGCGAGTGGGGCTTTGAAACCCCCGTTCCAGATGAGAAAACAGCGGCACGACTACGTGCTTTGCAGCCAGGCGATCAAGCTGTTTTAGATCGTAATCCCATTGATGTTACTTTGGCAGGTTTACAGCCTGATTTGCTGCGCGGCGCAATTAGCGCCTTATTAGACAGTCCAACATATGATGCATTGATTTTAATTTTAGGTTCTTCGAGTTTATCAATGCCAGATTTGATGGCGGGGGCAGTTCGTGACTGCATGCAATCTAGCGATAAGCCAGTGATTGCATATGTCAGCCCTCATGCTCCGATCGCTGGCGCTTTAATGACTAAGCTTGGTGTACCGGCATTCTCTCAGCCAGAGAGTTGTAGTGTCGCTCTATCCAGTATGCTGCACGCGAATGGCTTACGAGGTGAAATCATTGCAACAGGTTCTGCAGCCAAGATTCCAAGTAGTCTAGATATTGCCTTATTACATGGATCCTTAAATGAGCATCAGGCGAAAAATCTTTTTTCTGCTTTTGGTATTCCTGGAGTACGTGAGGTAGTAGTAGAGGCGGCCAACCCAAATTTAGAATTGATTAATGGACTTGGTGATAAGTGTGTTGTAAAGATTTTGTCTGGTGCAATTATTCATAAAACAGAAGTTGGTGGTGTCGCCTTAAATGTTCCTATAGCAGAAGTACGGGCCAAGCTTGAGACTATGGCCATCGAGGTAAAAGCCAAAACGGGCTCGACTATTGAAGAGTTCTTGATTCAAGAAATGGCATCAGGTGGTATGGAGTTCATAGTGGGAATGCATCGTGACCCC
>Ga0114975_10003052_pt1 | contig 11311 bp, 13 predicted proteins | sample S_130626_EF_Meta_FD_87031 | JGI IMG/M metagenome (GOLD analysis project Ga0114975, IMG submission 87031) | Freshwater microbial communities from Lake Simoncouche, Canada to study carbon cycling - S_130626_EF_MetaG | ecosystem: Environmental > Aquatic > Freshwater > Lake | place: Lake...
CTTTGACCACCGCGTCGTCGACGGTGATGTCGCGAGCCGGTTCCTGGCGGACATTGCCAGCATCATGGAAGAACCGGCACTTCTTCTCGACTGACGTTTTGCACATTGCCACCGACAGGCATAGCGTGGAGAAATGAACGCTATTCTTCAGATCGCCGTGGACTCTCACGATGTAGGTCTCAGTTACTGGGACGAGGTCTGGTCGATAGTGCTGGATCCGGCACACATCACCGCGGAATTGTTGTGGAACGTTGTTTTTGACGTCTTCTTCGTCTCGCTGTTATACGGGATTGTCTTCAAACGCCTTATGCTTCCGAGACTGCGCCGGGAGATTCATCGCGAAATCGATGAAGAGCATGGCATCGACCCGCACGACCCGATCGACCACTCGGACCACAAGCACTGACCCGGTTTGTGCGCGGGGCAGAATTCGCGTACCCTTGAGAGGTTGCGCGTTAACGCGTGCACACCGTGACCGAGTCACCCGATTCGGACGCAGACAAGTGATCTTGGGTGAGGGCTAGTACCTCACGGTAACTACAAGGAGAAAACCATGGCAGCAGTGTGCCAGGTGACTGGAGCCATTCCCGGCTTCGGACACACCATTTCGCACTCGCACCGTCGCAACAAGCGCCGGTTCGACCCGAACATCCAGAAGAAGACCTACTACGTGCCGTCCCTCGGTCGCAAGGTGACTCTCACCCTGTCGGCTAAAGGCATCAAGGTCATCGACGCTCGCGGAATCGACGCCGTCGTTCGCGAGATGACCACTCGTGGGGTGAAGTTCTAATGGCGAAGAAGTCACAGGACGTCCGTCCCATCATCAAGCTCCGCTCGACGGCAGGAACCGGGTTCACCTACGTGACCCGCAAGAACCGTCGTAACACCCCCGACCGTCTCGTCCTGTCAAAGTACGACCCGGTAGTCCGCAAGCACGTCGAATTCCGCGAGGAGCGTTAAACCATGGCGAAGAAGAGCAAAATTGCGCGCAACGAACAGCGCAAGGTAATCGTCGCCCGTTACGCGACCAAGCGTCTCGAGCTTAAGAAGGCACTCGTTGACCCCAAGTCGACGGCCGAAGAGCGCGAAGCTGCCCGCCTTGGACTCCAGAAGCTTCCTCGTGACGCATCGCCGATCCGCGTTCGCGGTCGCGACGCAATCGACGGTCGCCCCCGCGGTTTCCTCTCGAAATTCGGCATTTCGCGTGTCCGATTCCGTGAAATGGCGCACCGGGGCGAATTGCCGGGCGTAAAGAAGTCTTCTTGGTAGTGTGAAGTGCGGTTGACGTAGGAAACTACTGACACCGCACCCCGTATCACGTCACTACAGGAGGACTCGAATGAACCGATCCGAGCTTGTTGCAGCAATTGCTGCCACGACCGGTCAGACCCAGACTGGCGTCAACGCCGTTCTGGACGCCCTTTTCACCACAGTTGCTGGCGAAGTTGCCAAGGGCAACAAGGTTAGTATCCCCGGTTGGGTCGCGTTCGATCGCACCAACCGTGCCGCTCGTCAGGGTCGTAACCCGCAGACGGGTGCCACCATCCAGATCGCCGCTTCCAAGGGTGTCAAGGTTTCGGCTGGCTCGAAGCTCAAGGCTGCTGTCAAGTAGTTTTAATCTTCTCGAGAAGGGGCGGAGGAAACTCCGTCCCTTTTCTGTTGCCTCTTTTCGCTCGATAGGCTCGATGCGTGAGCAGGCAACGAATTCTGGCGGTCGTCGCGCTCGTCATTGTCGGTTTGCTGGGACTCGCTTTTGCCCTGGAGTTGGGCGGGGCTGCTCACGAAGCGCTACTCGATGATCCCGGCGTTGTTGTCAGTTGGGGCACCCCCGTGGCGAAATTCCTCGTGTCAACCTCAATGGCACTCGTTATCGGCGGACTTGCCCTGCGCCTGTTTGCATTGCCGGTCGGCGCGGCCACCGATCGCGTGACCGCACTGACCATCGGAGCGGCGTCCACCTGGTCGCTGTCGATGGTCGCTTACGGGTTTTTCACCTTTCTGTCCGTTTATGGCACGGCCCCCACCTTTGACGCAGGGTTTGACTCGAGTTTTCAGTACTTCCTGACGGAAACTAACCTCGGCAGGCTACTCATGGTGATAACCGCGATGACGGCGATCGTCACCGTCCTGCTTGTCGTCACTCGATCCTGGTTTTGGGCCGCCATTGCCTTCTTGCTGGCGGTTGCAACGGCGTGGCCGTTCGCCGAACTCAGCCATTCGGGGGGAAACGCCAATCACGGAATCGCGGTCAGTGCGCTTGTGCTGCACATCATTTTCGTGTCGATGTGGACGGGCGGACTTGTCGCTACGGTGGTCGCCATTGCAGCCGGAGCCAATCGCACCACTGTCCTGAGCCGTTATTCATCGATCGCACTGCTGTCCATCGCCATCGTCGCCATCACCGGTGTCGCCAGCGCGGTCATTCGAATCGGTTCATGGGACAAACTCGTCTCGGCCTACGGAATCATTGTTCTGCTCAAGGCTGTTGTCACGGTCCTTCTTGCGCTTCTTGGAGTGCGTTGGCGCCGCTCCGTTTTGCCCACGCTGGACGGCACGCGTGGAATGGTTGCCTTCGCGCTGTTCGAAACAGCACTTCTCCTGTTCGTCATCGGATTGGCGACGGGGCTGGCTCGCACGGCGACACCGGTTTCGACCGAACTCACGGGTGAACTCACCCCGGCCGAGATTCTCACGGGCCGCCCTGTCCCCGATCCGTGGACGTGGATCACGGCGTTCACGGAGTGGCGCATCGACCTCATCTGGGGACTTTTCGCGGTCTTCAGCACTGTTTTCTATGTCTGGGGCGCAATTCGACTTCACCGTCGCGGTGATGCGTGGCCGATTTCCCGCACGATTCACTGGGTGTGGGCGATGGCGGTGCTGGTCTATGCAACCAGCGGGGGCGTCGCCGTCTACGGGGAATACCTGTTCAGCGCCCACATGATCGAACACATGCTGCTGACCATGTTGGTGCCCGTCGGAATCGTTCTGTCTGCTCCCGTCACCCTCGTCGCACGTGCCATCGAGGTTCGCAAGGACGGTTCCCGCGGAATGCGCGAGTGGTTCCTGGGAATCGTGCACTCGAAGTGGATCGGGTTGGTCGGGCACCCGCTCATCTCTACTGTCGTTTTCGCACTGTCGCTGATGGTCTTCTACTATTCACCGCTGTTGGCCTGGGCGACCACAACCCACCTCGGGCACCAGTGGATGGTTCTGCACTTCCTCACGGCGGGGTACTTGTTTGTGCAGGCGCTCGTCGGTGTCGACCCCAGCCCCCATCGCACCGGTTATCCGATTCGCATGATTCTGTTGATGGCGACGATGGGTTTCCACGCCTTCTTCGGCCTCTCGCTGATGACAGCGACGGGACTATTGTTGCCCGAATGGTTTGGCGCAATGGGCCGCACGTGGGGGGACAGCCCCCTGATTGATCAGCAGATCGGAGGCGGCATCGCGTGGGGAATCGGCGAACTGCCAACGCTTATACTTTCTGGACTCGTCATTCTTTCGTGGATTCGGTCCGACGAACGAGACGCAAAACGCCTCGACCGTCAGGCAGGGCGCGACGGCGATGCGGAACTCGTGGCCTACAACGCAATGCTGGGCAAAATCGCGAAGCGCGACTAACGTCGGACGGTGTTGGCCACGACAAGTGTCGGTGTGGCACCGTCAAGACCGGCGATAGTTCCCTCAATCGTGTATGGAATCACTTCGCGGTACTTCACGGTCTTCTCGGTGGCGAAATCGATCAGTGAAACCGACAACTCCGCGGAGCCCTTACCCGAGACGAACCAAGCGCCATCTTTGGCAGCAATAGACAGTGTCGGATAGGTTCCAATTGACCACGCGGGCCCAGCGGCTATCGCCTCGGAGGTGAACCCCGCAAACGGGCACTTCTTCGGGACAAGCGTCTTTTGCGCGGCACACGCATCGAGATAGTCGCGAACGGCAGCGCCCATGTCGTCGGCAAGTCGTGAGGACGGCGCCAGATCGATGGCCACAGAGTATTCGTCGCTGAGAGAATCGACCAGAAGCTTTTGCGGTTCAGCGTCAAACCAGACCGACGGAGAGTTCACCGTTGCAATCGATGGAACGTAGGCGTACCCCTCGTCATTTGCACGACTGCCGTTTACGCTAGCTCCGGAATCCAGTGTCGACTCAATCTGAACCGTTGCTATTGGGGGAACGACGAAGCGCCAGGTCGCGAGCGGTAACCAGGACACCTCTCGTTCAACAGTGAGCTGGGATTCGACCGCGCGACCGTCAAGCACGACACGGGCAGTCACGACGACCAACCCCGCGGTTTGATAGGTGCCGACGATTTCGGGATCGCGGGGCCGGTCGGCCGCATCCGTCGGCAGTCTGATGTCGTAGATCAACGAGCCATAGGAACCCCACACAAGCGATTCCACGTCGGCCCGGCGGCCGTCCTCCAGAGCCACGAGATATCGCATGACCGCCGCCTCGGGCGTGTACACCGTGGCGTTGAGAATCGCGATAACCACCGCAAAAAACAGGAAGCCAGTTACTCCCAGGATTCGCACATCGCGAAACTTTCGCCACATGGGTATCAGCCTACGGTCGGCAGGGGTGCCGACGGGTACTCTGGAAAACCCGACCGAGAGTAGAACGATGACCATTGACCTGACGCCGGAACAGGCGCACGTCATGGACGTCATCGACTCAACCAGGGAACACGTGTTTGTCACGGGCCGCGCCGGCACGGGCAAATCGACGCTGCTGCAAGAGTTTGTGCGTCGCACCGACAAGTCGCTGGTCATTGCCGCACCGACCGGTGTCGCGGCGCTCGCGGTGGGCGGACAAACCATTCATTCGCTGTTCCGACTGCCGATTGGGCTGGTTACACCGAACACCAAGATGTATCCGTTGACCGACGATGCCCGCACGCTCATGCGCAAAATCGACACGCTCGTCATCGACGAGGTGTCAATGGTTCGGTGTGATTTACTCGATGCGATTGATCGGCGACTGCGCGCAACCCGTGGCCGTCGCTCGGAGCCGTTCGGCGGCATTCAGGTGGTCATGTTTGGGGACCCGTATCAGCTTCCCCCCGTCCTCAAGGAGGGCGTCGAAAAGCAATATCTGGTCGACAACTACCCGTCGCCGTGGTTCTTTGACGCCAAGGTGTGGCACGAAGCTCAACCACGCGTAGTCGAACTGACCGATGTGCTGCGCCAGTCCGAGGACGACTTCCGTGACGTCCTCGACCGCATGCGCATGGGAAACATGACGGCTGACGATGGCGCGATGCTCAACGAGGTTGGTGCGCGGCGACCGCTGCCAGCTGACGTCATCACACTGGCCGCGACAAACCACACCGCGAACACCATAAACGCCAAGGCTCTCGCGGAACTTCCCGGCAAGGTGAAAATCGCCAAGGCGCACGTTGACGGCGAGTTCGGCGGGCAACTTCCGGCCGAAGAGGAACTGGAACTCAAGCCCGGCGCACGCGTAATGTTTCTGCGGAACGATTCAGCGATGGACGGCGGCCGGTGGGTCAACGGAACATTGGGTACCGTCATCAAGGTAGACGGTGTCGTGCACGTGGCGACCGATGATTTGCCGGACGAGCCCGTCGAGGTTAAACCCGTCGTGTGGGAAAAGATTCAGTACACCTACGACGCCGACAAAAACGTGGTCGAGGCGGACATTCAGGCAACCTTCGAGCAATTCCCGCTGCGCCTTGCGTGGGCGGTGACAATTCACAAGTCACAGGGCCAAACCCTCGACAGTGCAATCCTCGATTTTGGCCGCGGAACCTTCGCCGACGGCCAGGCGTACGTGGCGTTCTCGCGCATCCGCACGCTGGACGGCATCTATCTGTCGCGCGAGCTCAAACCGTCTGACATCCGCGTCGATGCTCGCGTCGTGTCCTTCATGAAGACCGCGAAGGACAACGATCGTTTGATCGACTAGGCCTTGCGGCGGCGGCGCGCGACCAGTGCAACACCGGCTGCGCCCAGTACCCCACCAGTCAACGCGATTCCCGTTGCGTCGACACCGGTATCGGCAAGTTCACCAAACTCAAAGGCCCCAGCGTCGATGTCTCCGACTCGGTCGTCGCCGCGCTGGTCCACGTCAAATGCGAATCCGAGCAACGCGCTAGCCACCGACGGGCGCACGGCATCAATCGCCACACTGTCGGCGCCAAGTGCGGCTGTCCACGTGGGTCCACCGTTGTCGGCTGCTTCACCGAGGTCAAGGGCGGACTCCGCAACGTTGCTGGATGAGGACGGATTGTCGAGGAATGCTGATTCATTAGTAGTCGAGAAGTTTCCGCCCGCGTCGATGTAGTTCGCGGTTGTGTCGGTCTCGTCTCGTGTGAGCGATCCAGCGGTACCGTTGACCCAGATGTTTCCCAGCAGCGAAACGTTGGTTTCGGCGGAGATCATGACGTCCGCGTTCGGTGAGACCACGTCTGAAGCGTTGTGTGCAAAGGTGTTAAACGCAACAACCGAATCTTGCTCGCTACCGACAAACAACACGGAACCCCCATTCACGTTCTCGACGAAGGTGTTGTTATAGATCAACGATGTGTCCCCGTCAGCGTTAATTACGCTCCATACCTCGTTACTCGCAAAAAAGTTTCCGCTGACTTCGGTATGGGTGCTGCCGGCTTCACCGTTCGACAACACAATGTCGAACTGCCCATAACAATCAGTAAATGTCGAGTCCGTAATGGTGGCGTCGGACTTACCACTGACTATTGCGAGATCCACAGAGTTGGATTCAAAGACTGAATTGTCGACGACAACCTCTGGAAAAAGGGAATCCGTATCCCAGTCGGAACCGCCTACCATTGCGTAACCAACATTGTCGATAAACGTGGAATTGATAACCGTGACGGTGCCCGAGGAATGTTCCAAATTGACAACACCGTAACCGTTATCAAGGTCGGAATTATTGAAATTTGAAAAGGTGAATCCGTCGACAGTGAGGTCTTCGCTTGCCGAACCCATCGACAAAATCGCATTGAGTGCTACGTCGCCACCGTCAAGGACAACGGTGCCAAGCGCAATGAGGGTGAGGTCTGCGCCCAGTACCTCGAAGGGTTCAGCCGATGCATCTACACCGGTGGTACTCATATCGATTGTGCCGGGATTGACACAGATGAGAGTTTCGTCGGCTGTGATGGCCTCACGAATTGCTGCTTCGGTTGCATCGACTGTGACACCCGCGCCGCAGTCGACTGTTGCGCCGGCGGGCGTCGCGACGCCGAAGGCCGACAGGGCAGTACCGGCGCCGAGCGCAATGCTCATGGGGCGGGTGAAGGAACTTCGAAGCATGATGACCCTCTCAAGGAGTTCGTTACTCTAATCCTATTGAGGAATTGACACAAAAACTAAGGACTGGGCGAATGAATCCACTGTGGAATCTACTCGAGTCGGCTACTGCCGCGAACCCTGATGCCCCCGCACTACTCACCGAGACGCGAACCTACTCTTTTGAGGAACTACATTCCATCACAACGAACATCGCTCGTGAACTGCGCGACCGGGGTTTACGCTCCGGCGACGTTGTCGCAACGGTTCTGCCCAATGCGATGGACTGGATGGTGATTCTCGCCGCTGCCCACGAGGGGCTGCTCTCCATTTCCCTGCATCATGCGGGTCAAGCGGCGGACATGGGTGCTGCAATTGTTCTTGCCGTGCCAGAGCGGCTGACGACGAAGCCCGATCCGTCGATACCGCTACTCGAGGTGACCGATCAGTGGTTTCGAAATTGCGAGGGCGCCGCAGACCCCACGCCAGCCCGCCAATTCGACGGCCCCGAATCGCTTGTTCGACTTGTCTTGACCAGTGGAACAACGGGTAAAGCCAAGGCGGCGGAATACCCGGTCCGAAAGTTTGCTGCGATTGCCGCTGAAATCGAGACCACTCTCGGCCACGGCGGCGACGTGCGCATCAGCTTCATGGGCTTCTCCACGGGCGGAGCCCTCTATCAAGCGATGGGCAACCTTGTTTCGGGGACTCCCTACGTTGCCTTCAGTGCAATCAGTGACCGGCTGCCCGAGCTCATCTCGGAACTGGGGATCACGTTCATGATCGGCGCAACAACGTCGCTCGCGCAGGTGTGCGATGCATACGACCGGCACCCCGAAGTCACTCCGCAGCTGCAGCGAATTGCCATCGCGGGCAGTACGGCCGCGGATGCCCTCCTTAATCGACTTTCTGCGGTGTTCCCCGGAGCTGAATTTGCGATTGTGTACGGTTCAACCGAGGGAGGAATGATCGCGATCAAGAATGCGGTTGTTGATTCCGATCCCCGAATCGTCGGTCACGTGGTGCCTGGTGTGAAATTGGAAATACTCGACGAGGACGGCAGCCCCGTTCCGGCCGGCGAAGTCGGGGAAATTCGCTATTGGTCCAAGGAATTAACCGAGCGCTACTACCGGGACCCCGCAGCCACCGCCGCTGCGATTCGTGACGGGTGGTTTTACCCGGGAGACCGAGGGAAGTTTGTGGAAAGCGGAGAGCTCATGCTCATCGGTCGTGTAGATGACGTTATCAATCTGGGCGGGGTCAAGGTTGATCCCGGCGCGCTCGAGTCGATTGCGCTGAGTGTGCCCGGTGTTGATGACGCCGCCGCATACCTCGTTCATTCCGACAAAGGTCTTCCCGCGATTGAGATGGCACTCGTTGCCGATTCAGCGGAAACTATGCACGCCGTCGACGCCCGAATGCGCGACGATCCGGCCAGGGTTATCCCGGCTCAGTATCGACTCGTTTCGTCGTTGCCGCACAACCAGATGGGCAAACTCGTGCGTCACGACATTGCCGCGCACATCGCTGAGCTGGGCGAATGACGTCGGCGCTGATTCACGACCTCGTCGAATGGCTCGACGCCAGCCCCGATGATGTAGCCCTCGTCACGTCGACGGAGTCTCTGACGGTTTCCGAAGTCGCCGATCGCGTTTCTGCTCTCGCAGGAGTCTTGCGAGCCCGCAAGGTCCGGCCTGGGAAGTTGGTCGCGGTCTCGTCAGACGGCATCGGTGAATTCATCGGAATGTGCGCGGTACAGGCGGTGAACGCGACCTCTGTGATCACCCCCAGTGAGGAGGAATGGCAGAATTCCGGGGCTGCCGTGTTGGTTCACGATAACCGCGCGTGGGCACCTGACACAGCCATCATCATCGATCCCGACACACACTCACGCTGGGACGGTTGGCGAACGAGTCGCGATACAGATGACGACCAGGTGGTGCACGCGTGTTTGACCAGTGGAACAACGGGAAAGCCCAAGATTGTCGAGTTTTCCCGTGTGATTGCCGACCGTCGCACCGATCGCTACATCAAGGCTTGGCCGATACAGTCCTCGGTTTCTCTGTTCAGATTGTCGGCCATTGCCGGCTTTAACGCGGCGATCGCCGCCGTTCGACAACGCGAGCCGTATGTCGTCATCACGTCGTTCGACCGCCCGTCTGTTGAACTGCTTGCAACAGGTCATTTCACGCATCTCAGTGGTGCACCGAACCAAGTTGTACAGGCCATTCGAGCGTTGCGCGAGGGCGGTTTGACGGTGACGTTCCAGACAATTCGCACCGCAGGGGCCCCACAAAACGAGCAATTCCGGAAAGTGGCCGAAGAGGTCTGCACCGGTGTCGTGAGCAACCTTTACGGAGCGACGGAGTGCGGTTCCGCGGCACTCTCAACAGACATCGCGGCGGTCGCGTTTCGCGGTGTCCCGATGTTGGGCACGGAATTCGAGGTCGTCGATGACAACCGAACTGTCGTCGATGAGGGCGTCGAGGGGGATGTCCGATACCGCACGCCAGCGCAATGCCTTTACTACCGGGTCGACGGGGAGCGCCAAGAGGTTGCGGATGAACATGGCTGGTTCTATCCCGGCGATCGCGGATTCATCGACACGGACGGGTGCATCAACGTAATCGGCCGAATCAGTGACGTCATCAACATCGCCGGAGTCAAGATCAACCCGCTGCACATTGAGGCGGACATCGAGGCTCTCGACGGGGTTAACGATGCCGCGTGCGTTCCCGTAACCTTCCCGGACGGTTTGACCCATCTCGTCCTCGCCATTGTCATTAAAGACAAAACCGCGTATGACGCAGCAGTTGCTGCCGTTTCGTCTCGGCCCCTGGCTGGCCGCCCCAACATGGTGGTCGATATCCCGGAAATTCCGCGAAATCGAAACGGCAAGATCGATAGAGCCCTGCTCGCCGATAAGTTGACCTCCGCGATTCGCTTCGAACCGACGCCCTAGAACGGGGGGTTGGGTCCTTTGGAACGCTCGTCCAGTACCTCAATGAGTGCGCCGTGATCGAGTGCCTGCACACCAGATTTGAGCAGCCCCAGTTGCGTGTACGTCGGCATTCCCTCACTTCTGACCATGGTGAAGCCTTGGGATGCACTCTCGATGGTTCCGGCGATGAGCACCCACCCCGTCACAACGATCGTGTCACCGTGAATCCCCTTGATGAATTCGTCGATGGCGATATCCACATTTCCTCTTTTCACTTCCGGGTTTTCGGAAGGTCGCTTATTGTATGTGCGACCACCGACATGAAACCCGAGGAGGGCACAACGGAAACGATAGGCTCGAGCCATGCTTCTCAGTGACCGTGACATCCGCGCCGAGCTCGAGTCGGGCCGTGTTCAGCTCGATCCGCTCGACCTGAACATGATCCAGCCGTCCAGCATCGACGTGCGGTTGGACAAGTTCTTTCGGCTGTTCGACAACCACAAATACCCGTTCATTGACCCCGCCGAGGAACAACCCGACCTGACACGAGCGGTTGAGGTTGCCGGGGACGAAGCGTTCATCTTGCACCCCGGTGAATTCGTGCTCGGCAGCACGTTTGAACTCGTGACTCTGCCCGACGACATCGCGGCCCGCCTCGAGGGCAAGTCGTCACTCGGTCGGCTCGGCCTGCTCACGCACTCGACCGCCGGTTTCGTTGATCCCGGTTTTTCGGGGCACGTCACGCTGGAACTGTCGAATGTTGCGACCCTGCCCATCAAACTTTGGCCGGGCATGAAGATTGGCCAGTTGTGTTTCTTCCGACTGACGTCAGCCAGTGAACACCCTTACGGCAGCGAAAAGTACGGTAGCCGATATCAGGGCCAGCGCGGACCCACGGCGTCGCGGTCGTTCAAAAACTTCCACAAGTCCGCGCTTTAGGCGGCAACGCGTTTCGCGACGACAAAGGACGAGACGGCGCCGATGACGGACGCGACAACAACCGCAGCGGTTCCCACGGCGCCGGACGACGAGTCTCCCAGGGCCAATTCGTTGATGAGCAGCGCGACGGTGAAGCCGATCGACGAAA
>Ga0114975_10003053_pt1 | contig 11308 bp, 1 predicted proteins | sample S_130626_EF_Meta_FD_87031 | JGI IMG/M metagenome (GOLD analysis project Ga0114975, IMG submission 87031) | Freshwater microbial communities from Lake Simoncouche, Canada to study carbon cycling - S_130626_EF_MetaG | ecosystem: Environmental > Aquatic > Freshwater > Lake | place: Lake...
AATTATAGCAATGTCATGAATATTGATGGCTCTGTAACAACATATGCAACTATTCATAATTATATACCTGGAACTATAAGTTGGTCTATAAATTATTCTAATAGAGAGAATGGTACAGTCTGTAATAGTCCAGCCAATAACGATACCTGTAATATTTCATTTTGTAATTACCCAATTATGGAAAATAATAATAACTTTTATCAATACTATAATAATATTGTAACACTTAATGTAAGTTTGTCAAACTATTGTTGGACATCTAATTCGAATAGTATATCAGGCCCAACTTCAAACTATATTAAAATAGATAGTAATTCAATCAGTGTATCAATTATAAATAGTAATTCATTATATCTTGGGGCTAATGTAAGATTGACGAAATCAATTACAGGAAATGCTGCTATATTCTTTAAAGCTAGTAATATGTATGGAACTACTACTATTACTCCAAATAATTATAATTTTGAATCATATAATACTTATAATACAGAAGGTCAAGGAACTGATTATTTTATAAACTATTGTGATTGTTTTTTTAATGGAATTCCTTCTAGAAGTAATGTGACTTTATGGATATTAGCATCAAATACACGTAAACCATTTGATGATAAATATGGTGTGTCTTTACTTGCTAGCACTGGTCCCCAATGTAATTTTTCTAATCCAACTATTACTGGATATACTAACAGGATGACAAATCTCGGATTTGTTGAAACAAGGTGTATTATTAATAATAGTATCAATAACAATAGAGGAGAGATAAAGTGGTTTATAACATATTCTAATGCGGCTACTGGCTCTAATTTTAGGTCACCAGATTTTAGTTGCAATACTTATAATGCGCCTTTTTCTTTTATATATAATAATTGTAATAATGAAACTAAACGTCCAGACTTTTTAAGCTATTACAGTAATATTGTTACTCTTAATCTAAGAGTAGAAAGTAATTGTTGGAAATCTGGATCAAATAATATATCAAATACGACTTCCAACTATAACGCAATGAAAGCTACTTCATTTACAACAGTTTTGACTAATAATAATTCATTATATCTTCGTATAACAATAACACAAAACGAAGAAATTGCTGCAATTCCAGCAATATATTTTAAAGCAAGTAATATAAATATTGATGGAACTACTATTACTCCAAGTGAATATATATATTTAAGTAATTTTACCAAAGTAGGTGATAGTGTTTCTTGTAATATTGATTTTAGTGATTGTTATTATAATTGTAATATTAGATCAAATAATGTTGCTCTATGGATATTAGCATCAAATACTAATGAACCGCGTGAAACTTATTGCAACTTTGTAGAAGCGAGCACTGGTCCTCAATGTAATTTTTCGAATCCAATTATTACTGGATATAGTAACACTATGGATCCAATAGGTTTTCCAGGTTATATTAAAACACAATTTACTGTTAATAATACTATTAATCGTGATAGAGGAATTATAAACTGGTTTATAACATATTCTAATGCAGCTACTGGTCGTAAGTTTACTTCACAAACTTTTAGTAACAGTAATTATACTAGTCCCTTTGATCTTAGTTATAATAATAGTAATAATCCAATTAGTCGCCCAAACTTTTCAGACTATTACAATAATATTGTTACGCTTAATCTAAGAGTAGATAGTAACTGTTGGATATCTGGTTTTAGTAATATTTTCACAACAACTATTCCCTATGTTCCAATAGATAGTAGATCACTTAGTTTAGTTTCAATTAATTGTAATACACGTGATCTTGGTGCAGTTTTAACATTAAGAGAGACCCTTACAGGAAATCCAAATATAATAACTTTTTTTTGGGCAAGTAATCGTTATTGTAATTCTGAGGGAACAATTATTCAGCCAATCCATGATTTTCGATTAACTAGTAATCTTTCAAATGTTGTTGATGGATCAAACCGTTTTACTATAAGTAATACTGAATGTTCTTATAATTGTAATATTATAGGGAATAATATTATAGACAGTAATGTTGCGTTATGGATATTTGCATCAAATACTAATTACCCACATGAAACTTATTGCAATTATGTATATGGGAGTACTGGTCCTCAATGTAATTTTTCGAATCCAACTATTAGTAATTATAGTAATACTATGGACCCAAGAGGTTATGTTATAACAGAATTTACTGTTAATAATAGTAGTAATCGCGATAGAGGAATTATAAACTGGTCTATAACATATTCTAATGCAGCTACTGGTCGTAAGTTTACTTCAGAAACTTTTAGTAACAGTAATTATACTAGTCCCTTTGATCTTAGTTATAATAATAGTAATAATCCAATTAGTCGCCCAAACTTTTCCAACTATTACAGTAATATTGTTACACTTAATCTAAGTATAGTTAGTAACTGTTGGAGATCTGGATCAAGTAATATTCCAACAACAACTATTCCATATGTTCCAATAGATAGTAGATCACTTAGTTTAGTTTCAATAAATTGTAACACGCGCAATCTTGGTGCAGTTTTAACATTAAAAGAGACCCTTACAGGAAATCCAGATATAATAACTTTTTTTTGGGCAAGTAATCGTTATTGTAATTCTGAGGGAACAATTATTAGGCCAAGCCATGATTCTCGATTAACTAGTAATCTTTCAAATGTTGTTGGTCAATTAAACCGTTTTACTATAAGTAATACTGAATGTTCTTATAATTGTAATATTATAGGAAATAATATTATAGACAGTAATGTTGCGTTATGGATATTTGCATCAAATAATAATTACCCACATGAAACTTATTGCAATTATGTAGATGGGAGTACTGGTCCTCAATGTAATTTTTTGAATCCAACTATTAGTGCATATACTAACACTATGGATCCAGTAGGTCTTCCAGGTTATATTAATACACGATTTACTGTTAATAATACAATTAATGACAATCGAGGAGTTACAAAATGGTTTATAACATATTCTAATGCAGCTACTCGCTGTAATTTTACTTCACCAACTTTTAGTAACAGTAATTATACTGGTTCCCTTACTCTTACATATATTAATAATTCAATTGGTCGCCCAAACTTTTCCAACTATTACAGTAATATTGTTACACTTAATCTAAGAGTAGATAGTAACTGTTGGAGATCTGGATCAAGTAATATTTTCACAACAACTAGTCCCTATGTTCCAATAGATAGTAGGTCACTTAGTTTAGTTTCAATAAATTCTAATACACGTAATCTTGGTGCAGTTTTAACATTAAAAGAGACCCTTACAGGAAATCCAGATATAAAAATATATTTTAGGGCAAGTAATTTATTATTTAATTCTGAAGGAACATTTATTCAGCCAAATAATTATAACTTTGCACCACCTGTTAATCTTCCAAATAACCGTAATACAACAAGGACTTTTAATATAGTCAATAATGATTGTTCTTATAATTCTAATACTAGGCTCTCTAATGTTCGTCTATCGATATTAGCCTCAAATGCTAATGAACCGCGTGAAACTTTTACCACTTTTGTAGATGGAAGCACTGGCCCTCAATGTAATTTTTATATAGGATCAAATATAATAACAGGATCAAATATAATAACGATTGTTAATGCTTCTGTTGGTGGTGGTACTGGCACTTTTAATCTATTTTTTAGAGTTAATAATAGTTATTGTAACTATCAAGGCGCGACTAATAGATGGCGAGTAACTTTATCAAATAATTATAATAATGTATTAAATACTTCGAGTTGGTTTACTAGTAACTTTAATAATTGTAATATTTCTGAAATAAGATATATTATTATTCCACCAGCGAATCAATTTTTAAGATATTTTAATAATACAGTAACAGTAGAGGTAGAATTTTCGAGTAATTGTTGGGAAACTTACAGTGAAACTCGAAGATCTGGAACCGGACAATTTTTACTTAATGCAGCGCCAATTTTAACCATAAATCCATTTAACTATATAAGAACAAGTAATTATACTACATTAATAAATTTTTCAAATTATGTTACAATATCAAATAGTATAAGTCGCAGTCTTATTATAAATACAAAATGGACTACACTTGCTGATTCATTCTCATCAAATAATAGTAATTATCTTGCATCTAATATTATACCAGATTCAGATTATAGTATTAGTGCATATTATGAAGTTCACGATTCAAATACAACAAATATATTTAGAAGTCCTGTATCAGATGAATATCCATTTACTAAATATGTATATACACGTTTGGTGGAAAACACATTTTCTAATAGTTTTATATTTCTTTCAAATAGTGATAGATATATAACATTAGTAAAAGCAGATATATATAATAATAGGAACGAAAATTGTAATAATTTTTTTAATAATTCAAGAGAAAATGATGAAACAGCTATATTTATGAACTATACAATACGAAGTAATAATCCCATTAATCGAGAAGAAAGAACAATAGGCGGTAACAGCCGACATTATAAGTTTGGATCTAATATAACTTTTGGTAATAAAAGATTTAATGTAATAACTTTATCTATAGGCAACACACTATCAAGCTCATTTAAATATAATACATACTATATTAAAACTTATGTATATTACAATTTATTTAACATAGTTTCTCCTGGCACAGCAACTGTAAGAAGCTTCAGACTAAATTATAGTAATGATCCAACAGCTGCATTTAATAATAACCAACTCGAATTAAATAGCGAGTTTCTTGTTGTGGAATTAAGTAATCCAAGTGGAACAGCATGTAATTATAGAGTCACATTTCACCCTATACAATATAACAGATACCCTAGACGATGGGTACCATCTATGAATAGAAATGCTATTTTTCAAGATTCAAAATTAACAAACATAATAGTTTATGCAAATGACGGTATTACAACATATTCAAATACATTTACTAGTTATGATACAGAATATGAAGTAAGAGTTAGCACAGACAACGAATTTATGGTAGGTAGTAATATAACCAGTAATGATCTAACTACATCAGTCATGTTTCCTTATGAAGGTCAATATTTAATGGCTGGAGGTTATACTTTTGATTCATTAGGTTTAACTAATCAATATATACAAGCATACTATTATTATTTGAATCGATTACAAAGAATTATGCCATCAGCACGCATGTTAGGGTCTACTGACGGAACTCCCTTTCAAGGTTATGAATTTGCTTTAAGTTTACTCACTCGTTATAGCAGTGCTCTAGGAAATTTTAAATTAATTTTAGATTGCGGATATAGAGTAAACGCTGCTGGCCTTATAGATGATAGTGCTTTGACTAAGAATATAGATTATTTAACTAGTATTGTAGAAATGTATGGAACTCAAAATATTGGAGGTATTGAATTTGGTAATAATATATTTGGCGAAGTTATTAATTCAAAATCTTCAGAGGATCAGGCAAATCTTATTACAAGTAACTATACTACATTAAGCAATCAACTTATTTATTTAAGAAGTAGCTTATCTGAATATGGACATCCCCCTCCAATAATATATGCTGATTATAATATATCTAATATACTTACTAAGAGTGTTACTCCTCGTAATAGATTTAGTAATTTTCTAAATATGGTTGATACTTTTGGTATGCAACAGTATGGTGAGCCTAGTTTAATTGGTCTTTCAAATGATAATAATGTAGGTAGAAAAGTAAGGGATGATAATAGTGATATAGGTAATAGTGATATTAATGTATATTGTAATGCTGTAAATACCTTATATAATTATTATAATAGTATCATACCAACCAATATACGAATTATTTTGAATGAATTTGGGGATGGTCCAATTCAAATACGAAAAACTTATCAAGCTCAAAGAGACACAGGAGCTGTTTTACCACGATATACTGTATATACAGCTATTCAAAAATGGGCTAATATAGTTGATAGTTCAACGCAACCAATATTGCAATTTAATAATAGTATAAACTGTAATGTATATGACAACAATTATGGAACAAACATGTTTATTAAAACAGCTAATAATACTGGAGTAGTTCTTAGATTAAATCCAAATGTAGGTGTATATATATATGATTCTACATTTACTAAATTTTATACATATCGTAATTCTGATTTCATAAGGTATTCATCTTCAAATGCAAGATATCCAGCTAGAATCGGCGATCCAGGAGGATTCACACCTGCAATCACCCCACAATCAGCATCAATATTTTTTAATCCACGAAGAACACCTCTACCCGATTATAATAGACCCTCATTTGAAGATGTAAACAAATTCGCAGCAGTTGAGAATAATATAATCATCCTTCCACCTACATCACTTACTTCAGATATGACTGGTTATAGTGTATTTAATAATAATGTAAATAATATTATACTTACAACAAATGATACTAATAACCTCTTTTATATTGATTATAGTGCGCCAGGGCGCTCTGGTTATTTTATGGGAGATGCTCCTGGAGCAGGAACTTCATATATATTAAATACATTACCTGGTTCAAATTTAGAAAATGTTAGATTCACTGCTGTTTTATCGAGATTAGAAGCTTTTGGAGGTCCTTATGCCATTGATAGTACAAACTCTGAGTATAATTGTTCAAATGAATTATTCATAAATTCAAATTTTAGTACAGATAGGTCAAATGGCATATTATATCTAGACACTATAAGAGATATGTATCCTTCAGGAGGAAGAACTGGATTTCATATGATTGCACGTATATGGATAAAAATATCGGAACAATTGGCAACTACCTTATTTAATACAAATGGTTATGGTTCTAATCAAAGATATATTGCTACTTTAAAAGCATATCAAACAAGCAATTATATGAATTTAAATTCTTATTGTCCTTTTATGATTGACACTACTCCAAAAATAGCTCCTTCTATTTTAAACATAACTACAAGTAATACAAGTCCTCAGTATAATATTTGCGGAGTAGTATGTTATTCAGGAACTGATACAAATGTTATTAGTATTTACGCATCAAATATTGGTGATTATTCATACCATTTGCGTGCAGTAAGTGCTACAATAAGATCAGACCAAGATAGCATCTATCAAAAGTCTTATAGTTTTAGTCATAGTTTTTCTGAATTTCTAAGCTATCCAGGTAGAAGTATTGAATATGGTAGAAACACTAATAGAATCTTCCCAGACAGATTATATGTTACAATTAATACAATTAATGATACTAATGCATATGGGTCATTAAATGCAAATATAACTATAAGAAATATTCATAATTTATCAAGATCCTCTAATATAGACTATGGATATAATGGAGAAAGCTTTTTTTTTGATACGCCATCTATAATAGTATTAAGAAATACAAGTGACCCTAATTATACACCATCAAATACATATAATTATGGAATTCGTGTGAAGACTACTGGTGGTACTTTAGATTTTCCTGATAATTTTTTTGATTATAATCACACAGCAAGTTTAGCTTCAACCAGTGCTGGATATATTAATGAATTACAATTAACAAAAGGTGCATATAGAACATACTGTAATGCGCGTATTTCAGGTAGTTTGAATGGATATTTAGATTATAGAAATTATTATGGTAATAATAACGGTTCAGAAGATAATTATACAGGTCTAGGGGCGTCAGATAAAAGATATATTACATTATTATGGCATTTTGATATATTTGCTATTAAATGGTATGCAGCTACTTTTGAATTTAATTTTATAACAGCACCAAGATATAATTCAATAAACAAGAATTTCCCTGGTTTAGATATACATTACAGAATTAAAGTAATAACATCAGGTAGTACAGCAAACTCAACCAACTGGTTAAATGCTAATTCAAATAGTAAAAGAATACCTCAGACTAGTGATGGTGACGGAACTGTAGGAGGTATAACAGGTGGATTAGATTATTTAACTGTATATTTTCCTAGAGTAAATGATAACTATTGTAATGTAGAGTTTAACTTATATTTACGGATTGGAATTCCTAATAATTCAAATGTATCATTTAATTATGTAAATTTATATGCGTTTGAAAGTGAATCATTAAAAATCTCATTATTATAATGAGCCTGACTTTTACAAAATTTGGATTATCCCATCTATTTGATTTTGATATAAATGGATATACTGGCAAGTTATTAAATTATATGTTTGATTCCTTAACAGTTACTGGCGCAATTGTACAATTTAAGTCTTTTACGAAAGTTGTGGTTAATAGTAATTTAACAGATGAATCTCTACAATATATAATAAGTCTAGCATCATATTCAAATCCTAATGATTTACTAAGTTATGAATATACTAATCCAGATCTAATTGATTATAGTCTGAGAGATTATGTACAAGAATATGCGAGTAATAATAACTTAGAATATGTTGCATTTGGAAGCATTGAAGGGAGGACATTTAATGAAAACCCTACAGTACAATCTTGGACAACTGAGGAAGATAACGATTTATATAATATACCCTTTAATAACGATATAGTTGAGATTTCAGGAACTCCAGAAACACAAATGTTATTAGCATCAAATTTTAACAAACCATTATTTTGTAATATTTTAAGATATTATATATCATCAATGGTTAATCATAATTATTCAACATATGGAACAACCATAAAAAAATATATTGTTATGAATGAGTCAAGAACAAAAGATTTACAGTTTCCAACTACTTTTGAACTAACTAATATGTGGCATAATAGAAGTATGGTAAAAATTTTGGGACCTGATTTTGTTCCATTTTTCTTTAAGGCATATGGTGATGCTCTCCCTCCTGTTTTAAAACAAGGCTGTAATTGTTTATTTTATGGAGATTATGGAACAGAATGCGCAGATAGTTTTAAATTTAATAGAATGATAGATCAACTTTCAGGTTTTAGACAAAACGGTGCTCCTATTCATGGATTTAGCTTTCAAGGTCATTTTGGAGAAATATTTCCTAATCCTGAGAGAAACTATCCTAGAGATCTTAGACAATTTGAATCTAATATAAATTATGTAAGAATAAATGGATTTAACACAATAGTACAAGAATTTGATGTACGTTCCGATTTTTGTAATGATATTCCTTTTAGCCCTCAAGATAAACTTAATAATGAAATTAAATTTACTAATATGTTTGCACATATATGTATGAATCATGGTGTACAAACTTTTCAGAATTGGTATAGACCAGATGGTACTGCATGCCAGGCGCAATTTCTAAATGTTGATAGGGCTCCTATTTATGGTAGAAATAATAGGCCTACACCAATATTTACAGAACTTCGCGAATTTGTAAAATGGTATAAAACAAATAGATTCAATACTTTTAATAGTTTAAAAAGTGTATTTGACTATAGAAATCAATATGTAGGCGAATTTGAATTATTAAAAGAAGAAGCAAAAAAAAGAGGATTAACAGGAATTAAATTCGGAATTGTAGTAGATAATAAGCCGCGAAGTGGATTTATGAATGAATTTCAAAGTGGTTGGTTAATGGATAGTATAAAATTGGCATTTGATATTATTGTTCCACCAAATTGTATGAAAATGGAGGATTTACGAAATATGAATAATAGTCCTAATACAGATAGTTATAATAATTTAATTCAGTTTAAACGCCTTCTAGGAGATGATTTTAATTCAAATATATCATTTGGGTTTAATGGTTGGCATAGCGGAAATATTAATAGACAATTATATAGTAATGATACTAATACTGCGGCGAATGCTATTGCAAATTATGCATCTAATAATAATCTTAAAGTAAGAGGTCATACTTTATCTTGGCATAGTCAACAACCGAAATGGTTAATAAATATGTTTAATAAGGGTTTCTTAAATTCTGAAAATGCTAAAATTATATTATCTAATCATGTAACAACAGTTATTAAACACTATTATTCTCGCTACTCAAATACAGTAACATCATGGGATGTTATTAATGAATTAGTAAAGGCGTATGATATTAATGAGGAAGGTAATGAAGTTGGAAGGTTTCCCCGTATTGTAGGGCGTGTTGAAACTAGTAATCGTATAACTATTAATTGTAATTGCTTAGCCCGCGCTTTAGACTTTCCTACTGACCAGGAAAGTATTACTACTACTGCTAATAGGTCTGAAGTATTTAGGACTGCATTTAATAGTGCATGGAGCGCTACTCCAGAATATTTACGAAATAACCCATCTTTATTTTATAATGATTTTGAGATTAAAAAGACAACAATCGATTATTTAAGTACTATTAGAGGAAATTATCGAACTGGAGATAACCCTTTTCAAGTTAACGGTATTGCTATAGATGGAATCGGTTTTCAAGGTTATATACCAACACATGATGATGATGATACAAGTGACAATGTATATGACCGAAATCTTCGAAATAATACTCAGTTAAAAAACGCATTAAGTACTCTATATGGCAATATATGTTATGCTATAGAAAACGATTTTACAGTAGATATAACTGAAACTGTTGTTGATAAATTTAATGCTGGTGGCGATTATATGTATGTAAACTATGGTGATTATGACAATGAACTATATGCTAAAGTATATAGAAATTGGCTAAGACTTTGTTTATATGCAGGGGTTAATCACTTTATTTCATGGGATCATCGTATATTTGATAGTAATGGAAATCCAACTCTATATTATAATGAAATAGTAAAAGAAGTAAAGGCCTTTCCAGTAGTTCAATATGGAAGCAGACCAAACTTTAATACTATATCATTGATACCAATGGAATAAACATAACTATTTTTCAATTATTTATTCTTCATATCTAAATAAGGGACACAAAATTCACTAAATATGCCTAATATTCAAGCTATACCGAATACAGTTGACATAGCATCTGTTACAACAGATTCTAATAAATATCTATATTTACCTGCTACATCATCAATCTACGGTAAAACAATTACAATTAAAGATGTATATGGCTCCGCGTCCAGTAATCATATACATCTCTATACACAAGGTCCAGATTTATTAGAAAACGGTTCTAATGAATATATAATTGATATAGCATATGGTTACGCTTCCTTTTTTGCAAAAAGTAATAGATGGTATCTCCTAACAGAAAGTGCAATTCCATCAATAGGGGGAGGGGGTGGCTATGGTATATCATCTCTATCCTCTATTATTAGTTATGGATTATCAACAGTAAATTTTACAGAAACTCTACTGTCTTTATCATCCATTATATCGTATGGTCTTTCTACAGTTGCTGATTCTACTTATTCTGGTATAAGTTCTCTTTCATCTATTGTAAGTTATAGTATATCTACATTTTCTTCTATTATAGGCAATAATTTTACTACTAGTAGTATTTTCACAAATTATATTAGCAGTGGCTTTTCAGAATTTTCGAATTTTTCAACACA
>Ga0114975_10003058_pt1 | contig 11303 bp, 28 predicted proteins | sample S_130626_EF_Meta_FD_87031 | JGI IMG/M metagenome (GOLD analysis project Ga0114975, IMG submission 87031) | Freshwater microbial communities from Lake Simoncouche, Canada to study carbon cycling - S_130626_EF_MetaG | ecosystem: Environmental > Aquatic > Freshwater > Lake | place: Lake...
CCAGATTACTTCTCAGTTCCCATCGTTGACCGATGCACTTGACATCTAAGTTTAATGATATTAGTTTCTTTCGTTGTTGCAAGTGTAGCAAGGCTGTAGATAGAGTAGAAAGTTATCGTAATCTTGCTACAGACTCAATGGAATTTATTGTCTATTGCCACGGTGATAAAGAGTCTGCAAGCTTGCCTGAATATATCTTTTATGATACTATAGATATAGTTGAAGCACAATGTTTTAAGAAAGAAAGACTAACCTATGATAACTCGAATTGAACCGTCTATTCCTGTTAGTACTCCTAAAGGTAAGGCTGTAGCTATTGCTTGGCTTGATTATGGTATGGAGCATGACCTTATGTGGTTGTGTATTCAAGATGAGACTGGGGAATGTTGGACTTGGGAAAATGCTGAAATACGTGCAAGAGTAAATCTTACTCTCGGTCGTAAAACTATTTCTAATAGGAGTTAATAGAATTATGAATTATTCTCTTGTTCGTGAAAGCGATGGTGCTGGAGATTCTGGACCTATGTGCCAGATTCTTGACGAGGAAAACTACCAACCTATTCCAGACCATGTTTACCCAAAAGTTGGATGTGGTATCCGAGTTGGTTCTTTCTATTCTCGATCCTATTCAGGGCAAGACTACTGGCAGACAACTCCTGTGCTTGAGATTATTGAAGAATATATTGATAGCGAAGGTTATAAGCATGTTAAGTTCAAGACTAAAAACTCTATTTATATTTGGAGGGAGTTTTAATGAATCGTCGTAGTTTCTTTTCTTTTTTACCATTGGCTCCTATAAGTGCTGCTATGGCTACTACTACAATGGCTAAAGCTCCTTGTGAGTCCTTAGCTCCTGAAAAAGCACTTATGACTCTTAATGCTCATAAACCTCCACCACCTCCAGCTCCTACTCCTAAATATCCTGAATGGGGAGTGATAGAAGATAAGTTTTACCCAAGCGATTACTGGAGTAAGAAAGTAACTTCTAGTTATCTATCTGCTGAGCCTAAATATAATAACATTTCTTTTGGTAAAGGTATGGAGATTCAAGCTGATGAGAATTTTGATAGTGAAACTCAAGTAGCTATGGCTGTAGGTAAAGATGGTCATCTCTGGTTAAAAATCGGAGATAGCTGGAAGCGAGTTGTTACAGAATGATTGAAGTTTTAATTAATGTTTTTTTCGCTGTTGCCCTACTATTCTGTCGTAATCCGGCAACTACTTGGTTATCCGGTTTTAGTATGGGAACAGCAGTTTCTTTGTTTGTAAATCTATATTTGTCATAAAAGTGTCATAAATTTATGATATATTTATAATAGAGTCTATGGACAGAAGGAGAAAAAAATGATTAAAAGACTTACTACTACACTTACAGCCTTGTTGATTTCATCAACAGTATACGCAGCTGAGATTACAGGAGCAGGAGCAACTTTTCCATATCCTGTATATTCTAAATGGGCAGATACTTATAAAAAAGAAACTGGAAATCAAGTAAATTATCAGAGTATTGGTTCAGGGGCTGGGATTAAGCAGATTCAAGCTAAGACTGTAATATTTGGTGCTAGTGATATGCCACTAGACCAGAAGGACTTAGATAAAGATGGGTTATTTCAGTTTCCTACAGTTATTGGTGGCAATGTTGTAGCATATAATATTGAAGGTATTAACTCAAAAGAGCTTGTTCTTAGTGGTGAGGTAGTTGCCGATATATATCTAGGTAAAATTAAGAAGTGGGATGATGAGCGTATTTTCAAGTTAAATCCTTATCTAAAACTTCCATCTACTAATATTGTTGTTGTTCGTCGTAGTGATGGTTCTGGTACTACTTATATCTTTGCTAAGTATCTATCATCAGTATCCAAAGAGTGGAATGATAAGGTAGGAACTGGTACAGCACTAGAATGGCCCGTAGGAGTTGGAGCCAAGGGTAACGAAGGTGTATCAGCTAATATTCAGCAGACAAAGAACTCAATAGGATATGTTGAGTATGCGTACGCAAAACAGAATAAACTAAGTTATTCAGGCATATCTATTAATGATAGAGTAGTTATTCCTTCAAAGCAATCATTTCAAGATAACTCTTGGCCGATTACCTCTCCAACATATATAATTATGTATAATAAGCCTACAGATGAAGTAGCTCAACGTGAAGCTTTTAAGTTCTTCGAATGGGCTTATAGTAAAGGTGATAGCATAGCTGATGAGTTAGATTATGTACCTCTTTCAAAAGAAATAAAAGATAGTATCATTAAAAATTGGAAATAAGAATGGGTATATCATTCGTAATCCCATGCTACAATGAAGAGAAGTATATAAGAGATTGTATACAGTCAATCAAGAGGGAGGCTTCAGGCCTCCCTCTTTACGAGATTATCGTAGTTGATAATAACTGCACAGATAGAACTGTTTTAATTGCTATGCAAGAAGGTGTAACCGTTGTATCTGAACAACAAAAAGGTGTAGTATTTGCTAGACAAAAGGGTTATGATGTATCTCAGTATAATTTAATAGCAAATATAGATGCAGATTCTAGACTATGTGAAGGTTGGGTAGATATAGCGTTATCACATATTGCTGACCCGACTGTTGTAGCTGTTACTGGTCCTTTAGTATATGATGATGTATCGCGCTCACTCGCTGTATCAACTAAAATATATTATTATTTAGCTTGGTTTAGTAATAGATATATTGGGGTATTCTTACAAGGTGGTAATGCTTTAATAAAGAAGTCAGCACTAGATAAAGTTAACGGGTATGATACTAATATAGTATTTTATGGTGAAGATACTATGACTGCTAAACGTATTGAACCATTTGGTAAAATTAAATTCTGTATGCAACTAAAACTTCATTCGTCACCTAGACGTCTAAAAGACCAAGGAATACTAAATACAACCTGGACTTATCTAAAAAACTATCTATCCGTTACATTTAAGGATAAAGCCACTACTAGCGCTTATAAGGATTTCAGATGAACTCATATAGGTCAGTATTCATTTCCGACATACATCTTGGAACTAAAATGAGTCAGTCTGACCAACTGCTTGAGTTTATGAAAACATTTGAATGTGAAAAGATATATCTAGTAGGTGATATTGTTGACTGTTGGGCTATGAGTAAGAAGAAGATGTGGAGTCAATTACATAGTGATGTGATTCAAAAGCTACTACGTCGAGCAAGAAAAGGTACAGAAATAGTTTATATTCCAGGTAATCATGATGACATAATGCGTGAATATTGTGATGCAGAATTTGGGCATATAATTTTAGTTAATGATTGCATTCACGTTGGAATTGATGGTAAACTATACTTAGTTACTCATGGAGACCAGTTTGATATTGTTATGCAAAATGCAAAGTGGTTAGCTCATTTTGGTTCTTGGGCATATGATATTAGTATTTATTTAGGGCGTTGGGTAACTAAGATTAGAAGTACTTTTAAACTACCTTATTGGTCACTATCTTCATATTTAAAGCATACAGTTAAAGAATCTGTTAACTTTATTGGTGACTATGAAGAGACTTTAAGTAACTATGTTAAAGGCAAGAAGCTAGATGGAATTATATGCGGTCATATACATCATGCTAATATTCGTGATATTAGCGGTATTAGATATATGAATTGTGGTGACTGGGTAGAATCTTGTACTGCTCTTGTTGAACATTATAATGGAACTTTTGAAATAATAAAATATGGAGAAGAGGTATGATAAACGAAGAAGATATTAAGTCACTTAATATTACTAAGTGGCAGGATAATGAAGATGGTTCGGCAGATGTAGAATTTAATTGTTCTGATACTCTTCGAAACTTTCTTGCGGGTCAAGGGTTAATTCAGTGCATTAGGCAAATGATTCAATTTCATGGAGGAGACAACATTGAGTTCAGAGATGGAGCAGAAACCCACCCAAACGTGGACCGTACAGCTTGAGGAAGACCCTGAGACTGGGCAACTAATGTTGCCCTTTCCAGTAGACCTTCTTTCTCAAATGGGTTGGAGTGAGGGAACTGAGATTTGTTGGGAAGAGTCTTTTAATAAAAGTTATATTCTTTCAGAGAAGAAAAAGACTGAATCAACAGACTCGGATACTGATGTAGGTTGTTAAATTTTTATATATTGAACAGCAAAATTTTTTAAAATGGACTTGGCAACGAGTCCCTTTTTTGCTATACTTATTTATAAGTTGAAATTCAAACAGAGAGAAGATAAATGCCTAATTGGTGTTCTAATCGAGTTCATATTAGTGGTTCTGCTGAAGATGTAGTTGCTTTTAAAACTCTCGTTAATGGTGATAAGGGAGAGGATGCTTTTTCTTTTCAAGCTATTCTTCCTTGCCCCGAAGAGCTTCATCAGCATACGGCGCCTCAGTTTGATACAGAAATTGGTAAGCAGCTCATTGAGAAGTATGGGGCTTCTGATTGGTATCAATGGCAGGTTAATAACTGGGGAACTAAGTGGGATACTTCTGATAGCTATCTCGACTATGCTGATGAGGAAAGTGCTTCTTGGTACTTCTCTACTGCGTGGAGTCCTCCAGAAGGAATTTATAATGAACTCTCTCGTCGTTTTCCAGATTTGAATATTTCTTGGTTTTTTGACGAGCCTGGTATGCAAATTGCTGGTTATCTTAATAATCCAATTCATGGAGGTTAATTATGCCTAAGTATCGTATTTATGTTCCTATGACTTTTGATGATGTATATCTTGTTGAAGCAGGCTCTATTGAGGAAGCTAAAATGATGTGGCATCGTGGTGATGTTAGTTACGAAGAGAGCTTTCTTTTCTCTACTGATACTTCTGAGCTAGACCATGTTTCTATTGACGTTGAGGAAGCTGATTATGACGACTGAGAATAAACGTGACATTCCCTTAGGAATTCTATTCCTTGTAATCTCAGCATATTGCATTATTACTATCTCAAGCTATCTTGGTATTTTGCATGAACCTGTAAAGATTTGTCTAATGATTTTCAGTCTTAACCTTTATAATGTTCTATTTGGAATGGGTCTTAAGAGACTCTTTCCAGATTTGGAGAAGAGCTTAAATGAGCAAGAATGATGATTCTAATCTAGCTATGTACCGTGAAGGATTTAAAGACGGTTGGGAAGCTGCAAAGAAAGAATTTCAAAAAGATAGTACATATGTCCCAGACACTACTAAGACTCTAGATATTAGCTGGCCTGATAGACCCCCTCCCGGAGGTTGGGGTATTACATATACTAATAGTTGTCGTGTTTGTTATATGTCTTCTAGTCAACTTACAAACTATGTCTGTAACTATCCTAACTGCCCATCAAAGGTAACATCATGAGTAAGAGTAGGCTAATCCTAATTCGAGGTCTTCCCGGTTCTGGTAAGAGTACTTTTGCTAAAAGCTATTTTAATGGTCATATCCATTTTGAGGCTGATATGTATTTCGTTCAGCCTGATGGATCATATTACTGGGTTGCAGAACAGTTAGGTAAGGCCCATAGTTGGTGTCTTGAAACTACAAAGATTATGTTAAATAATAAACAAGATGTTGTAGTTTCAAATACCTTTACTACTTTAAAAGAACTAGAGCCTTATATTAACTTCGCAAAGTCTAATGATATTCCCTATGGAGTTTTTAGGATGAGTACTCAGTATGAATCTATTCATAGAGTGCCTGTAGAAGCTATTGAGCGTATGAAACTTCGTTTTCAAGACTTTAATGAAGAAATTTATCATAGAGATGGTATAGCATGGCAAAAGTAGTTGTATTTGATCTTGATGGTACTTTAGCTAATGCTGACCATCGTATGCACTGGGTTTCTTCTCACCCGAAGAACTGGAAGGCTTGTGACGCTGCTATCCCACAAGATACAGTACACACAGATATTGCTTGGATTTTAGATTTTTTACCTTTAGATTCTCGTATTATTCTTTGTACTGGTCGTAGTGAGAATGTTAGAGAGGTAACTGAGGATTGGTTGAGAAGTAATGATATCGAGTATAATGCTCTTTATATGCGACCTTCAGGTGACTTTCGTAAAGATCATATTGTTAAGGTAGAACTTCTACAACAAATTATTAATGATTATGGTAAGCCATACCTTTGGTTTGATGATAGGCAGCAAGTAGTCGATGCTATCAGAGCAGAAGGAATTAGAGTACTACAAGTAGCACCTGGAGATTTTTAATGAATTATACTTTTCCTGCAATTTATACTCTTGATGATATACGTCCAGCTATTGCTGGACGTACTGACTTTATAGTAGCTGAAAGAGACTGGGGATACGTAGTTAACTACATTGTAGCTATGCCTGATACCTTTCCTCCTGTAGTAACTAAGGAAGATTGGTGTCCTGGCTGTAACACGCCTTTAAGTGAAATTGAAGGTTGTGGCTCGCAGCGTTGCCCAGATATTATTGAAAAAGATAAGTTTGATGAGCTAGCTGCTATTCGTCGTGAGTGCCGTGGTCTTCTATTTGACGTTGCAGGTAATGTACTAGCTCGTAGACTTCATAAGTTTTTCAATGTTAATGAGAAAGAAGAGACTCTAGCTAGCTCTATTGACTTTACTCAGCCTCATATTATCCTTGAGAAGCTTGACGGGTCAATGGTTACTCCTTTTCAAGTTGATTCTCATATTCGTTGGGGAACTAAGATGGGAGTTACTGATGTAGCCATGAGTGCTGAGGTATTTGTAGCGCGTAACCCTCAGTATTCAGAATTTGCTGATTTTGTAATGAAATGGGATTCTACTCCTATATTTGAGTGGTGTTCACCTAAAAACCGTATTGTTGTTGAGTACCCTCATGACCGTCTAGTTCTTATAGCTATTCGTGATAATGTGAGTGGAGAATATAGGTCTTATCAGAATATGTGTGACCTAGCTGCACAATATAGCATTGAAGTAGTAAAGGCGTATAGTGGTAGTGCATCTTCGATGCAGCAACTACTTGATAATACTAAGGAACTTCAAGGAGCTGAAGGGTATATTATTCGTTTTGATGATGGTCATATGGTCAAAATCAAAGGCGATTGGTATGTTCGAATTCATAAGGTTAAGGATAGTCTTTCTCAGGAAAAGAATATTATTGACCTTCTTGTAAATGATAAGATTGATGATATTAAACCTCATATGCTAGAGTCTGATAAACTTCAGCTTGAGCGTTTTGAGACTGCTTTCTGGGAAGGTATTAATAACCAAGTTATTATTTATAGCAATTATTTTAATGCTGTAATTTCTTCTGGACTAGACCGTAAAGGCTACGCTCAGAATTGGATGCCTACTATCATTAAGCAAGATCCTCACGCACCGTCTATTGTGTTTGGCTGTTTTGATAGTCGAGATATTAGAACTATGATTCTTGATATTATTCGTAAGAACTGTGCTACTCGTAATAGGATTGACTCAGTACGTCAACTTTGGGGTGGGCAACATTGGCATTATGGATTTAATGGAGAAGATCAATGAATCATCCACCAGTGTATACTTATGGTACAAGAGTGCTAATGTTATGCTCTCGTAATAAAGATAGCGTTACTACAAAGAAACGAAGCATCTTTAGAGTATCACATAATAGTGATGAATTTGATGAGGCTCTAGCAGAACTTTGTGCTTTGAAAGCTCCTAGAGAACGAGTATATGCTTCTCTTAATGCTTCGTGTTTAAGGAAAGCTACTAGGCTATTTAAGCAACGTCAGCTTGATGCCGATTATGATAAATTTCCTCTAGATTTTTATCATAGGCTTCAAGATAAGTGGGTATCATGTCTTCGTGCTCCCACTTCTCAAGAAACCCACCTGTGGATGTTTGACTGTGACTCACTTGAAGACCATAGAGAACTTGCAGAAGAGCTTAAAGTAATTGGTGTACGTATTATACATATGTACCCAACTAAAAATGGGGTTCATCTAATTACTAACTCTTTTAATAAGTCATTACTTTCTGATAAATCTGCTGCTATGCTACATGTAAATGGTATGATGTTATGGAACTACTAATGTACGAAGTTAATAAAGATAATTATCTACAATTTCTTACTTATCCGATAGTTATGAGCATGATGTTATTACTGTTTGGGGTGAAGAAGGTAGTGATAGTCTTTTCTGTGACTATGACCCAAAAGTGTAAATACTTTTAACGCATACTTGACACGTTCTAGTATTTCGCAGTATTATATAATATAAGGAGAAAATATATGCCAAAGATTCTAGTTGAAACTATTTCTATGCACAAAATACTATATCTTATCGAGTGCAAAAATGAGGAGCACGCTATGGATACTGTAGTAATGCAGGAAGAAGGTCTTGAAGCTTTCCAGCAAGAACATATCGGTGAGAATATTTTTTCTACTTGGATTCTTTCAGATGAAGAAGCTGACGCTGTCATTGCTGAAAGTGATAACGCTCATATGGGTCGTAAGATGATTCATAAGGTAAAGTACGATGAGTAAGATTTATTGCTACAATAATCCTATTTTTCAGCATAATGCCATCATTGGTAATGAAGTAATTGAGAGAACTGAGCAGCAGATTATTGCTGAATACTGGGAGCATTGGAATAAACTTATGGTCGACAAGTTTGGTGAGGGCCATGAGTATATCACAGAAGAAAATTGTATCTATGACTGGATTGTAGTCAACTGGGCTTGGGAAAAGAAAGATGAAAAATAAGATTGCTGAAGAGCTAAAGCTTTATCCTGCTCATTATACAGCAGCGCATAGTGGAGCTGCTGAGATTGAACGTCTTGATAAAGAAAACTTTGAATTAGCATCTTGGCAGTGTATCTATCGTGATGGTAAGACAGGTCTTACCTCCGACGAGCACGGCAATCAAACGTGTGCTAAGGATAATAATGAATATATTCATATGACTACTCCAATCGGTTTTCTACCTCTTAATTCTGGTAGTATGAGAGCGCTAGTTGATAAAATTACAGAGCAAGCTGAGAAGATTACTATGATGTCAGCCCAACTACTTATTCGTAGAGATAGAATTGAGAGTTTGAAGTCTAGTTTAGCTGAACGTAATAGTTATATTGAATATAGAGGTATGGATGATGATTTTGAGGAGTTTTTATCAAAATGACTGATCGTATTGCAGAACTAGAAGCAGAACTTGAACGTCTTAAAAAGAAGTGTGATCTACAGACCATGATGCTACGTCGTTTGGATGCTGAGAAGTTTCCAGGCACATACTTCATCCATAGTGGATTAGGTGAGACAGATGCCAATGGTATGCCTGAGCGGCTAATGGTAGTGCCTGCTTATGGTGTAGATTTTAGCTATATTTATAAACGCACAGATAAGACAACTGGACCGGAGTGGTAAAATGGCACCTTTAGATTTGTTTGAACAATTCGATGCTATGGAAAAAGAGATCAAAAGACTACAGCAGTATGAGTCTATGGTACACTACATTGCCAATGACTATATAGAGTTGAGCTATGATAAGGCACAGTGTCAGCGTGATGATTGGCTGAAGCGTTGCCGCAAGACTATCGCTGAAGCATACCCGGAGGAAAAAGATGACTGATGATCTTGTGAAGCGGCTGCGTGATGTAGCTGAAGAGGATTATTCGTTAGCGTGTGAAGCCGCCGACCGCATCGAAAAGCTGGAGTCGGCGCTGAAACCGTTTTTGCAACTCCCCATTGGGGTCGTAGCCAATGACCCCCCAGAGATGGAAGTGTATCAATGTCATGGCTGGCCGAAAGACGAGTCTGCCGTTGTAACCGTTGCAGATTTTCGGCGTGCCCGCAAAGCAATGGAGGTGAAAGAACCTCTTGAGTGGACTGAGAGCTATGGACAAGGTTCAGAACCGTGGTTAAAGGAGGATGAGAAATGATGGAAGCATTAGTAGGACTCGCCGGTCTTTGTGTGATCTGTTGTACTGTTCTTTGGTTTTGTGCTAAATTGGCGAGGATGTGATGAACGAGCATGTAAATCACTATTATGCTATTATGATCGCTCGAAAAAATAAATGTTTTGGTCCAGTTTATCGTATTCATGATAGGTGGGGTGGATACTGGCAAACCACTTCTCCAGAAGGTTATGCTTATAATTTTAGAACCTTGGTTAAAGGAGGATGAGAAATGTACAGGAGTGGTAATGTCTGATAAAGTTATATATAAATATGGTCCAATTACTTTTGATGGTGCTAATATCAAGGGGCGTGTAGTTCATGTAGGTTTACAGGATTATAACGTATTCGTATGGACAGAGCAAGAAGTTGATATAAATATGCGTTACCTAGACCGTACAGTAAGGCTATACCCAACTGGGTTACAGTTTAAAGGTAATTATCTTGGTACAGTTGTTATACCATCTGGGATAGTTTGGCATGTAATCGAGGATATTGGATTATGAAAATTGATTATCACCAAAACCCTCTACGTAGTCAAGTCTATCTTGATGATACAGAAAAGAAACTACTAAAAGCAAATATTAAAAATGAGATGCTACTAGAAACTCTTGCAGTAGTTTGGTATGAATTCCGTAAGAAAGATCCTCCTAGTTTAGAAAAGATTAAAGAAGAGGTATCTTTTTTTGATGAGGATATAGGAATCAGTACTCGTGTAGATGACTTATACGACGTGTATATTAAAGAGTTAGAAGAAAGTTATACACATATCGGTGATTGTACATGTATACCTGCAACTTGTTATAAGTGCCTTGCAGAAGAACATGCTGGAGTTGACACTATAGAGGGGTTAGGTAAGCATCTAGCTTCTAAGATTGACCGAGCTTTTACAGATAGTTCTACTAGCATTGACGAAGCTATTGATTTTTTGAGTAAGCCTATTTCAGAAGAGCCTAATGCAGAGTATATCAATCACCCAGAAATGTATAGAGTGCATCGTCCTAGGTGGGAACAAGAAAGAGTCTCCGCTCTTAAATGGTTAGTTAATTATAAGATAAAGCACTTCTCTAAGATTAGTGGATATAGTGCTCATACTATTGTCGTAGACGATGCTGTATTGGAAACACCTAATGCCCGATTATAAAGCTATAGATGATGCTAGATTTGAAATGGAACATCGTGAACGTGAAGAGCGTATGGAACTTCTAAAAGAGCATAAAAAGAAGTTTTCTAAAGAACGAGTAGCTCTTCAGAAAATTTGTGAAGAGATAGGGCACGAACGTGGACGTTATTGGGATAACGGACTAGGATGGGAATGGCACTATTGTTGCCACTGTGATGCTATCATGGATATGAATAACTACTACGCATAGAGATATAAAAGAGAGATGCAGATTGCATCTCTCTTATTTTTTTGCTATTATAAATAATAATCAATCGAAGGGCAGCATGACTAAAATTAAAAAGACTAAG
>Ga0114975_10003059_pt1 | contig 11300 bp, 21 predicted proteins | sample S_130626_EF_Meta_FD_87031 | JGI IMG/M metagenome (GOLD analysis project Ga0114975, IMG submission 87031) | Freshwater microbial communities from Lake Simoncouche, Canada to study carbon cycling - S_130626_EF_MetaG | ecosystem: Environmental > Aquatic > Freshwater > Lake | place: Lake...
AGGTCTAGCTTTCGGGATTTCTATAACAATATGTCGCCAGGGGCGCGTTTTGGTCTTAGCATGATTCCCGGTGTTGGTACGGCGTTCAACCTCGGAAAGTTGGCTAACTACGGCATATCGGCATACGACAAGTCTCAACTTGCCCCTGCGGATGCGGCGATGGCTTCGGCTAGGCAGGGGTTTCAGGCGAGTGAGAAGTCAGGCTACGCCACTCCAGATTACGGATATGTTGACGACAGCGGCGACAGGCTAGGCTTTAGTGGCCCTACCGTTGGTGGCCCAATGAGTCAGCCAAGTATTACGGGGACGGGTTTGGCCCCTATGGCTTATGAAGCTGTGAGTTCGCCAATATCGCAGCCATCTGTTACCGGGACGGCTTTGGACACTTTTGGCGGCGGATTTGGTGGCAGTCCTGCTGGCGCTGGTGGCGGTTTTGGTGGCGGCGTTGGCACTGGTGAATTTGGCGGCAGTCCTGAATCTGCTTCTGATCTGGGTTACGCTCACGGCGGCATGGTCACACCCGAACGCTTGATGGGTCGCGCCCCTGCTCCAGATGACGGCTACGGGGCGCTGCAAGGCGGTGAGTACGTCATCACCAAGGCGGCGGTGGAAAAGTACGGCAAGCGTCTGCTGGACGCTATCAACAACGGGACATTCAGATGACTGACGATGACTTCAGACGCCTTGAAAGCAAAGTTGACAAGCTAAACGACGCCGTTGGCAAGCTGATCTTGATTGAAGAACGGCAAGCTAACCAGGGTGTCCGCATCGGTGCTGTTGAAGCGCAGCTAAGTGTGCAAGATGCCATGTTGCAACGTGTTGACCGCAAAGTCGATCAGTGGGTAAACCGTGGGGTCGGCATTTGGGCGGCTGTTGCGGTGGTGTTCTCGCTTGTCCAATTCTGGAAAAAATGATTGACGTCACCAAAGCCATTGGAGCAGTTGCAGCCAGCATTGCAGCGATTGGTGGCGGCTACACCCTTGCCGATAAGTTTGGTTGGTTTGACAGGGCTATTCTGGAGTGGCATCCAGAGCATTTCAAGATCACGGCAATTGCTGGACAGCCAATCAACGTCACTGTTGCGCGGGTCAAAAAACGTGACGATTGCTCAGTAGAGAGTTTTACGCCTAGTGTCCGCGATGCCGCAGGCATGGTGCATGAGGCGACCACTACCGCCAGTAAGTTCAGCGGCCCAGCAGGGCCAGAGATTGATACCTTCACGTACCAGTTGACAATGGTGAGAAAAGAGAAAATTGCACCTGGGTCAGCTACTCTGCTGGCAACGATCAAGTACAAATGCCCAGAGGGTGAGCGAGTCGTTCAGTATCCCCGTCACGCAAACCTAAGTTTTGACCTTAAAGGCTAATCATGCTGACCCTACTCTCAACCCTGATCAGCTTCCTTGCTGGTGGCTTACCAAAGCTGCTTGGTTTCTTCCAAGACCGTGCTGACAAGAAGCATGAGATGGCAATGGCCCAACTCCAAACTGAGCGCGAACTGGAACTCCGCAAGGCTGGCTTTGAGGCACAGCAACGGGTGGAGGAGATCAGGATAGAAGGCCAGATGGTGGAGGCAGAAGCATCAGAACGGGCTGCACTGTACGCGCATGACATAGCCATAGGTCAGGGTGCATCACAGTGGATGATCAACCTACGGTCAGGTGTAAGGCCATTGCTGACCTACGGCTTCTTCCTACTGTTTGCTTTTGTTGAGATTGGCGGGTTTGTCTACGCATGGAACCACGGCGTTGACTTCAATGTGCTGATTGCCAAACTATGGGATGCTGACACCCAGATCATCTTTGCATCAATCATCAGCTTTCACTTTGGCGGCAGGGCATTCAAGGGTGGCAAAGATTGAAAGTCTCTCAGCAGTGCAAGGACATGATCAAGCACCATGAAGGTGTTAGATACAAGCCTTACCGTTGCCCTGCGCGGCTGTGGACTATTGGTGTGGGCCATGTTCTATACCCGGCGCAAGGTGCTTTGCCATTAGACCAACGGGATTCTTTTCAACTCAAGCCAGAACACAATCGGACGTTTTCCAAGGATGAAGTAGATGGAATCCTTAGTGTTGATCTCCAGCGATTTGAAGCTGGCGTCACCAAACTTTTTCCTGTGGTGCTGGCCCAAGGTCAGTTTGATGCTCTTGTCAGTTTTGCTTTTAACCTTGGTCTGGGAGGCGTACAGCGATCAACCCTCCGTCAGAAGATTCTTAGGGGTGAGATTGAAGCGGCGGCAGATGAGTTCCTAAAGTTCACTAGAGGCGGTGGCAAGGTTCTGCCGGGGCTAGTCAAACGCCGTCAAGACGAACGCTCACTGTTTTTATCCTGAGTAGCTGCATGGCATCCCGCAAGTCCTGCCGTAATTGCTCAAGCGCCTCTTGCTGGGCCTGTAACCGCAGGTAAGCGTCTAGGGCGAACCTGTCCAGTGTCTGACGCTCCCAGGCTGCAAAGTTCGGTAGATCGTTCAATTTGATTCCTTATCCATTCTGGGCCGCCAAGCTGAAGTAGCTTGATACGCTGCGCCTTGGTCAGTTTAACGGTGTACACCACCTCAAGATTTTGGGTGAGTTTCTTCAAGGGCGCTTCCTCGGTAGTGGCGCCCAATGCGTCCAGAACTGCGTACCCGGCGTGTTTTCAAAGTGACCCATCGTAGCAACGCCTGATCTGCCAAGCAGCAAGACTTTCATATATTTTGGCGTGTCTTGGTCAATTGGAATCCAGTAGTAATCATCCGCCACTACTGTTGACCGGGTGCTGTCCAGACGGTACTTGATCTCACGCTCAAGGCGCTCAAACTCATCGTCTTCAGTGATCACGATATTCCCCCTTAATAATCCAAAACCAGTAAAAATCAACAGCCGTAAGCCAAGTGTCTATCAAATAGTCAACAATCAATTTTTCAAACATTTTTAGCTTTCAGCTTGGCTTCTACAGTACGGGCAAACTCAATCCATTTGCTGCCGTAAACATTGTTTTGATCAAACAAATCAAGTATCTCTTCGGGTTCCAGCCCTACCCACTCGCGCTTAGGCGAACTAAACCAGCCCTCACAACCATCGCGTTTAGTGGCTTCGCAATGTATGCAAGCCCCGTTTACAAACTTGCAGGGCTTTACTTCTTGTTCAGTATGTTGAGTCATTTTTCTTCCTCAGAATAATTTGGGCTTTGTACATTCCTGCATGAAATGCTAACTTTAACTTTGTATCAAATTCCGCAGACGCTATTGCAACCTCATCATCCGTCAGCCCTACCCACGGGCGCTGTGCTGCTTTCCATTCCGCGACAAAGCTGATTGCCTGTAGCCCGTACTCAGCCAAGATGTTGTTGATGGCTTCCCATTCGGGAGGTGGCTCTGGCTGTGCTACTGGCTGTGCTACTGGCCTTGCCTTCGTACCCACGCAGTCTTTGTAATGACACGCATCTCCGTCTTGACAAGGGCATCGCGGGTCTTTTCCTATGCATGGCTCCTGCTCTGGCTGCTCCAGCGCCGCTTCGTAGTCTGCGATGTAGCCTTGTGCGTCGTCACCTTGCAGTTTGTCCTGCGCTGCTTGGCGCTTTGAAGCAAATCCTGTCATAGCAGATACCCCACAACAAATGCAATCCCAGCAACCCCGCAGATCGTCAGGATCACCGCGAAAAACAAGTCAACCCAGCCCCATGCGAACAGGTCTTCATCGTCTTTCATTTCATTTCTCCTTTGGCTATTGCTGCATCTGCTTTAGACAACGCTTTAACTGTACTTATTACGCCTCGGCTTTTGACTGCTGCTTGTAAATCTTTCAACGCCGCCAGCAGTTCCGTGTTTACCTCATGGAGTCGGCGTAGTTCGGCGGCGGCTTCGTTTTGCACTTTTATGCTGGCGTCGTTGCACTCCAGCCAATCAGCCAGCCGCAGGGCTTCTGGTTGTGTTGTCATAGCGGACTCTCCTCGTGATTTGCAGGGTTGAACGGCATCGGCGGTACAGGCCGGTTGGGTGGTAATTCAGTGGGGAAGGGCCAAGTGTTCATGCCCATCGTTTAGTCTCCCAGTTATACCGGCGGCTTAACACGTAAGCTGCCATCTCGGCGTCGGTCATTGGGGTGGTCGCTGGCGCAACATAGGTTTCAATGCGCTCGGGGAATGGTTCGGTTCTGGCGTTCCACTCATCTGCTATCTGTTTGGCGTGTGGTTCAGTCGTCACAACGGCACCAGGCTTCTCCAGAAAATTCAAACAGTTGATGCCGTGCCGATTCATCACAGCCCACCAAACTGGCCCTATCTGTTCAGCCCGGTACGGCCCAATGCCAAAATACTTTGATGGGATAGCAGTCATACTGCCTTCTCCGCATCAGCCAAGAACTTCCGCAGGCGCTTAATCCTAGCGTCTTCGTAGCTGACCACACTGGTGGCGTACTCCACCGCACTGTGGGCTTCCAAGCGGTGCAGTTCAGCCTCGGACAACTCTGTTGCTGCCATCTCAACAGGGGTCAGTCGGCGGGTTATCCTCTTGAATTGTTGCGTCAATGTCATGGTCGTTTTCCTTCTTTTAGTATCTCCATCCGTTCCCGGCTGGCGCGTAGGGTGCAGTAGCGTTGGTGGATGCGCTCTAGCATGGACACTCTGCGGTGCTTCAATCGTTCCTCATCCAGCAAAGCCAACAAGTCGGCCTCGCTGTAGTTGGGCAGTTCACTTTGAAATTTTCTCCAAGATAAAGCCATTGCATTTTTCCTTAAGCGTGTTTGGCAAAATTGCCGTGATACTTTCTTCTTGCTTCTTCAACAGCAAATTGAGCCAGTTCAAAATCATCAAAAAATTGCTTAAACACAGTTTGTTTTTGCACATTTAATCTTGCACACCACAAACCATCAGAAACAAAAGAAATGCCTTTGATGCCAGAAGAACAATTTTTGTTTTGACGACGATTGTGTTGATTTTGTGATCTAGTCGCGGCTCGCAAATTTTCTATTTTGTTGTTGCTTGGGTCTCCATCAATGTGGTCAACAGTTTCAGGTTCCCAGCCAAAATGCATAACAAAAATAATTCTGTGCCACAACTGTCTTTGACCGTCAACGCGAACATGAAAATATCCATTTTTACGTTGATTGCCAGCAATTGCGCCAATTAAAGCGCCGCGTGTTTTTTGTTTTCTATAAAGAAAACCGTGTCGGTATTCAAATAACTCGTCACACCTTTTTTTCGTAAGCATTGATTTTGGCTTCCAATTCGGCAATGTGTGCCGTAACTTTGTTGTAAGCCCGACTCGCACTGTTGTGCGTTCGGGTGCGGATTGCAAGTTCGGCCTGTGCGGCCCTCAACTTAGCTTTGAGTTGGGTTAGTCTGTTCATGTCAAGAAGTTTAGCACAGAATAACTATTTCTTCAACATCATTCCTGATGCTGTACCAGGGTCGATCACGATCCAACCGTTTTCATGGACTTCAATCAGGTTGGCGTCCAGCAGGTTGCTGATGTACCGGGCGTTCTTGCCATCAATCAAGTTTCGGCGCGAACCGTCTGCCTTTGCGCCAGGAAAGTTTGATATGCCATTGGCAACAGCCCAATCGCGCAGCACTGACTTGGTGAGGTAAGGTGCGCCGCCTCGCTCCTCCGCGCCTGATGACCACCAGGCTTTCTCAAAATCGGCAAACCCGAGTGACTTATCCTTTTGCTTAGACTCTGGCACTTCGCCTTTGACCACCACCGCGCTGGTGACCGCCTCGCCATCTTCATCCAGCCAACCAGGTATCGCCACCGACTCCAGGTCAACATAGACCGGCGCTGCCATCTCGGCGTCTTTGCTCTTGCGCTGGACAATCTCAATAGACTTGTCGCCTTTGGCGGGAATGACGCTAATCTCAATGTCCAAGGCTCCACGCCATGCGGATGAGCCTCGCGCCCGGTGCTGGGCCTCCTCTGACACGCCTGTATGGTGAACCAGAATGACGGTGCAGCCAAACTCTTGCATGAGTGCAGCGCAGGCGTCCAGCATGGTCTTGGCGTCTTGAGCTGAGTTCTCATCACCGGCCATGAAGCGGTGCAGGGTGTCTACCGTAATCACATCAGGCTTGATCTTGAGCGCCCGTATGGCCTCCACCACCTTCAGGTAGCCCTCGGCAGTGTTAAGGTCTACGCCCGACTTGCTGACCCACATATTCAGGTTGCTGACGTTGTTGTGGTGCTTCCAAGCTGCAATCCGTGAGCGCAGGCCGTGATGCCCTTCACCAGCAAGATAAACCATGTTGCCGGGTCTGACCTTGTGGCCGAACCAAGTGGCCTTGCCACTGGCAATATGCAGCATCCAATCCAGCGTGACGAAAGTCTTACCGCCGCCGCTAGGGCCATGCACCATCACAAGCGCCTTATCCTGTATCCAGTGCTTCACAAGCCATGAGATAGGCGCAGGCTGCGCTGAAAACCCATCGGCATGGATAAGGTAGTCCGTCACTGGTGCAGGCGGCTTGAGCAACAAAGCCAAGTCATGCCCCGCTTGCACGTAATCATTGGCATCCCCCGGCACTGGCGGTGTTGTCATGCGTACCCCAAACTTTGCGCTGGCCTGCTCGGCGTAACGCTGCCCAACTCCACTAGCGTCATGGTCAGCCACAATGCAAATGTCCAGTGTCGGATGGCCTTCCTTTAAAATGCCTGTGACCGGCACAAGGTTGGACGCGCTGTAAGCCACCGCGCAGGGCTGGCCTGTCACTTCGGCAATGGTGGCGGCTGTAGCAAACCCCTCGGCAATGTAGAGTGTGGTGGCGTCATCCATGCTGCCGACCAGCCAATACATTGAGCCGGTCTGTCCACCAGGGTGATACAGTTTGCCGCCTTGATGGTCAATGTACTGGATGCTGGAAAGTTCGCCGTCTGAGTTGTACAGCGGCACCATCAGCCTGCCGTCGCCCGTAATCCGTGCGCCATGCGTCTTGATGCCCTTGCGCTGTAGGTACGGATGCTCTGCGCTTGCTGCCCCTGCCTGCGACCAAATCAGATCGACGGTATTGGCGGCCACCTCCCGCGCCTTTTTCACCTCGGCATCACGCTGGGTCTTGGCCTCCGCCAAGCGCCGGGACTGCGCCATTTCTTCCACGGGCGTCAGGCTGCGGCCAATGTCTGCTTTCCAACTTGACTCAAACCCCGAGCGCCAACAGCCAAAACGACCAGCCGGTACGCCATCAGAAAACACCACATACCAACCAGGCTTGTCGTGGCCTTTCTCGCCTTTAGTGCCACTGTTAAAGCGGTGCAGCTTGCCGTCTAAGGATATGGCGTCAGGTGGCTTTAGCCCTGCGGCCAACATGGCGTCTTTGAGCTGATCCTCTGGTGAGTTGATGGGTTTTTGAGGGGGCGGCGACCAAGGGCCACCGAGGATATTTGAGAGGTCTGCCATTTATTTTCAATCTTTCGTCATAAAGTTGTTGACACTGTAGCATGAACTTGTGTTAGACTGCAAGCACGTTACGAACTGAGTCCAGACGGTAACGCAAACTGAAGGAGAGCCAACATGGCTATTTCGTTGAAACGCACCAGCGGCCTTAGTGCCAGCGGTGTCAAGCTGCTTGTCTACGGGCAGGCAGGGGCTGGCAAGACCAGCCTGATTAAGACCCTGCCGAACCCGGTGGTATTGTCTGCCGAGGGTGGTTTGCTGTCCATTCAAGACGCTGACCTGCCTTACATTGAGATAACCTCAATGCAAGACTTACGTGAGGCTTACTCTTGGGTGCTGGAGTCCGACTACAAGTCTGTGGCGTTGGACAGCATCTCGGAGATTGCTGAAGTATGTCTGAACACCGAGAAGAAAATCAACAAAGACCCCCGCGCAGCCTACGGCAGTATGCAAGAGCAAATGGCCGACATCATCCGTGCCTTCCGCGACCTGCCAGAGCGTCATGTCCTGATGACAGCCAAGTTGGAAAAGACGCAGGACGAGATGGGCCGCGTACTTTACAGCCCGTCTATGCCTGGTAACAAGACCGGGCAGGCATTGCCTTACTTCTTTGACGAGGTGTTGGCGCTGCGGGTTGAGAAGGATGCCGAGGGAAACACCCAGCGGGCCTTGATGTGCGACTCTGACGGCCTGTGGCTTGCCAAGGATCGTAGCGGCAAGCTGGGTGGCTGGGAAGCGCCTGACCTGGGCGAGATCATTGCCAAGATCGGGGGTGTGGCATGAGCAAGCCTTCAGTCGGAATGATTGCTATGTGGACGGGTGAATTGTCCGCCAATCTGGAACATATGAAAAGCATGGCTATTCACCAGATGGATGACGCTCAATTAGATGAATTCGCCAAGTATGTGCGTGATGCTAATTACTCCCTTGCTTCCCTTACCAAGTACGTCAAAGAATGTCAGGAAAACTCATGAGCACCCTCTATCAACGCTGGCTTGACGCCAAGAAACTCGAAACCGCCGCCGTGGCCGAGCGCCGGGAATTGGAAGACCTGATGGTTGAAACCTTTGCCATCCCTAAAGACTTGGATGGCACGGTCAAACACGCTATTGACGGTTACGTCATCAAGACTGAGGGCCGGATTAACAAGAAGATCGACGCCGACAAGCTGCAAGTCTTGGCCGCTGAAGCTGGTCTGTCTGAACACCTTTCCAGCCTTTTCCGCTGGAAACCCGAGATCAATGCAAAGGCTTGGGGCGCGGCTGCTGACGCCGTGACTCAGCCCTTGCTTGGTGCCATTACGTCCACCCCTGGACGTCCCACTTTCACTATCACTAAGGATTAATCATGGCCTTTCTCGACGAAGAATTTACCCTCGACACTCTGCCAAAAGGCAACACTGGAAACTTTGAACCTCTGCCCGATGGCTGGTACAACGCGACCATCACAGGCGCGGAAATCAAGGCCACGAAGGCAGGCGACGGCAAGTACATCGCTGTGAAGTACACCATCACCGGCCCGAGCCACCAAGGGCGCGTGGTGTTTGGCAACTTGAACATTAAGAACGCCAGCACTAAAGCAGAGGAAATTGGCAGGCAGCAGCTTGGCGAGATCATGCGAGCCATTGGCTTGGCAAAGGTGACTGACACCGACCAACTGATTGGCGGCAATCTGGGCATTAAGCTGGTGGTCAAGACGGGCGAGTACGCTGGGAATGAGATCAAGGGTTACAAATCTCTTGGCGGCGTGACACCGGCGGCTGTTGCCCCGTTCAAGCCTGTAGCGCCTAGCGCTACACCTGCTAAGTCTGCGCCACCGTGGGCTAAGAAGTAAGTTTTGGGGGGAAAGCGGATGCTGTAGCTTAGTTGGAAAAGCTGCCTTTCGAGGGCGAGTCGTTGGTTCGGATCCAACCAGTGCAGCGAGTACCCCCACCCAAAAAAAGACCCCGCTTTTAACGGCGGGGTCAACATGAGCAACAACTTCAGGAGAACCAAACATGATCATACCCGAACCAGAAATCACCATAACTTCCCTGATTGATGAAGCCCATCAGGCCAGAACCGAGAAGCCCCGCGCCCACATGGGTTGCTCTACGCTGGGCCATCACTGTGAGCGCTGGCTTTGGCTGTCATTCCGTTGGGCAGTGGTGGAAAAGTTCCAAGGACGGATTCTCCGTCTTTTCAGGCGTGGCTTCAACGAAGAGGCCACTATCATCAGCGATCTCCGCGCCATTGGCATGAGCGTGTCAGGCACCCAGCGCCGGGTAAACTTTGGCAGTCACGTTAGCGGCAGCCTGGACGGTATCGGTAAAGGCGTACCCGGTGCGCCGAAAACTGAACACGTTTTGGAGTTTAAGACTCACAGTCTAAAGTCATTTAACGACTTAGAGAAGAATGGCGTGGCAAAGAGTAAGCCCCAGCATTTCACCCAGTGCCAAGTGTATATGCACGGCACCGACCTGAAACGCGCGTTGTATGTTGCTGTCTGCAAAGACGATGACCGCATCTACACCGAGCGCCTGGAGTATGACAAAGACCATGCGGTGAAGGCAATCGACAAAGGCCAAAGGCTTGCATTGACCGACCGCCTACCACCTCCGATAAGCACTGACCCAACATGGTTTGAGTGCAAGATGTGTGCGGCCCATGACTTCTGCCACGGCAGCAAGACCACAAAAGAGGTCAACTGCCGAACGTGCGCCCACATCACGCCATTGTCTGATTCGACATGGCATTGCGCCAAATGGGACGCCATCGTCCCGACTGACGCGCAGCTTACAGGCTGCGAGAGCCACGTTATCCATCCTGATCTGGTGCCGTGGAAGCGGCTTGAGGGGCCGTCTGATTGGGTGGCAGTCTACGAGATTGACGGCCAAGGCATTGCCAATGGTGAGCCGGGTGAGGGTGTGTACGGGTCAAAGGAATTGCTGGCTAATGCCAAGGCTTGCGTGGCTGCTGATCCGCAGGTCATGGCGCTGCGGAAAGAGTTTGACGGAAGGGTAGTGGGGTGAATTTAAAAAATATAAGCAAAATCATTTCTAGGCAAGAACTTTCAGAAATGACTAATCAATTATTGGCTGGTGAATACGGTGATCCAACAGCAGATAAATTGATGGATGATTATTTAAATTTAAAAAGATGGAATACAGAAGTTTTAAGAATTTTGATAAAACGAATTTATTACCTTGGAATGTTAGAAGGTACAAGAAGGATACAAAAAGATGGACGTAACGTAATTTATAAGAGGCATAAAGATGCTCCGTGACTACCAAACTCGCACCATAGACCAACTCTACGCTTGGTTCGAAGCAGGCAACAAAGGCAACCCATGCCTAGTGCTGCCTACCGGCTCTGGCAAGAGTCACATCATTGCCGCCTTGTGCAAAGACGCGCTGCAATCTTGGCCTGAGACGCGCATTCTAATGCTGACCCATGTCCGCGAATTGATCAGTCAGAACGCCGAGAAAATGAGGATCCATTGGCCGAACGCACCAATGGGCATTTACAGCGCCGGGTTGCGTCAAAAGGAATTGGGCGAACCGATTACCTTTGCAGGCATCCAGTCGGTGCGAACCAAAGCCAAGGAAATAGGCCACGTTGACCTGGTTATCATAGACGAGGCTCATTTGGTGAGCCACAAGGATGAGGGCGGCTATCGGATGTTGCTATCCGATTTGATCCAAATTAATCCGAACTTGCGGATCGTGGGACTGACCGCCAGCCCGTACCGCCTGGGTCACGGTTACATCACCGATAAGCCTGCCATCTTTGACGCCCTGATCGAGCCGGTATCCATCGAAGAACTGATTCACAAGGGGTTTTTGTCTACTTTACGCAGTAAATTGACCCGCACCAAACTGGAAGTGGACGGAGTGCATAAGCGTGGCGGCGAGTACATTGAAAGCGAATTACAGGCAGCGGTGGACACCACCGACA
>Ga0114975_10003060_pt1 | contig 11289 bp, 11 predicted proteins | sample S_130626_EF_Meta_FD_87031 | JGI IMG/M metagenome (GOLD analysis project Ga0114975, IMG submission 87031) | Freshwater microbial communities from Lake Simoncouche, Canada to study carbon cycling - S_130626_EF_MetaG | ecosystem: Environmental > Aquatic > Freshwater > Lake | place: Lake...
ATTTTTTCGACATTAAGTCGTAGGTTTCGATCACCGATTTCAAGTCATCTAAGTGAATTCCAACAGATACACGCATTAGCATGTGCTGCGGACGCTCTACAATTTTTCCATTAATTCTCAATAAATAAGAACGCTCTAAGGTTTTAAACCCAAAATAATCGTAGTTAAAATCTCTATTATAAATGATATGTGAATCCAAAAATTCCGCATTATCCATAATCACTTTGTGCACTTCTTCTGAAAGTAAAGGCGCAGAAAGTCCGTTTCTAGGATTTACATAATTGTACATGTCGTTCATGGTTTCCGAGAACGATTTTTTGGTATTGGAATGCAAATTAGAAATCGCAATACGCGCTGCCAATTGTGCATAATCAGGATGTGCAATGGTCATTGACGCTGCAGTTTCAGCAGCTAAATTATCCAATTCTGACGTAGAAACTCCATCATAAAGTCCTTCAATTACTCGCATTGCGACTTTTACTGCATCAACTAAATCGTTTAAACCATAGCATAGTTTTTTAATTCTATCTGTGATTTTGTCGAACATTACTGGCTCTTTATGGCCATCTCTTTTAACTACGTACATAATTTTTTAATTTTTTAAAACAGAAAATCCCTTCGCTGTTTTGGTTATTTGTAATGATACTGAACTTTTTTCAGTATTTATTTTTGGAGCTATTTACTTCGTCAGTTCGCTGCGCTCGTGTCCAGCTATCCATTGCAATCCACGCTAAAAAGCGTAAGATTTCCATTACTATCTGGGCTAAAAGCTACAGATGCATTGGTAATTTTGAATAATCATTCCAAAAATGGAACTTTGAATGGTTTAGAATTTTTATATTAAAAATCAGCGTCGAAACTAATTTTTTGAGCTTGGGAATCGGTATTCATCACTCCTGATTTTTGGTATTCTGCCACTTTCTTTTCGAAGAAATTGGTTTTTCCTTGAAGGGAAATCATATCCATAAAATCAAAAGGATTTGAAGTATTGTATTCTCTATCGCAACCCAATTCAACTAATAATCGGTCGGCAACAAACTCTAAATATTGCGTCATTAAAGCTGCATTCATGCCAATCAAACTTACTGGTAAGGATTCTGTAATAAATTCTCTTTCAATATTTAAAGCGTCCACAATAATCTCTCGGATTCTAGATTTAGGCACTTTATTTACCAAATGGTGGTTGTGTAAATGCACCGCAAAGTCACAGTGAACTCCTTCGTCACGAGAAATTAACTCGTTTGAAAAAGTTAATCCTGGCATTAAACCACGTTTTTTCAACCAATAAATTGAACAAAATGCTCCAGAAAAGAAAATCCCTTCAACAGCTGCAAAGGCGATTAATCTTTCAGCAAAAGAATCCGATTCAATCCACTTTAAAGCCCAATCTGCTTTTTTCTTAATGGCAGGAAAAACTTCTAGGGCGTTGAATAATTCATCTCTTTCCGTTTCGTCTTTTACATAGGTATCAATTAATAACGAATACGTTTCGCTATGAATGTTTTCCATCATAATTTGGAATCCATAGAAAAATTTTGCCTCTGCATATTGAACTTCATTTACAAAGTTCTCCGCTAAATTTTCATTTACAATTCCGTCAGAAGCTGCAAAAAAGGCTAAAATATGTTTGATAAAATAGCGTTCTTCGTCGTTCAATTTATTATTCCAATCATTGATATCTTGAGATAAATCAATTTCTTCGGCAGTCCAAAAACTAGCTTCCATTTTCTTGTACCATTCCCAAATATCGTGGTGCTTGATAGGAAAAATCACAAAGCGATTCTTGTTTTCTTGTAAAATTGGTTCTACTGATGCCATAATTGGTTGACTTTTATCTAATTAAAATGTTAAAATAGTATTGAAATCTGAACTACAAAGATTGTGAATAATCGCGGTTTAAAAAAGGCAAACTTATTCACAATTGGCATTAGTTTTTAACAATCTCGTCAATCTTATATTTTTTTAATAAATAAATTTAATCTATTGATTTTCAGATTATTAAAATAATAATAAAATGTTAAAGTCCCGTAAAATATAGGGTTTTTAAATTTTTGTGAAACACAAAAAAAGGGTTTTATTTAAGTGGCATTAATGTCTAAAAACAATAACTGAAATTCGATAAGAAAAAGAATTTTCCCTTTAGCGTTTCTACACTATTTAATTTTTAAGAAAAATCTTTTGAATCTATGGCAAAAAATCAAAATGTTTATTTTTCTTAAACTTATTTTTTAATTTCTTGGGCTACTTTTTCAAGTTCCAAATACCAGTCTTCACCAAAACGACGAATTAGCGCTTCCTTGACAAATTTGTAAACTGGAACTTCCAATTCTTTTCCTAAAGAACAAGCGTCGTCACAAATTTCCCATTTGTCATAATTTACTGCGGCAAATTCCGTAAAATCTTTCACGCGAATGGGATACAAATGACAAGAAACCGGTTTTTTCCAGTCAATTACGCCTTGGTTGTAGGCTTGTTCAATTCCGCAAAGCGCGGTTGCTCCGTCATAAATTACGTAGGCGCAATCTTTATCGTCAACTAAAGGCGTTTCTAAATCACCTTCTTTGCCTTTAGTCCAAGTGCCTTGGGCTTCAATTGCGTCAATTCCTTCTTTTCTTAAAAAAGGTTTTACTTTTGGAAAAATAGATTCCATAATCAACGTTTCCTCTTGACTTAAAGGCGCGCCCGCATCGCCGTCAACGCAGCAGGCTCCTTTGCATGCGGATAAATTACATACAAATTCTTTTTCAAGAATGTCTTCAGATACTATGGTTTTTCCTATTTGAAACATGCCGCAAAGATAACTATAGTTTTGATTTGGCTCTTTAAAATAATAAGAATAATTCCGTTTCTTTTCTCTCTGAATAAACTACTTTTGTACTCTAAATAAGGAAATTATGGAATTCGATTTTAAAGAAATAGCAACGGTTGGAATGGTGCTTTTTGCGGTAATTGATATTGTAGGAACTATTCCTATTATTGTAAATTTAAGAAGTAAACACGGACATATTGAATCTGAAAAAGCATCAATTGTGGCAGGAATTATCATGGTTGTATTTTTATTTGCAGGAGAAGGATTATTAAAACTAATCGGAATTGACGTGCACTCATTTGCAGTAGCGGGTTCATTTGTATTGTTCTTTTTAGCTTTAGAAATGATTTTAGGAATTCGGATTTATCGCGATGAAGAAGCAAGCTCAGCCTCAATTGTACCTATCGCATTTCCATTAATTGCGGGGGCCGGAACCATGACGACGTTGCTTTCTTTAAAAGCGCAATATGCTACAGAAAATATTGTTATGGCTATTTTATTAAATATTGTGGTGGTTTACGGTGTACTGAAATCATCTGCAAAAATTGAAAGAATGTTAGGAAAAAACGGATTAGGGGTTATTAGAAAAACCTTTGGAATAGTGCTTTTAGCTATTGCTGTTAAATTATTTGCCAGTAATGTTAAAGGTTTATTTATATAGCTAATTTTTAGTATTTTTACGCCTCATAAATATCATTCAAAATGAAAATTTTTACATCAATATTAGTGGTTATTGCCTTGGCATTAATTGTATTTAATATCACTTTACTTGATTACTCGAATTTATTTAACAGTAAAAATTCGGTAGCTCTAATTGGAATTGTAGCCTCAATTTGTGCGGTTTTAATTCTATTGATTTTTAGAATGTCTAAAAAAATTGAAGAGCGTTCAAAATAATTCTGCAATGTACGATACCTTAATTATTGGCGGTGGGGTTTCTGGAATGTCCTGCGCACTTGTTTTAGGATCGGCTGTTAAAAAGCCTTTTGTAGCCAATAAAAAAATCGGAATCTTTACTCATCAAAAAACATCTTCGCTACAAGAAGCGTTATTTAATAATGCCTATGGAATTCCAGCTGGGACTTTAGGAAGTGATTTATTAAAAGATAGCACAAAACAATTATCGGAATTATACCCCCATATTGATCAAATTGAAGGAGAAAAAGTAATTGAAATTAAAGGGGAGTTTCCAAATTTTCTAATGGTAACCAATAAAAATTCCTACGCTACAAAATCAATTGTTGTGGCAATCGGTTACTCCAATACTTTTGACATACAAGGGTTGATGGAATTTGTGGAAACACATAAAAAATCAGTTCCTGAAAAACAACGAATCCAACTTAAAAATACCGATCATCTTGTTACTGAAGGGATTTATGTAGCAGGAACACTTGCAGGTTGGAGAAGTCAACTTTCTATAGCTGCGGGAAGTGGCGCTGCAGTTGCAACTGATATTTTAACATTGTGGAATAACGGAATTCAATCTCAAAGTCACGACAAAATTCAAAAATAAATTACTTTCCTATTTCAAAGTTTGCACTTTTTTAATCATCGCATCTTCTTTAAGTAGTAGCGAATAGTAATAATTTTCTCCTAATAATTGTTTTACAAATTCAGCTGTTAAATATCTTTTTACCAATTTTTTGTCTTTTTCTAATTTTAGATCCAAGCCATTTTTTGACAAATATTTTTTAAAATTTTTATAATACATTTCCGAGTTTTCGATTTTTGAAACTAGTTGAGCCATTTTCAATCCTTGAAATTGCTTTCTGTTTTTGTCTAATTCTTCAAAAACAAAATAGCCTACTGCCCCAGATTGCATTAAATAAACCACGCCTTCATCTCCATGTTCCACTTCTAAAGGCACGAAAATATCGGGTACAATTCCGCCGCCGCCATAAACAATTTTTCCTTTTGGGGTTTTATATTTTAGTTTGGAATCCACTTTAATACTGTCCTTTTTATACAATTCTCCACTCAATAATCGCTTGTCAAAATCACTGTTATAATCGTCAATTCCTTTTTTATAAGGTTTTTGAATAGAGCGCCCGGTTGGTGTATAATATCTAGCAATGGTCAATCGAACCGCCGATCCGTCTTGGAAATTCATTTCTCGTTGAACCAAGCCTTTTCCAAATGAACGGCGGCCAATTACTGTGCCTCGATCGTTATCTTGAATGGCGCCAGCTAAAATTTCACTCGCAGAAGCAGAACTTTCATTAATTAAAATAGACACTTTTCCGGTTTCAAATTCTCCATCTTCAGTGGCGTAGGTCTTGTCTATTTTGCCTTTTTTGTTTTTTGTGAAAACAATTAATTGCTTGTCTTTTAATAATTCATCTGCAATTTCAGCAGCAATTTCCATGTATCCACCACCATTATCTCGAACATCAATTACCAATGATTTTGCACCTTGTTTTTTTAATTCTAGCAATCCTTTTTTAAATTCGTCATGCGTAGTTTCAGCAAATCGATTGATTTTAATATAACCCAAAGTTGGATTGATCATTACGGCAGCGGCAACGCTTTCAATAGCAACTACATCTCGTTTTAACTGGATTTCAAGTTTCTTATTATCGCTTTTTCTATAAACTACCAATGCAACGTCGGTCCCTTTTTCGCCTTTTAATTTTGAAAATAAATCTTCCGAAGTTAGTTTTCTTCCAAATAATTTTTCTTTATTGGCATACAAAATTCGATCTCCCGATTTTATTCCAGCTTTTTCAGAAGGACCCCCTTTTACTGGATTTACAATGGCAATAGTGTCATTTAACATATAGAAATTAACTCCAATACCTACAAAGTCTCCTTTCATGGTTTCTGCCAATTGTGTTTGCTCGGTTTTAGGAACATAAACGGAATGCGGATCTAATTTATCAAGTATATTGGATGCCGCTAAATCGACAATGGAGTCGGTATTTACTTTATCAACATACTCATTATCAATAAAATCAATTAATTTATTGAGCTTGTTTCTATGATTGTCAGATGCTGATAAATTGCCTTGTTGAGGGAAATTAAGAGTTGCCCCAAGTACTATTCCTAGTGCTAAAGTTCCAAAAAATAGAAGAGGAAAATAGTTGGGGTTTATTTTCATTTAGGAATCTAAAGTCGGAATTTGTTCTACTTCTATTCCTGCTTTTATCAAAAATTGAAGTCCTGAATCATCTCGATATCCATTTTGATAAACGACTCTTTTAATCCCTGATTGATGAATTAGTTTGCTGCATTCTTTGCATGGCGAAAGAGTTACATATAACGTTGCTCCATCACAAGTTTGTGTAGAACGAGCCACTTTTAAAATGGCATTTGCTTCAGCATGAAGAACAAACCATTGGGTTAACCCTTCTTCATCTTCGCAGCAATTTTCAAATCCTGACGGAGTTCCGTTGTATCCGTCAGAAATAATCATTTTATCGCGAACAATTATTGCCCCAACTTGTCGGCGTTTGCAATAGGAAAGTTGTCCCCATTCAGACGCAATTCGAAGATAGGCTTTATCGTATTTGTTTAATTTTGTTTTTTCCATTTTATTTAATCCAAATTTTACTTTCAATTATCATTGGCAAAACTACCCCAATTACAAATGAAGACATCACTAAAGTCCAATCTCTTTTTGAAAATCTAAAAAGCGTTTGCACGCAATAGGCGGCAATTAAGGTTATTAATACCACTATAATTTGTGCTGCTTGAATTCCTGTTGCAAATTCTAATATAGGAAGTAATTTTGATTTTGATTCTCCGCCAATTATTGATTTAAAATAGGTGGCATATCCCAAACCGTGAATAATTCCAAAAAACAAAGTGATAAAACCAATAACACTTATATTTTCATTTTTAGCTGTTTTTCCTGCGGTAAAAAGATGAAAAAGCGCTGTTATTAATATGGTTATTGGTATTAAAAATTCTATAATATTAACTTTTACAACTATAATTTCATACGCCGAAAGCAATAATGAAACTGTATGGCCAACTGTGAAAAGGGAAACTAATAGCAACACTTTTTTCCAATCTTTAAATACAAAAGGAACGCTTAGCGCAATCAAAAACAATACGTGATCGTAGGAAAATAGGTTCAATATATGGCGCATTCCAACTTCGAAGTAAATCCAAAAATCCGACATAGGTAATGTTTTAGCGATTTAATGAATGTCAAACTTACGAATTATTTTGAAAATAAAAGAAATGGATATTGGTTTAGGTAAACAATAATACCGTTGCTATTACTCCATTAATACTTGCTCAATTTTGCAAGTCGCATAAATTCTTCGGCTTTGTTCACCATATTGCTGCTTCCACAGAAAAAAGGAACTCTTTCATGCAATTCGTTTGGTTGAATTTCCATGATTCTAGTAAATCCATCTGAGGCTTTACCACCGGCTTGTTCTGCAATAAATGCCATAGGATTGCATTCGTATAACAACCTTAATTTTCCTTTTGGAGATTTAGAACTGGTTGGATAAATATAAATTCCCCCTTTGATCATATTTCTATGAAAATCGGAAACCAAACTTCCAATATATCTTGAGGTATAAGGACGATCGCCTTCTTCAGTTTGGCAATATTTAATGTAATCTTTAACTCCTTGCGGAAAATGAATGTAATTTCCTTCATTGATAGAATAGATATTTCCGTCTTCAGCAAATTTCATGTTGGGGTGTGAAAGATAAAAAGTTCCAATTGCAGGGTTCAATGTAAATCCGTTCACGCCGTCACCAGTAGTATAAACTAGCATCGTTGAAGTTCCATAAATTACATAACCCGCTGCAACTTGATTAATTCCTGGTTGTAAAAAATCATCAATAGTAACAGGAGTTCCTACAGGAGAAATTCTTCGATATACTGAAAAAATGGTCCCTAAAGATACATTAACATCAATATTGGATGATCCGTCTAGAGGATCCATAAGCACTACATATTTATTATTATGACAGTTGTCATTTCCTGCAACAGTAATAAATTCGTCATTTTCTTCAGAAGCAATTCCGCAAACAATCTCCCGATTAATTAGCGTTTGAATGAAAATATCATTGGCATAAACGTCTAATTTTTGTTGGTCTTCGCCTTGAATGTTTTGTTCTCCAGCAGCGCCAATAATATCAACTAACCCTGCTTTATTTACTTTATAGTTGACCACTTTGGCAGCCAATCGAATAGAATTGATAATTCTTGATAATTCCCCGGAGGAATATTGAAACGAATTTTGGTTTTCAATAATAAATTCCCCGAGTGTTCTATTGCGTTGTTCCATTACTATAACGTTGTAGTTTATTTTCCACAAATATCGTTATTTTTGTGATAATGTGCCGAATTTTATTGGATAGTTTGTCAGATTTGTATATTTGCTGAATAAAGAGCAATTTAAATTTTAAATCTGTTTTTTTACAAGTTTCAAATTAAGAATTCTACACCAATATGATCAATTAATGAATATTAGAATAGGAAGAATAGAGGACATGCCAGCGGTTTCGGGCTTAATAAAAGAACTCGCCGCTTTTGAGAAAGAACCCGATGCAGTGGTTTTAACCGTTGCCGATTTAGAGCGAGATGGGTTTGGTGAAAAACCATTATTTCACACTTTTATTGCCGAGGAAAACGATGAAATTGTTGGAATGGCATTGTATTATTACCGATATTCGACCTGGAAAGGTAAAACTATTCATCTTGAAGACTTAATTGTTAAGGAAGAAAAACGAGGAAAGGGATTGGGTTTTAAATTGTATTCAGAGGTAATTGCTCAAGGCAAACGCGATGGCGTTCTAAGAATTGAGTGGAATGTATTGGATTGGAATTCGCCAGCAATTCGATTCTATGAAAGATCAGGGGCTGAAGTTTTTAAAGATTGGTTAGTGGCTCAAATGGATGAAAAAGGAATTCACGCTTTTTTAGAGAAAAACAAAAAATAATTTAGTTAAAAAATGAGAATATTTAAATTTGGAGGCGCGTCGGTAAAAGATGCTGAAGGTATTAGAAACGTTCACAGCGTATTGCAAACTGTAGGTTTTGAAGACGTTCTATTAGTAATCTCTGCAATGGGAAAAACTACTAATGCACTTGAAGTAGTTATAAAAAACTATTTTGATAAATCTCCTGAGCTACAATCTTCGATTCAAGAAGTAAAAAAATACCACAATCAAATTCTTTTAGATCTTTTTGAAGACGATAAAAATGCTGTTTTCGCTGACGTAAATTTGTTGTTTTCCGAATTAGACCATTTTATAAATCAAAATAAATCGCCCAATTATAATTTTGTTTACGATCAAATAGTGAGTTTTGGGGAATTAATTTCAACCACCATTGTAAGTCATTATATGGGTTTTATGGGCATGAAAACCCAGTGGATTGATGTTAGAAATTTAATAAAAACTGACACTAATTACCGCGATGCAAATGTTGATTGGGACACCACACAAAAATTAATTGCTAAAAACGTTAAGAAAAAAATACTAAATGTGACACAGGGTTTCCTAGGTTCTGATGAAAATAATTTCACCACCACTTTAGGTCGCGAGGGTTCGGATTATTCGGCTGCCATTTTTGCCTATTGCCTTAACGCTGAAAGTGTAACCATTTGGAAAGACGTTCCCGGTGTGATGAATGCCGATCCGCGGTATTTTGAAAATGCAAGATTGTTGAATCAAATTTCTTATCGCGAAGCCATTGAATTAGCCTTTTACGGGGCAACTGTAATTCACCCAAAAACACTACAACCGCTTCAAAAAAAGGAAATTCCATTATTTGTAAAGTCGTTTATAAATCCAACGCTGCCAGGAACAAGTGTTTCAAAAGGTTCTGATTTGGATCCGCATTTACCCTGTTTTATTTTAAAGAAAAATCAATTGTTACTTTCCCTTTCTTCAATTGATTTTTCATTTATAATGGAGGAAAACATAAGTGAAATATTTGCGCTTTTGCATCAATATAAAATGAAAGTGAGTTTGATTCAAAATTCTGCAATTAGTTTTTCTGTTTGTATTGATGATAAATTCGGGAATTTTAATGCTCTAAAATCGATACTTTCAAAGAAATTTAAAATTTCATTTAACGAGAACGTTTCCCTTTTTACCATTCGCCATTTTGATGAAAAAGCAGCTCAAATTGTTGAAAAAAACAAAGTTGTTTTGCTAAAACAAGTGAGTCGAGAAACCATGCAAATTATCACTAAAGAAGAAAATTAAAATAACGATTGGGTTATTGAAATTCAAATCTTGGCTTTTTCAAACAAAACACACTACTTTTGATGTCTGTGCGTTATATTTGTTATGTTGAGAAAGTTTTTTTACTTGCTTTTATTGATTTCATTCTCAGGGCTTAGCGCTCAAGAACTTTCTACGCATTATAAAATTAAAAAAATTGTAGCTTCAAAAAATAGCGTTCAACTAGATAGTGTGAGTTTAAATTCTAGTTTTTTTAAATTAGAAAACTCAAAAGGGAAAACTATAGATAGCTCCTTTTATAAAATTGATTTTCAAAAAAGTCTACTTACTTTTAAACCCGATTCTCCTCTTTACAATGACACTTTAACCGTTCGATTTTTAAAGTTCCCAGATTTTTTAACTAAAGAATATAGTATTTACGACAAACGTCGAGTAGTTAGTAATGACGCTACTTTAGGGGATTTATATAAAGTTAATTTTGCCTCACCAAAAAAATATGTGCCTTTTGACGGATTAACCACTTCTGGGAGTTTAACTCGCGGAGTTACTATTGGTAACAACCAAAATTCCGTTTTAAATTCAGCTTTAGATCTTCAAATTTCAGGAAAAATTTCCAATAAAGTTACCTTAAGAGCTTCCATTCAAGACAATAATATTCCGTTGCAAGAAGGTGGTTATTCTCAAAAACTAGATGAATTTGATCAAATATTTATCGAATTAAGTTCGGATAAATGGAATATAAGAGCCGGGGATTTATTTTTAGAAAATAGAAATTCAAAGTTTTTAAATTTCAATAAAAAAGTTCAAGGTTTGTCTTCCCGATTTGAATTTGGAAATTCTAATTCGAAAACCACTGTTTTCGGAGCCGCTGCATTAGTAAGAGGAAAATATGCAAAAAGTACCTTTGTTGGTCAAGAAGGAAATCAAGGTCCGTATAAATTACGAGGCGCAAATGGTGAATTGTACGTATTAGTAATTTCGGGTTCTGAGCGCGTTTATGTAAATGGAATTTTACTCACGCGAGGAGAAAATAACGATTATATTATCGATTATAACGCCGGTGAAATTAAATTTACTTCCATTTTTCCCATAACTTCAGAAATGCGAATTTCGATAGAATACCAATATTCCGACAGAAATTATACCCGTTTTATTACCTATGCCGGTGCCACGCAAGAGCATGAAAAATGGAGTATTGGTGGTTTTTTGTATTCTGAAAATGATATAAAAAATCAGCCTTTACAACAAAATTTATCAGTTGAGCAGGTTCAAACATTAGTTAATGCTGGTGACAACCCCGATTTAATGTCGGCTCCTTCAGCC
>Ga0114975_10003070_pt1 | contig 11272 bp, 25 predicted proteins | sample S_130626_EF_Meta_FD_87031 | JGI IMG/M metagenome (GOLD analysis project Ga0114975, IMG submission 87031) | Freshwater microbial communities from Lake Simoncouche, Canada to study carbon cycling - S_130626_EF_MetaG | ecosystem: Environmental > Aquatic > Freshwater > Lake | place: Lake...
CTTCCTGTTGAGACTGACTTATTGCAAGATTATAAAGGAAGTGGTACGGATAGGGGTCATATGATGCCAGCCGCAGATAATTTATGTCAAACTCCTCAGATTCAAGATGAGTGTTTTTATTTTTCTAATATGTCCGCACAGTATCATAGTTTAAATGCTGGAGATTGGAAAAGTGTTGAAACATTAGAAAGACAACTCGCATCTGAAAAAGATAGTGTTCACGTTTGGTGTGGAAATATTGGAGAAATTAAAAAAATTGGTAAGGTTTCAGTTCCGAGTCAATGTTGGAAAGTTATTTACGTTGTAAAAACTAAAGAATGGATGGCATTTTTATTTACCAATAACACATCAAAACCAGATGGGTATGAGAATAATAAAGTTGACGTAAAGGTCATTGAAAAACTAACAGGATTTAAATTTAATTAAATAAAAAAACCCCTTTAATTAGGGGTTTTTTGTTAAAACAACTTTTGAGTGTCGTTGTATAATTTTTTCATTGTAGATTCAATTTGATTGATTCTTTTTTGGTCATTATCTGAGACCTCAAAATTTACTGCCTTAATCAATCTAACTTCTTCTTGAAGTCTTTGATATCTTAAAAGCATATCGTCATACAATTTTGCTTTTTCTTGTTGTGTTAAATGTTGTGCTCCCATAATGTCTTTTTTTAAAAATAATATATGTTTTAATATTATAAATAGATTTTATTTTTTATCTTTTTCTTTCCACTCTAACCAAAATCCAAACCCAACAATAAGATTCATTCCTACTGACGCAAGGATTTCATAAATGTCTTTATAAATATTCATAGTTAGGTGAACATGCCCTACAACCCAAAATGGTATTGATAAATTAGATGCAATCCACTTTATTGTATATTTGAAAAATTCCATTAATACCCGTCAACAATTTTTACAGGTAATTCAAAATGGTTAATAAACCATTTTTTAAATGGTTCGTGCCAAGTATCATCAAAATAACCATCTAATGTTTAGCGTAATCAGAATCTACCATAACCATTGGACATTTGTCTTTCGCACTAGTACCCTCATCAAAATAGTCACAATCGTACCATCTAAAACATGCCTCATCTTCATCTATATAGTCACCAATATAAAATTGAACTCTAGTAAAGTCGTCACCTTCGTAACCAGTTTCATCATTATATTCGTAAGGATGTGTTGAATTTATATCATCAACGTCAAACATTTTATTAATGTAATCAGTTATGAAAGCGTCCAATTTATTTTCTGAGATAATGTACTTCATATCTCAATAAATACTATAGAATGTTCTTAATTTCCCTCTCAATATCTCGTTTTTTAATCGTATCTCTCTTATCTTGATGGTTTTTACCTCGTGCCAATACGATTTCAACCTTAATTAACCCCTTCTCGTTAACAAATACTCTATATGGGACAATGGTTAGCCCCTTTATCAATTCCTTCTTTAAACGGTTTAATTCCACCTTTTTTAGGAGAAGTTTTCTGTCCTGAGATGATTTATGGGTATAATCGGATAAAAACTCACTTATATTAGCATTTTTTAGGTATAATTCACCATTATTAAATGAACAATACGACTCAACCAATGATATTTTACCGTCTCTGATTGATTTTACCTCAGAACCCATCAATACAATACCAGCAATTTCAGTCCTAATGAATTCATACTCAAATTTTGCCCTTTTATTAACTATGTTTATTTCCTTCCTAATCATAGAGCAAATATAACAAAAAAACCCATAACAATGTTATGGGTTTCTAATTTTAATTTTATTCTATTAAACCATTCCAGTTTTTTCGTAATAATCACCTAAATCACCCACCGTCAATGGTGTGTTAACAGGTCTACCTAATGTTTTATTAAAAACAGGATTTGCGGATGCAACTTTTTCTGCGGATAACCCTTTAGTTTGTAAAACAAAATCATCTGACTTTCCTGCAGCTATTGGGAAGAAATTATAAACATATAAATCTTTGGCGTTTTTTATTTTACCCGATGATTTACCTTTACTCCAAAAGTTTTTAATTGCATCCATTTGAAGGTCTAAATTATTTGCTAATTCACCCAAATTATAAGTTTTTCCGTTAATTGTTTTTGTGGACCCCCCACTTGAATCGGGACAAAACTGAATTAGTCCCACGCATCCAATACTATTCTTAATAGATGGGTCTAAACCTGATTCATGTTTCATTAGTTTAATAATTGAATCTTCACCAATACCAAGTTCACTTGAAATTTCTTTTAATTTACTCTTAAAGGTTGGGTTATTCAAAAGTTCTTGACCTTTGGCGGATATTTTATTGTTATCACTAACATTTGAATTGTTCGTACTAGATTCTGGTTTAGGTGCATCAAATATCCCACTTAATATATCAGCAATTATCGTTTCAAACCCTTGTTCATTAATTATAATAACTTTTCCCATATCAAATAAATACTTCTTATAATAAAAACCTTAATCTTTATATTTGTGATTCCGCCACCACAACAACATTTGATAATGTCCAACCTGCGTCACACACACTATCACTATAACATTCTCCAGTAAACCAAGGAGTTTCTCCAGGACCTTTAGGTGAATACCCCTCCCAATATGAAGGTGTAATCCACCAACCAACCGACATAGTTGATTTTAATGATGACATATCAATTGTTGTCCCATCAGCTCCACCATCATTTAACACATCATATATTACCAAACTTTTTCCATTTTGAGAAACGGTAATTGTCATATTTGTATAATCAGAGTTAAAGTCAATTTCCATTTCAAATGGATTTGTTACGTCAAGAACATCAACCAAACTATGTGTCCCTTTTGATGGATTGTTTGACATATTACTTGGAGTATAACAACTATCATCTAACGCTCCGTCAGTATATGAATATTCAAATCGTTGTTGGTTATTTAAATGAATAGTTTGTTGAAAAATTCTGTTACCGTTGGTTTCCAAGAAATCAATCTCATTACAATATGGTGCTCCATCATTACCAGCATCACAATAGTTAGTAGTTCCCTTTGGTTGGATTGAGCTATTCACCATATAAAAAGACGCATTTAACCAATTATTCTTTTGAATATTGTTTGGTGCCATTCTTGATAAATCAATTGTTGCGGTGATTTTTGATATGTTTTTATATCCGTGAGTTGATACAACTCTACCTGAATTAAATGTAACACTTGTATCTGTAATAACTGGGTCAATCACAGGACTACACCAATTACAAGTCCAGTCAGTTTCAAATGTAACATTATAAGTTATTGGTGTTGATGATTTATTACACCCAAATAATTTTTTAAATAATTTACTTAACATAATTTTTATTTTTTGTTTGTCACGGATATCGTAGAATCCGCGGGGGGGATTATTGTACCAACTGGGTACGATGCTCCTATTGGTGCCTGTGTTACGGATGTTTCACCTGAATGCACTCTCATCGCTCTACGAAGAGGAAATGCCGCTTCATTGATTGGTCCATAACATTTCGCCAATGTCACACCATTAACATTTCCTGGTAAAATCTGACACGGCATACAGAACATATTACTCATACCACCACCTGGTGTTTTTGTAACTATAAAAGAACGATTCACCGTAGGTAATGTTGCCCAAGTTGGTGCCTGAGGAACACTATCATAATACCAAAAATATGACCAAACTGTTTTGTCTGTACTATCAGGTGTGATGAAAGGATTAGTAACCAACAAAACGTTTACAACTGCGGGTCCATCCATTACTGGACATATGGCACATCCTTCTGCAAATTTTTTACCTTGTACTACTATTGTTTTTCCTGTTGGTGTTGCTGGTGATGCACCACAAAAGGCAAACTTACCGTGATAGATTTTTAATGCTCGTTCTTGTGCGAATGTTGTGGTTATTAAACCTAATAATGTTACGATTGTTAATAATGTTTTTTTCATTTAATTTATTTTTTATTATAAATAGTTTATAAATAAAAAAACCCCTCTTTGTGGGAGGGGTCTATTTTTAAATCATTTCAATTGAATTAATTTTATCACCTTGTTGGATTTGGTCAATCACATCAAGTCCTTCAGTTACTTTACCGAAGCAGGTGTGGTTTCCATCTAAGTGTTGAGTTCCTTGTCTGTTATGACAAATGAAGAACTGAGAACCACCTGTGTCACGTCCAGCGTGAGCCATTGATAATACACCTTTGTCGTGGAATTGTTTCGGTGCGGTTACCTCACATTGGATATTATATCCAGGTCCGCCATTACCCATTCCATTTGGACATCCACCTTGGATAACAAAGTTAGGGATAACTCTATGAAAATTTAATCCGTCATAGAATTTTTTTTCAATTAAACTTTTGAAATTGTTAGTTGTAATTGGAGTTTCGTTGTCGTATAATTCGGCAATCATATCTCCTTTGCTTGTAGAAATTTTTACTTTAGTCATAATATTATTTTTAACAATTATAAGAAAAATATTTTAATTGTCAAAATCTATTACAAATCTTATATCAAAACTAACCTTATAATAGTTAGTTTTATAACCTAACATTTTATTAATGTTTTCTAAATCTTCTACGATTTGGTTTTTTTCATAATAAAACCCATTAAGTACACAATCATCCATATCAGCCATATGTAAAATAACTGTGGCTCCACCACGTTTCACATCACCACGACAATCATTGGTGAACATCATATCTACCCACGAAGCGCTAAGGTAAAAATTAATCCTAAGACTAATTCTATCAATTTCATCTTTTTCAACCTTTAACGCCTCAATTCCTGTAATAAAATCATATTTTGGAACAATTAATTTTCCAATGATTCTTTCGTATATTTTATTTAAATCCATAGACATATTAATCCCAATTTAATAATAATTCTCCATCAGGAGAATAAAGTTTGAATGTGATTCTATGAAACTCAAGGCTAAGATATTTTGATAGGTGTTTTAAATGTTTTTCCACTAAATAATGAGGGTCAAAATCCATTTCATACATATTGTTCTTATCAATTGTAGGGTCGTTTAGAAAAATATTAAGAGACATATCATACCCAATAAAGTTAGGGTTGTCTTTAACTTTAACAATATCAATATGGTCTAACATCGGATATATACTTTTCAATATATCTGAGTTTAGTAATTTTGAAAATGAACTAATTAGTTTTTCTTCACCCATTTTAATATCTTCCTTGTAGATAAACGTGAATTACTTCAGGTATTTTTGTACAAATAACTTTATTTCCTTCATTATCAGTACAGTCAATACTAGGTAAATCTTTTATATATCGTTTTAGTTCTCTTGGACCTTTTTTTAGAGTGTTAACAATATGTGCTCTATTATATAGTTTTTCAGAATTAAATTGTTCTGAAATTACTTTTTTAATTAGAGAAACCATATCGGATTCTGTAAGTTTTATTATTCGTTTCATAACAAATAAATATCCTCATCACTCTAATATTTTCCAAACCTTTTTAATGGGTGAGCCTAATAGGTCGTCAAAATTACCAAGAACGAATGTAGATACTTTATCACTATAGTTTCTAATCTCAAAAATTAGAATCTCGTCAGAATGAATTTGTTCTTCATCTGTTACATTATAGTCTTTTCCGTCAATACTGATTATTTTTGTCATTTTATTATATTTTATTATTATAATAATAGTAAAATATTATTCAATAATCAAATTCTATGGAATATTTAAATTCTCAATAATAACAAAACCAATTAAACCTTCAATGTAATTTATAACCTGTTCTTCAGTACAATCACTTATAAGTTTCATATTAACTTCACCTGGTATTGATGTATCAGGGATTACTTTTAAATCTTCAAGAATTCTAAGGTTCTTAAGTTCAATTGCATATTTATCCATCGTATCATCAAAAACAATTTTATATCCCATTAAAATTTTTCTATGACTATCATAATAATCAGGATGAAGTAATCCCTCAAGAGCTGGAAACATTGTGATAGTATCGGCACCACCTCTCATTGAGTGTCTGTTAATTTGGGCAGATACTTGAGTAAATTTCTCCAATAATGTTTTATTCCATTTTAATTGTAATCCGACTTCAGGTTCATTGTTTTCTTTCCAACCCATAAAGTCCCACGTAACGATATTTTCCATAATAATACTTTTGATAAATTATAAGAAAAAAAATTAAATAAAAAAACCCATCCTTGTGAGATGGGTTTAATAATTTTAAATTATATGTTTTACCATTTAAAATCACTTAATCCATTAACTTTTGTGGCATTACCACCACCCCAAGAAGCAACTTTTAATTTTTTACCACCATCAATAAAATCTATAGCTAATGGTCTATCTGCACCACCATCTACCTCAGGTGATGAAATAACTAAAGTAGCACGACCTGAAGAAGGAGCTGAAGGGTCATTATTTTTATAATGAGGATTCCAATCCCAATATTTAACCGTATAAGCAGATATTATGTATTTTTTACCATCAGCAAGTACTTTATATACGGCTGATGAATATACTGTATTAGTATCAGGTAATTGATATCCTATATATATTACATCTGTCCACGGGTCATTATTTGTATCTGTCCATATCATAACTTGATGATTATTAGCCCTACATTCATCTGTAAATTTCCAATACCCAATCCAAGGTGCATCATTACTGGTTACGACAGAATCAGGTTTAATTTCAACGTGTTTAACACCAGGTTTCATAGTCTGTTGCTTATATTGAACTGTATCACCTTTTTTAAATTTAGCTTTAGGTGTATATTTTCCTAATCCTGACATTACATTATTTATAGTAACATCTTTACCTTTAGTATTCAAAAAATCAACAGATTCATCATTTTGTTCTATTCTAGATGGCTCAGTAGTTTTTTCTATTTTAGCTGGTTCAATATCATCTGAAGATACTTTACTACAAGAGGCAACTCCAAGTGATGATATTATACAAAGAGCATATGTTCTAAGTTTAGAACTAAAATCTTCTGTCATTTCTTCTGAATATTCGTCATTATCGTCAGATAAATCAACTGAAAGTGTTTTATGTTCACCTTCATCACTATCTCTATAATCAATTATTTTAACCTTAACGTTTCCTTCTTTTTCTGGGTCTAAATCTTTTAGACTATCAAATATCACATCTGAATCATTTTCGGATTCATTAATGGACATTATTCCTTTAATTCTCCTGATTTCGTTTATTATTTTCCTATTCATCATCTTTATAAATATACAAAGATTTGACTTATCAAATTGAATGTTTATTTTTAAAAAAAAACATTATGATATATCTAAACGTAATTCTAACAATCCTTTGTCTTATTTTATTCGCATTTTTGATGTTAGCAATCCGATTAATTTACGGAAACAAAAATAAAATGGGAATGTTCGGTCAATTTCCTCCTATGATGGGGAATGGAGGAAATCCATTTAATTTGAATGATTTCAAAAATTCAATGGCAACATTATCTGAATTGATGAAAAATAAGGGAAAGAGGTAATAACGTACTATTATTTAATAATAAAAAACGCAAACGAACCGTATATTAAAAATACAATAACACCTACCAAATCACTTGCACTTATTGTTCGTTCTACTTTAACAAATTGAATTTGTTTTGGTAAATGAGTTAAACTATCAACAGAGTTTGAAAGTAATTTTATACTATCGGATTTTATTTCTATGGTATTATTTTTACCGATAAAAACTTGGTTCATTTTAACTGCTTGTTTGGTTGTCATAATTACAACCGAATCACCATTAATGATTGTCTGTTTCGGGTACTGCGAGTAAGTCAAACTTGGTAACATTATCAGGCTTAATAATACTATTAAGTTCTTTCTTAGTTTGGGTAAGTTCATTCTGTGTTTTATTTAATTCTTGTTTGGTTTCAACTAATTCAGTTTTTAACTGACTATTAGTTTCTTTCAACACATTTATTGATGTAACGATATTTTTTACTTCCTTTTTTTCTTTTTCATTTGCAATATGAACAACCATTCCTGATTCTTCTAATCTCTTAGAACTCCTTTCAAGAATGATTGATAATGATGAATCAGAATCCATAATATCTTTTTCTGGTTTGATGGTATTATTAGTACAACCAATCATAATAATACTAATACTAAAAAATACGAGTAATTTCATATTATTTTATCTTCCCTAAATTTGTTAGTATCTCCAGTTTAGTTATTGCAACAGCAAAAGCACTATCACTACGCTTAAGTTGTGTTGATAAATTATCAACTTTAGTTTCTAATACTTCTATTTTATTTTCGTGCTTCTCAATTTGATTTGTATAGTTAAACTTACCATCGGCATATAAATAACCAATTGCAAGAATCACAATAAATAACAATCCCTTTACAGGGTCTTTAGAAAACTGGTCAAACGATATAGGTAATGTTGCCTTTGATGTTATACTACTTATAACATTCTCAGGTTTTTTTTCTGTTTCTTCCATAACTATTCTTCTGATTTATTTTGTTTATTTTTACCCCAAATTTTATCTACTGAAGATAAACCTAAACATCCAAACGCTAGTAACGCCACGGATTCTACTAATATACTAGAAGGTGCTTGAGACTCAGGTGAAAATGAGTTATGATACATTGTAACACACAATGCTAATGTTGCTAATAATCCACAAAGTCTTTTCATAGACATTTTTGAAGATTCGTCATAAAATATTTCTTTCATTTTACTATTGATTTTTATAATAAATATCCTAATCAATAAGAAAAAATAATTTTAATAGTATTTTTTTATGTGAACGGCAAATAAAAAACCCCATCCTTTTGAGACGGGGTTTTAATTCTTTTGTGTTAGATTACAATTTGATTTTACTTGAGTAACTTCTCAAACAATGTGCTGTCCACGTTAATAATCCTAAAATAATTGGGAATAATACTCCTGTTCCACCCATCATTGCTAAGTGTATTGCAACCGCTCCTGATAGATAAGATGAAAGTAATACTGCTCCATATATAGATGTTTTAGGGTGAATTAACAATGCAACACCAGCAAGTTCTACGATACCAAGTAACGCGAGGTAAGGTAAAAGATTCATAAATGTAAAGTTTGCAACCATTTCTTCTGTTGCCATAATTTTGGAAATACCCGACATACCAAGCATAAATGCTACAATCGCGGTGAATAACCATCCTAAGTTTTTAAGTGTTAGATATTTTTTCATAATTTTTAATTTGTAATTTTAATGATAGTTTAAAGTTTGATAATTGTCAATAAAGATTCTATCTGTTAAGAATTAGATGTTTGACTTTTATCAACACTTGTGTTAAGGTAGTATATAACTCCTCTTATTTTAATAAATTCTTTTTTGATATTTGGTAATAATGATGGGGTTGTCATCCAAGTTTCAACTAATCCTTTTCCTTCCATTGGTTTCATTACAATTTTTTTGTCCATAAATTTTATGGTACGTGTTATTTCTTTTTCCATAACCCCAAGTATAAGAAATAATAATGGAATATCAAATAATATAATTTATGATGTCATTTCTAAAACACATAAATAATTATATGTTCCATCATTTAATTTGAATAGAGCGGAGTCAACAACTTTGGTTCCAAAAGATGATGATGTTGTTCCTAATTTTTTTAATATTGCTGCTCTTGCTTTAGATTCACCTTGTTGTTGAGCGGTGGATATATCTTGAGAAATAGAATCACCAAATCCTTTTTTGTTGCTCATATCTGAATTTATTTTTGACCATTCAGTTTTTACTTGGTTTGGGTCTCTTCCTTTTGATGGTGCTGGAGCTGGTGTTTCAGGTTGCGATTGTCCTGAAACTTTTTTAACTAAATTATTAACACCTGTTTTAATTTTGTTTCCAAGATTTTTAATAAATTGTTGTTCTGTTACTATAATTTTCATATACAATAAATATTACACAACTTCATTAACTGGGTATGTGTGAGAAATTTTAAACCACTCACGAACAACCTCAGATAAAATCTTATTGATAAATTCTCCACCAAACCTTTTACCCAATCCATCCTTAACAATATCCGAAACAAAAATGGTTCCCGTTTTAATATCGTATAGAAAAAATTCGTTATACCACGTCTGTTCTAATTTATTATAATACAAATAAGGAAACCCGTAGTTCTTCTCAATAAATTTAACAATTTCTTTTTTCATCATACAATGATAATGGATTTTTGTCATAAAAAAAACCCCTTTGTTGGAGGGGTTTAATTTGCGGATGGTTCGTAGACATATACACCATTAATTCTTGCTCCGAGATACTTCCCTAAACCTTTAATCTGTTCTTTTAATACGTCAAACTCTTCTTGAGATATCTTCATAAAGTCAGAATATTTAAGTTCCAACCACACATCATAATTCGGTTTTTCATATGAATAAGAATGTGTATCTTCAGTTACTAGCACATTTGTAAACATAGGATATTTGTCTTTCAACATTCCCAAAATAAATTTTGCAATAGATTCTTTCACCTCAATAATTATTTTTTTAAACTTTGTAGAACTTTTAAATTTTCTTGTAATCTCTTTATACTCTTAAGTACATTTTTTCTATTTTTTCTTTTTGTTGAGCCCATAATATTTTTTATTTTTTATTTGATTCCCAATAATCTTTAATATGTTCATAAAAATTAGTGCGAATATATTGTTTTATTTGATTTCTGAATGTTACATATTCATCATTATCTAAATTAGTTTCATTGGCAATACTAACCGCAACATCATCCGCAATATGTAATAATAAATGGTCTAATGGGACATAATTTAAATCATTTTGATGTTTTGCCATTAAAAGTAGATTGTCAATTCTGCGTTTAATATCTGATTCTCTTCTGATTAATTTATATTGTTGTTCGGTTATAACATATTTCATATTATTTTTCGTCAGGAAGTTTAGTATCCTTTATGAATTTCTTATGAGAATCTTTGTAGGATTTCTGAGTTTCATCATTTACATCTTTGGTATATTGCCAATTCCAATACAAATTATCATTTGGTTTGAAACCATAAAATTCGTGTACTTTCTTTTGAGTTTCATTTACAACCTCACCATTCCAATTCTGTCCAACACAGATAAAACCTGTTTCAATATTTTTAATAATATTAGATTCACCTAATGTGGTATGTCTATTCTCCAACCAATTTAATCTTTCAATTAAGTTTTGATAATACATATTGGTTTGTCCCCACCTTACAGAACTAAAGAATATTACGGCATCAGATTCAAACAACTCTTTAGATATTTTCCATAGTTCATCTGACTTTTCATTAATATTTACCCAACATC
>Ga0114975_10003071_pt1 | contig 11270 bp, 20 predicted proteins | sample S_130626_EF_Meta_FD_87031 | JGI IMG/M metagenome (GOLD analysis project Ga0114975, IMG submission 87031) | Freshwater microbial communities from Lake Simoncouche, Canada to study carbon cycling - S_130626_EF_MetaG | ecosystem: Environmental > Aquatic > Freshwater > Lake | place: Lake...
ATACGACCTTTAACCTCGGCATATGCTATTAAATTCTTGTCTTTATCAAATACTTTATAGTCTATATCGTGTGGGTCTAGTTTTTTAAATGAACCTCCAAAAATACTAACAAATAATTCAATTGCTTTTTTCTCCCTAATCAAGTCCACATCTGTTTCAAAAGTCATCATCTTCCATTGATTTTAATATCAGTCGTAGGTCTATAATTAAATTTCTAATATCTTTTTCTGCAAGCACAAAATCTCTATCTACTAAACTTTCGTATATGTTAGCTAACAGCGAATGCTGCTCAAGTATCCTAAAGCAAATGCGTTCTGCTCGTGAATTTTCTATATTAAAATTATCTCCCATATTCCAAAATTAGTATTTTTAACCAACATATGCATCTAAATCAGGTTTGATAACTAAATAATACTCATCTACTCCATTGGGCTTTATCTCTGAGTTCCATATTTTTAGCATCCTTCTTCTATGATATGTGTCGTTGTAGCGATATTCCCTAATCAGTTTATCACTTTTAAATAATAGCATCATCCCCCTTGATTTGAACCACTGCTTCTCTTTTTTCATTTAATTTGATTTTTTCTCCTTTAAATACCTCTACTTTTACACCGTGGTTTTTTAATTCTTTAAGTCTATACTCCTGTAACTTAGATAGTTTGCCATCCGGTTTCTTTACTTCTACGAATAAAACGTTGGAATTTGGCGGAATAGCTATCAGGTCAGGTATTCCATTCTTGTTGGTGTTAATCAATTTGATGACATAATACCCCTGAGACTCCAATTCCTTAATTTTGTTGGACTGTATTTGCTGTTCTTTCATTCGTTTGTTTTAACAGGTCTTTGATAGATAGGCTAATATGATTACATTCTTCAATAAAATCAAGTAACTTATACAATTCTTCTTCCGTAAAGGCAAACCTATTTGCTAAGAAAAACTCGTAAGGCATACAGCTTTCATCTAAATCAATCTCATCTAACTGAACAGCTAAAGTTTTCTGTGGGAGAACCATTAACGTAAAGATGATAGTATACTCTTCACCTTCTTTAATCCATTTACTCTTAGGTACTTTGCTTGGGCGATTCTTGTCGTCTACGCATATACATTTTATCATATTTTTTTGTCATTTATTTAGATTTGATATAAAGTAAAGCTATAACTTGACAAAAGTTAACTTGACTTTATAATTTAGTTACAACAATTAACAGGATTAGCCCTGACTATATTACAAACTTTGTCAAATCTGCATAGGTTTTTCGGAAAAATTCATGCAAAAGTTTGCTAATAGTAAACTTATCAATCACAAAAGTTGCTTTATAGTACAACTTTGAGCCGTAAATGATTGATAAACGGCTCAAGAATTATTGATAAAGTGTCTTATAAAGCACAAAAGCATATCAGAATGTGCATTTTATGACTCATTATGCCATCATTAGTGTCATTTAATGCACTTTATGGTGGATATACCATTCATCCTTTATATTTTCTTAGACCAATAAAGCATTTCATTACCTCCATAAGCATATTGAGGGAAATAAAACTTAAAACCTTTTGCTATCAAGTTGTTTACACTTGGGTAGTTATCCCTACTTGTATATGTTATAACTATATAGCATCCTTTATCTTTTGCCGCTTTAACCCTTGTGTTTATAAGTTTCTTTTGGAATCCTTTCCCTCTATATTGTTTTTTAACCCAAGCCCTGATGAATATGCAAATGCCTTCTGCGTATATTGAACCGCAATATGCCCCGATTTTACCTTTTTTATCTAAATATACCCACCACTCTCTGTTCTCTTTAAACTCATTATTGCATCCTAAAAAAATATTTTTGTCCATTATTTGAACACGCTCGTATAGGTCACTATTTATAACCCTACCAAAACTGAATATTTTTTTAGCCTTAAGCATCTTTTAATATTATTTCATCCGGTCTTGAAAGTTCTTCTTTAATATATACACTTTTGCCACCCCTTACTGAGGCTAAATTTTTCTTTATATTATCCTCCATTCTATATAGTTCCTGTAGTTTTTTTACAAGCCACGCTTCCTGTTGATTTAAATTCATTTTATTCCAATTCTTAGGATGTTTCATATTCAAACTAATGTATCTTATTATTAATTATTCTTTTGTTAATTACCTCAAAATCGCCACTTTTTTCAACCAATATATGTGCGAATCCTAAGTTATGCTTTGTATTATGAGGGTCATAATCAGGTGCAAGTGTACAAAGACAACCCGTACTCCAACAAGATATAGGTTCCTCTTTTATATTTGTCTCCGAGTGATTAGAAGTGGAGTGAACGTGACCTATTATCATTGAACTTTTTGCTCTCATAAATACTCCACGTGCGGCATTTACCGGAGCCATAAAGCCTCTTACTATTGTGTGTCCGTGTAGCATATGCAATTTACCCGCTCTTACTACTATTTGCTGTTCATAAAAGTCTACATTATACTTTTTAAGGTCAAGTCTTTGTGGTAATCTAAAGTATTCATCGTTAAAAAGCATTGGTGCTTTCTTCATTAGATACCTAACATACCAATTATCGTGGTTTCCTTCTATCCAAATGATATGTGCTTTAGGAAATTTTGTCCTTAAGTGAGATAGAAATATTTGACAATACTCAAACCATTCTATTACATCATCCGCTGACGGGGGAGGTGCATCGTGATTAGTGAATGGTGTATTATCTAATACATCTCCCCCTAATACTATACAATTAATCTTGTTTTTAACTCCGTAATCAATGGCTAATTTGATAGCCTCGTTATCTTGATTAGGTATATGTATATCACTTAACCATAAAATATTATTACTGCTTAATGGTAAATCAACAAACTCTCTATTGGTCATTCTTGTTGGTGGCAAGTCAGGAGTGTGCTGTATTTTTATTTTTTTTGAAGAATAAATACCTGCGGCTCCTGTTATCCTCCTTATTTTTGTTCTTGCATCTTCTGCATTTTCAAATACGTGAGGATGGTCATTGTAAAGTTTCGCAGCAATTGAACTTTTACTTATTGATGGGAATTTAGATATGTACTCTAAAGCCAATTGGTCTTTTATTTTCATATTACAAAATTAGTGTTTTTTCAAAATGCTTTAGTGTATAATCTTTTTTCTTTGTGACAGCCTTATATATATCATATTCAATGCCTCCCTTAGAGAAAATCCAATACACTTGATTCTCGAGTCTTTCCTTTGTAGTCATACGGTCTTTGCTCTGCCAATAACTCGTAGCACTGAAATCAATATTGTAATAAACTAAGTACTTAGCTTGCCTCAAGCTAATTCCCTCACGCCCACTCACAATCTGCAACGCTATGCTTTTGCCGGTGTCTTCGAAGACACTTAACTCTGAGGTTAAGTCATCTCCAAGCACTTGTTTCAATGCGTTGTACTCTTCTTTAAACTTATAGAATATACCAATCTTGCAACCCTTAAATCTTTTTTTTATAAACTCAGCCTTGCTTAAGTCTAATATCATTGACTCTCCGTTCTCAAACTTAATGGTACCACTGCATAACTGATGCACCTTCATCATCAATTTAACGGGAGTATCTGCCAAAATTATGTTTTCTTTTCCTTCTACAACTAAATCTCTCTTTAATTTTTTAATAATTTTATAAGTCATCTCCTTCATCTCAACCTCTAATACCTCTTCAGTTGTCTCTGAATTAAATCCTGCTTGGGCTTGCGTATAGTTAATGGTATACGGCTCCATCAACTTAAGTATAGAATCTCTGCCGTGGCTATAGTCTTTTATGAATAGACCATTTATCTTTTTTTGCTTTACATCAACGTGCACGTCAGAGAATCTGTAGAAGTTTTTAAATTCTCTAAATGGGGTATTTGGTATAAAACATACTTGATGGTACATCTGCGAGTATGACTCAGGTGTTGGTGTACCTGATAATAAAATCACCATAGACTTATGCGTTCTTACTACTTGACTGACTAACTCAGCACGTCCACTTGGTTTAGGGAACGCCCCCATACAATGGGCTTCATCGCATATAACGACATCCCATTTCTTGTCGTTCATAACAAGGTGCAGGCTTTCATAGTTGATAACGCACAGGGAGTAGTTTGTGTTTAACGCAGTGTAGTCGGCTTCGATTGAACTAATTGCTTTCTTTTTTGTTATAAACAAAACATTCTCGACATTACATAGCTTTGCTATTGCAAGACTTGTTAGCGTCTTGCCGGTACGTACTTCCATAGCAAGATATAAAAATCTATGTTTACTGATTATACCATACCCCTTGTTTACAATGTCAACTTGGTAATCTCTAAGAACTATACCGCCATCTTCTTCTGCTTCGTATAACTCTTTATAATGCTTAGCGCTATCAATTATGTCAGTTATTGTTTTATCATCAGTGTTATACTTTAAAATCTTCCTAATCTCTACCGCCTTTCCTCTGCCTGACTTTACCTCTTTTGTTTGTGTCACAACATTCTTTAGCGTTTCGCAGTATTCCCACATTGCCTTGTTATCATATCCCGAGGTACGTTCAATCATTTTTTAATTTTAAAAAGGTGCTTCTTCAAGTCCCTCCGGTTTGCTTTTAATTATTATCCATCTTCCTTGTTGGTCTCTATCTTCCTGTGGCGTTAGACCAACCTTAAAAATGCCATAGGCAATAAGCCACTTATAGAACTTAGTTCGACTTACACTCATCCTACCTCTCGGTCCGTAGTCGGGATACTCATCCACAAAGTTAGAGTATAACTCATTCTTGTAAAGTCTTGTATCCATTTGTAGCATAACCTCTCTATTCTGATGCGTATCAACAAGTCCACACCACTCAATAAACTCGTGGCAAGTCTCTGCTGACAACTGACGAATCTTAAGGTTCACAAACTTACTCTTGACAAGTCCGGTCTTAATATAACTTGTTAAACAACCAATCATATAGTTGTCAAACTCGCACCAATCCTCATCATTCCAATCGCCAAACATCAACTTTCCAAACTCATCAAGAGGAGTAAACTCTTTGGTATAATACTGATGCAACTCCAACTCCCACTTTCTTCTCGCAAATGAATTGCCGGCTCCTTTAATGGCATAGTTTGTAGTGATAGCTATCTTAGGAGAACGACTAAATGGAATTTTTATTGCATCTTTATTCTTTTTCTCTAATGTTAACCCTTCTGTTACAACTGAGAAAAGTCTCTCGAAGTCAAAATGCTTTCTAACATCATCGAAGCAAAGTATCTGCGTGTCTGCTGACACCAACTGATAAGCGAAGCTACGCTCAAAAGCAAATGACTTACCATCAATGACAACTAATTTCTTCATCTTGCTAAGTGCGTTCATCAATAGTCCCTTTCCTGTTCCACCCTCAGGGTTATCGCTGATAACCTCATCGTTCAAAATAATTGCAGGACAAAACGATAGGTTCTTATACCCGTGCATTAAAAATCCAAGTGTACTCTCCATTGACTTAACTCTCTGTTCATCTCCACCATTGATATTGCTCACAAATTTTTTGAAGTCGCACCTTTCGGTTACGCTACATATGTTGAAGTTCCTATCTATCACGTGGTCTTTCCATACGTATCCTCCTAAGTCCAAATAGTCAAGTGTTGTAATACCTTCTCTGCTAATCTTAACTGCACAATTCTTGTAGTACAAGTATGATGCATCTTTGGTATCAGCAATAAAGTATATCTCAATCGTTGATAGCATTGATAAGAACTCTTCCCTAAAGAATCTTGTATTGTCAGCAAAATAATTGTATACACCGATATCATCTAACTCCAATAAGTGCGTAAGCACAAAGTCCTTTATCTCTTTGTCAGATGTGTGGTCAATTAAATTATTAGTCACCTTCACAAATATATAATTCTTACCACCCTCGGGGCAGTACTTATAAAATCCATTGTCTTCTAAAAATTGTTTTAGCTGTATATGTACCACTCTTATAACCCCTCTATCGTTTCTATCCCAAAAGGTTTGCATCGCATTCTCTTCCTCAACCTTATTGAGTACCGATTCGATAGTCTCGCTATCCAAGTTGGAGTCTTGCAATTGGATGCGAATCTCTTTTTTTGAGACACCTCTCATCAGTTTTGCTTTGATAGTATTAATACGCTCTTCATCCTCGTAGTACTTAGTACCAAAGTTTGTGGTATGCCTGTACGCTGAATCTATTGTTATACCAATCTCTCTTAGCGTAAAGTCATCTGATGCAAACTGATTAAGTACATACGATGCAAGACTTTTATTAACTCCAAAATCATTGAATGCCATTGCAAGTACATATGCATTCTGATTACGTTGTCCTTCGCTCATAGGATATTTTTTCTCCCACCACTTAACAAGTATCTCCACAATCTTATTCTCATCAGTGATAGGTATCGTAGCCTTATCTCTTGTACGGCTAACCTCTGTATACTCCGGCTCCTCGATTACATCCCAAATACTACTATTCTCATTAATCGCAATTAGAGGGTCATAGGACTCGTAACACACTCGGCTAAGGTTCTTGCTCGTCTTATCGAAGTAAGATGAATTAAAGTACTTTTCTAAGCTATTAAAGTACATCGTATGATTCTCTGCATCTGCCGGAATCTTTACAAGTACTTTTAATCCATTACCCGAAGGAGAGATGAATACTGAAAATACATACTTGTTCTTTGACAAGTTCTCTTTGTCGTGCAATAGTTCTTTCATCTTGGTATAACCATCGAAGTCCAAACATATCAAACCTGAATGTTCTATTATGGATACATCTGTTCTTTTTTGGAACGTACCACTAAAACATATTGCCGGAAGTCCTTTCTTTAATTCTTGTCTATCGGGTTTACTCTTCTCCAACCTTATTCTTTTCACCAAATCCTTAGTAGCACCGGCTCCCTCCTTGATTCTATCGAGTATAACGTGTACATCTCGGAAGAATGGTGTGTCAGTATCTCTAATATTTTGGAATATCGTCACATTATGTACCATTTTATGTCGGTTTTATGTCGTTTTTAACTATCTAACTATCTGATTACTAACTACTATGTCGATTATGTCGATTTTAAGTTCTATTATTAATTTAAAAAAATAATAAAGAATATAAAAACACATAGAGAGAATATACAGGAAACACATCGACATTTTCGTCACGGATTAGAGGTAAAAAAAGGGGAAGTTTTCACTCCCCCAATCTTACTTACTAAATTGGTGTTACCTAAAAAGGCAACTCCTCTCCATCATCTTCGGGTTCAGCTTTCTTTGGGGTTTGCTTTACTTTTGGGATAGACTCTTCTTGTGGCTTACCGCCATCTTTCTTTGGTTCATAGGTGTCCAACTCAACATAATGATTGCCACTACGTGCAGTCTTAATGTTAAGGTTCACCCAACCATTTTTCTCGTGCTGACGGATAAAGGCAACAGCCTCATCCGATTTCATTGACAATCTCCCAACAACAAATGCGGGAGCGTTTTCTCCTCTCTTAAAAGAGAAACCATCTGCAAAGACTTTTTCATCTTGGCTCATAGTGTTTAAATTTATGTTTGCGTTAATCTATCTTATACCGATTGGAATACCTTTAACGCTAAGTATCCCATCAGCTTTTTCAGTGTCTTTAAAGACACAATAATTTATAACAAGTACTCGTCAATGTAATAGTTAGCAATATCATCCGTCGGCTTAGCACTAAAGTATTTATTATATACCTCAATGGCTTTGCCAACTTTTATCTCACCACCTCTTACAAAGTCCTCCGTTGGTCTAAAGACACCTAACACTCCTGTTCCCTTATCAATTACATAGAAAACCAATGGCTTCCCAAATAACTGCTGATAAAGATAACACTGAGAATCGTAATTATACGCCTTTGCTGAATATTTAAATTTATGAATGTCACTCGTTGTCTTAAGGTCAATCACTGATAAATCTGTTACGATATCAGCCTTACCCTTCCACGTCATACCTTGTATCTCAGAAATAGCCGGCACCTCATACTGATTACCACTCTTGTAGATTTCCTCAAAGAATGAGATGTTCCCGTTGATTATCTTAACCAACCATTCCACGTCGTCCATCTCTTTCTTTAACATACAAAATGGTAAGTTATTGGTTTCGCAGAATGCTTTATACTCTTTAGTAGTACGTGTACTCACATCTACGAATGGTGTACCCTTTGCTTTCTCAGGCTCTAATATTAACTGATGAAAATATCTTCCATCCATAAAAGCCTTATTGTCTTCTCTTGGTTTACCAAAGTCTTGAGGATTGCTTAGTAGTGTTCCAATGTCTGAATTGGATAGGTAGTTCTTACCAATACCACTATAGTATTCGCTGTCATCTCTGAGCAACGTTATAATTTGTGATGTATCTTCCATTACTATGCGTTTATAAGGTTAGCTATTTCCTTCTTAATGGCAGGTGTCATCTTGTACTTTCGGTTTAATTGCTGACCTATTTTCTCAAGTCCTAAACTCTTGTTCGCTGTAACATATTTAATTACGTTGTCCCAATTAGCATCACCCTTCTTTAGTTCAGCTAAAGTATCTGACTTCATCTCCTTAAGTGGCTGTGATGGTGCCGTAGGCTTTACGTCAGGCTCACCCTCAGGTAAATCCTCTCCGGCAAAGATGTACAACCCTAATCCAAACATAGCTAAATTCTTAACCAAGCAACGCATAATGGTTTTGTTGATATCGAATGTCGTCGCTGCCTCGACTTGCTTATCACCATAGCGTGTGCTATAAGTGTATGATGTCTTCCTCATAGACTTATTGGCTCCATCCATAACCGGCAACCACATCTCCAATGTTTCGCCTTCTATTGTTACATTGGTGTGGCACATAAATCCAAGCGATTCATCATACTCAGTTTCCCCAACCTTGTAGATGGCATCGGGACACGCCCTCTTTACTTCTGACCACGCCCAAGCCCACGATAGGTAACTTAGGTCTTTTTTCTTTTCAATGTGTTCGTTCAGATTGATTGCTGATAGCTTCTCGAATGTTGTCATTTGATTTGATTTAATTGATTACTGATTGATTTGATTAGATAAAAACCGCCTTCTCCACATCCTTCACCACTGATACATAGTCCTTGTCTTCTGCAATCTTCTGTTCGACTGATGCTATGCCGTGAATGATGGATGAATGCTTAATGTCATAACCCGCTTCGTTCATATACTTTTGGATATACGTTATCTGCATAGGTCTCTTTGAACATAGGTAGTACACAAGATGCCTCGCATCTACTAACTCTCTCTTCTTTGATTTAGAAAAAATCTCATCCTTGCTTATTCCAAACAAGTCGGAAACCCTTTCTACATACTGATTGAAAACATCGTGTTTCATAATATAATTTAATTTAAGACAACAAACATACGACAATATGTTCACGTATCGTTCATTTATTTGTTAATTTTTTCCAACAATTTTACCTCTACTTCATCAAGTGAACGACTGCTGAAACTATCGTCTAAATAAAATATACCCGACTTCAACACTTGTATGTATGCACCTCCACTATAGTGAACCACATCGGTGCAATCATCGTGCAAGTTTTCATTTGGATTTTTGTCAACAAACAATTCTCTACACATAAATCTTCCGCTGTCAATAAACTTCTCCATCTTTTTAAAATTTAAATTTTTAATAAATTACCCATAAATAACCTCGCCCATAGCTAAGTACTGAAACACTATATCTGCTGAATCGCCATCGCCTTCTTCTTTTATATGCTTATCCAATGCCCACTTAAGTTCGCTATCTGCCAACGCTTGTAGTCTTACTTGCATAGTACCTCTGCTTATTTTCCCAACCTCATACTCTTCATCTTCTGCATCGTTGATGCTTACCTCTACATTGTGGTCTAAGATTGCTTTTAAGATAGCTGTACTCAAGTAAGGGTCTTCCTCTCTCGAGACTGCTCTTCTTATTGCTTTGATTGACTTCTCCGGTATGTAGTACCAATAGTTACTACCACCCTCTAACGCTGTTACGAAAATATCTTCTAAGACTTCTCGTTTTACTCCTTGAATGATTTTGATTTCCATTTTACTTGATTTGATTTTATTGAATTGATACCATTACTACTACGTTTTCATCTAACTCGGATAGCTTATCTTCAAACTCATCAGCCATCTGTTCAAAGTCATAAACATTCTTTCCTGTCACCTCATCTACGTAAAAACATACGTTTACTTCGATTGTCGTTTTTTGATTTTCCATTTGATTATTTGATTTGATTTTTAATTAAATATTCAAACACCTCATCATAGATAGTATCATACTCATAGGCAATGTGTCCTTTGTAAACCATTACTCCGTTTTTCTCGTGCAAAGTTACAACTCCCGTATTCTCATACTTTTTATCTACGATTAGTGCTGTCATCTCTGATGCCAACTCATTTAGATAGAAGGTCGCCTTTGGCGTACCATTGATTACATTTTCCATTTTATTTTAATATTAGATTAGTAAATACGGCAACCACGAATTGTTCGTAACTGAATTTCTTTTTTCTTTTTGGAATAGCTTCATACTCCTTTGTCAACTTATCTTGAAAGTCTCCCATAAACTCATAGAGCATACGAAAGTATATATCAACTTGTTTTTTAACTCCTACGGGCATTTTTTTACTTTTCATTAGTCTTTAATTTTTTTGATTTCTAAATCGTCACATACATCGTCAATGGCAAAAAAGATTTGTTCCATTGTAGCGTCATTGTGCATTGCTCTATCAAGTACATCGTATGCCACCTCCTCACTACACTTGTAGTTCTGAGTAACATCCCCTGTCGTCCATAGATTGTTAACGTAATATCCATTACTTCTAAGCAACTCTCTTGCCCTTGAAACATCTTTCAATTCTTCCCTTAATCGCTTTACCTCATCTCGAAGAAAGTCGATTTCGATTTGTGCCGTAGCACTCTGTGTCATCTCGTAGTGATTTTTTGACATATTGATTTGGTTTTAATTATTAACTCTTTTACTGAACTCATTACAACTATCACTGCATACAGCATAATAGCTATAGGCAGTGATATCATAATAAAAAATAGCATATTAGCTATGGCTGATAACAACTCTTTTGTCATATGGATTTTTTTAAAATGATATAACTTCAAAGTCTTGATAGAATGTGATGGTCGACTTCGGATACCTTTGCTCTAAAGCATTTACGTACTCCTCATTGCTGTACATAATGTCATTCTCCCGCTCGTAGTCAACCATAGGCTGAATGATTTTTTTGATTTGCTCCTCATTTAAGGATGTCATTAGGAAGAAGTCCTCTTCTCCCCAAGCGCTCG
>Ga0114975_10003072_pt1 | contig 11268 bp, 6 predicted proteins | sample S_130626_EF_Meta_FD_87031 | JGI IMG/M metagenome (GOLD analysis project Ga0114975, IMG submission 87031) | Freshwater microbial communities from Lake Simoncouche, Canada to study carbon cycling - S_130626_EF_MetaG | ecosystem: Environmental > Aquatic > Freshwater > Lake | place: Lake...
CCGTCTTGCCATACGCTGAATTTTAGGTAATCGGGAAATGCAGGTGAATCAAATGTATACGTGTAGTAAGAGCCCAGCGGATCGCCTGTGGTAGAGATGGCGATGTAGATTTCATTGTTGAAGAATGAACCAAATTGCGCAAGAAACCAACGGTCTGCAGCCTTATCATACATCACGATGGGGTCGCCGTTGTTTTGGGTGTCGGGATTCCATAAGGCACCTAGCGATTGTGCGCTACCAATCGTCGCTCCTGTCGTTTTGTTGTAAACGCGAAAGGTGGTTGCGTTAATCATTTGAACGTAATGATTCAGGCCTACGGCGCCTGATGGATCGAAGGGGCGTGATCCACCGCTCGATTGACCTGCGAAGTTGGCGCGCAGCTGTGTTCCATTTTTAGTGCCCATCTCTTTCTGCATGCTCGCGTCGTCATTTTGGTATGGAGAGCCATCAGCACCTGTAAATTCAAAGTATTGCGGCTGGCGCTTCAAACGATCTTTTGATTCACGAATTTCCTCCTTCTTATTGCTTTTTTCCGGAAGACCTTGCATATCGCGAAGTGGTTTTGTAACGCGAAATTCTTTTGCTACAATAAAACCGGAGGATGGTTGAAACTCCTGAGCGCCTGCAGTAAGAATTGCGCAGACGAGGAACAGCATGCTAACAATCGTTTTCATCTAATTAAGTTGGTTAATACACAGAATTTGTGCGTCGAAAGTAATTGACTTCAGATTGACACAGCATGCATTGAAAGACCTATTTTGCGTCGAAAATGCGTGCACTATGAACAGAAGAAATTTTGTAAAAACTACTGCAATGGCCACTGCTGGCGGGCTTTTGGCGCCAAACGTCTTGCGAGCCAATAGCCCAGCTGTTGATAAAAAGGTTCGATTGGGTATGATTGCGGTCGGCTTTCGGGGTCAGTCGCACATCGAAGAATTGTTGAAGCGAAACGATGTCGAGTTGGTCGCTTTTGCCGATCCGGATGCACGCATGATGGCCGATGCGCAGGCACTCATGAACAAGTATGGTAAGACGCCGGCTGCAGAGTATGGCAATGGAGATTATCACTACCGTGAAATGCTGCAGCGTGATGATATCGATGCCGTCATTGTTTCATCACCTTGGGAGTGGCATGCTCGTCATGGCTGCGACGCCATGCGCGCGGGCAAAATCGTGGGAATGGAAGTATGCGGCGCGATGACGTTGGGCGAATGCTGGGAGTATGTGCGCACGCAAGAAGAGACAGGGGTGCCCATTATGATGTTGGAAAACGTTTGCTATCGTCGCGATGTGATGGCCGTGCTCAACATGGTTCGTACGGGATTGTTTGGTGAACTTGTTCATGCGCAAGGAGGCTACGAGCACGATCTGCGCGGCGTGCTTTTCAACGACGGACAATCGGCCTACAACGCCGGTGTTGAGTTTGGTGAAAAGGGATACAGTGAAGCCAAGTGGCGCACCAACCACTATGTGAATCGCAATGGTGAATTGTATCCTACGCATGGCTTAGGCCCCGTTGCAACCATGCTCAATATTAACCGAGGAAATCGGCTGGTGCGACTGTCGTCTTTTTCTTCAAAGGCACGTGGACTGAACAATTACATCGTCAATCACGAAAAGGGAGGCGCTGTTCATCCCAATGCAAGTGTTGCGTTCAAGCAAGGTGATGTGGTGACCACACAGATACAATGTGCCAATGGTGAGACGATTTTGCTCACGCATGATACCTCTTTGCAACGTCCGTATAATCTTGGATTCAGAGTTCAGGGCACGCAAGGCTTGTGGCAGGATTTCGGTTGGGGCGATCCCGATCAGGGGTTCGTTTATTTTGAACGCGAAATGAAACACAGCCATCGTTGGGAAAACTCGAAAGAGTGGATCGATAAGTATGATCATCCGCTATGGAAGCGCTATGCAAAGGACGCCGAAACGGCGGGTCATGGTGGAATGGATTTCTTCGTTCTCAACTCGTTTATAGAATGCGTAAAAAACAAGTTGCCATTCGCACTTGATGTGTATGACCTCGCCACTTGGTATGCTATTACACCACTGTCTGAGGAGTCGGTAGCTCGCGATGGAGCCATGGTTGAAATTCCGGATTTTACTGCCGGAGCGTGGAAGAATCGAGAACCTGTATTTGCGTTGGATAGTTTGTATTAAATCATAATTGGCAGCTAAATTTTTGTTTATTTGTTCATTAATAATGAAACATAATTTACTATTCTTTGCCTTGCTGGCCTTAACGAGTGGGCTGCTTTCACAGCCGTATTCAATTATTCTGGGAAGGCCTACGGACAATTCCATTACCTTAAGTATTCTTTTTGATCAGCCGATGCTATATCAACTAGAGTATGGATTACAGTCTGGTAATTATTCCATAACCGGTCCGGAGCTCACTTCCACCCTCGGAATACCGGATGAAGTAGAGTTGAATAATTTGGCAGCGAACACGCTCTATTATTATCGACTACTTTACAGGGCCGATGCTTTCTCGGAATATACGGTATCACCTGAGTACCATTTTCATACACAGCGCCCACCGGGTAGCTCATTTACGTTTACCATAGAGGCTGATGAACATCTTTACGACCATAAGGGAACACCTGAGATATATAATTTGACCTTGCAGAACCAGGCCAATGCAAATCCTGATTTTATGCTTTCCTTGGGCGACATGTTTGGTGATGATCATAACCCATTTACGATTACCGAAGCTGAACTGGATTCGCTTCATAAATACTATCGTCCCTATTTGGGTTCTATTTGCCACTCGATACCATTTTACTTCTGCTTAGGAAATCACGAGGGCGAGAATGACTTTTACATGGGTATGAATGCTCCCGAGAATTTGGCAATCTGGGGCACGAAGTATCGGCAGCTATATTACCCCAATCCATATCCAAACTCTTTCTATTCTGGCAATGACGCCATCGAAGATTATGGAATTGGACATCCGGAGAATTACTATGCATGGACCTGGGGTGACGCTTTATTTGTTGTATTAGATGTGTATCGCGACCAATGTGATACCAGCGCCATTCCGCATAGATGGGCTTGGTCGCTTGGTGATGATCAATACTTCTGGTTAAAGGAAACGTTGGAAGGAAGTTCAGCACAGCACAAATTCGTTTTCGGGCATCACGTGTCAGGTTGGGATCGAGGTGCGGCTGCTTTAGCTTCTGAGTTTGAATGGGGGGGCAACAATCAAAACGGAACATGGGGTTTTAATGCAAATCGTCCGGGATTACCCATGCCTATTCATCAACTCATGGTACAAAATGGCGTGGATGTTTTTTTTCAAGGACATGATCATGTGTTCTCGCATGAAATATTAGATGGGCTGGTATATCAAACGTTGCCTATGGCAGCTGATTCAACCTATGAGCTTGGTTTTATCGCCAATGCTGATGCTTTTTTGAGCGATACGTTGAGAGGTACCGGCAGTCTTGAGGTATTTGTTTCTCCATCATGTACACGAGTCGATTTTGTAAGTGCTTGGTTGCCGGGGGCTCAATTGGATGGACCCCATCAAAATGGTGAAGTCTTATTCTCCTATACATTGGGAGATTGCAGTGAAAACGGAGTAGATGAAATAGCCACAACCCAAGAATTGAAGGTCTATCCCATTCCTGCTGAAGATTATTTGGTTGTATCACTCGGTAGCGCCCCGAAGGACGCCGTTGTCAAATTTTCAAATGCAACCGGAGCAGAGGTTCTCAGAGCCGAATTGGGACGTATTGACGTAAGCGCTTTGCCAAACGGACTCTATTATATTAGTGTTGAGACCAATCATGGAATTGAAACCAAACGAATTGTTCTAGAGAAATAGAAAATGAAAAATACTGCATTATTGGTGCTCTGTATGACTTGTTTAAATGCAACGGCCCAACTCGTCGTCCACGCTGAATTCCTCGGAAGAGTTTCCGACCATTCTGCTACCGTGAAAATGTTTTTTGATAATGATGTCGAGGTAAGAGTGCAATATGGCCAGGCATCAGGACAATATGATTATGAAACGAATTGGCAAGTGGTGCCGATCGGTGAGCCTGCAGAGTTGATTATGGATAGCTGCATGGCGGATGCTACTTGTTTTTATAGGGTAAAGTATCGAGCGTTAGGATCAACGAACGTTATCGTGCGAGACGAACATTCGTTTCATACCGCAAGGCCAACACAACAGGCCTTTACTTTTGTTGTGCAGGCTGATCCGCATATGGATGAGCAATCGGATACCGCTATTTATATGCGTTGCTTGCAAAATCAGCAGGCCGATAATCCTGACTTTATTGTGGATATGGGCGATGTAGTAATGACCGATAAATTGAAGAATGCAGAAAATGTGGTCACCGAAGATACCGTTCGATGGCGCACTGAATTTATGCGAACTTATTACGAGGACATCAGTCATTCAACCCCTTTTTATATGGTGCTGGGAAATCATGAGGGTGAAACAGGTTGGAATCTTGATGGCACTTCGAACAATTTTGCGGTATGGGCAACGAATCTTCGTAAAAAGTTCTTTCTAAATCCTGAACCGAATGATTTTTATGTGGGTGATGAAACGGAGTTTGAATTTGTCGGGCTTCGCCAGGATTACTATGCATGGCATTGGGGTGATGCTTTGTTCTTGGTGCTCGACCCTTACTGGAATACTTTGGAGAAGCCTGATTCTACCCATGGATGGCGTTGGACTCTTGGCGAAACTCAATACAATTGGTTGAAGCAAACTCTTGAGCAAAGTTCTGCCACTTTTAAATTTGTTTTTTGTCATCAACTAGTAGGTGGCACGCCTGAAGGCAGGGGCGGAATCGAGTACTCGGACCTGTATGAATGGGGAGGAAGTAATTTGGATGGTACAGCGGGATTTGCTGAAAACAGGCCTGGCTGGTATGCTCCTATTAAGCAGTTGCTTTTTGAGAATCGAGTTACAATCTTTTTTCATGGCCATGACCATTTCTTTGCTAAGCAAGAACGAGATTGCTTGATTTATCAGGAATGCCCGCAGCCTAGTCACCCCAATTATGCCAATGCGAATCAGGCCGATGATTATGGGTATGTTGAAGGTTTAATATTGCCCAATTCGGGTCATCTGCGCCTGCAGGTAGCGCCAGAAGGCGTGAATGTAGATTATGTACGTGTTTATAAACCCGAAGATGAAAGTGCAACACGACATAACGGAGATGTTTCCGCATCCTATTTTATTCCTGCGGTTAATTGTTATGATACTTTGCTTAATTCGATTCCGGTTGTTTGGAATTCGGATTATCTCAACGAGTTGGTTTATCCGAATCCGTTTTCGGAACAGGTTACTATTTCCTTTAACCTACCACACTCCGATCGCGCCTCTATTTCCATTATGGATAACTATGGAAGACTTGTCCGAGAACTGGTTCAGAGCCATCCGCTGGAAGCAGGGGCTTTCAGTGTAATGTGGGATGGGAAAAATGATTATGGTCAAAAACAGATGGCTGGAAATTATCAATACTTTGTGCAGTGCGAGAGTGGTTTTACCGCTTCAGGTGTCATTGTGCTAACCAATTAATATCAAATCGTCATGCGTAAAGTTGCATTTAGTTTTTTGTTGATCCTCTTTTCGATTGTTTCGTCAGCTCACAATCTGCGTTATGACAACCAACTGATGCGCACTTGGACCAATATCAAAAGTGGTGAAGTTCTCAACGCTTCATTTGTTGTTGAAAAGGAAAATGAGGTTGTCGTTCAGGATGCGTCCCTGAATGTTCACAAGCTTTCACTGCTTCAGTTGTCATCCTATGATCGCTCTTGGCTTGCTTCACGTCGTTCATGGACCAAGACCATTAACGATGTGCGCGTTAAGAATGCAGAGAGCAGTAGTCGAAACCTTAACTTAATCCCAATATTAGCTGTGATAATTCTGTTGGGAATTGTCGCACAGCTTCTGACAACTAGAGGACGTAAGATGGCTGAGCTCCGTCCCGCTATGTTGTTACTGTGTAGTGCTTCGTTTTTCGCCTTTTCGTATTGGAAAGATCAGCCTGTTGAATTGGATACCGATCCGTCTGTCATAAACGAAGCCTTTGAGCCTTTCGTTCCGGCGGTGCATACCTACTATGATGACACCTACTTTTATGTGGAATCGCGTGGTATTCCTGAAACGCATGAAATGATGGTAGGAATCTCCAATCATGGTTGGCAACAGCAAGTGCCCATACCGCAATGTTATACGGGCAACAATGCATGGCCTATTCCGCTCAACCCGGTGTTGGCATCGAATCCAATTCCTGTTGATGACGTCCATTTTACGCGCGGAGCTATTGCAATAGCAGTTAATGGAGTGCCGATTTTTAATGTTCATACGAATACCGGTGTTGACTCTTACCTTGATGGGCAGCTAGATAATTACGGGGGACATTGTGGCCGGGCCGATGATTATCACTACCACATAGCACCTCTGCATCTTTACGATTACACGAACAATGCGCTACCGATTGCTTACGGATTGGACGGGTTCGCTGTATACGGTGCTCTGGAACCTGATCAATCACCTATGCAGCCTTTGGATGAAAATCATGGACACGTCGGAAGCGATGGAGTTTATCATTATCATGGCACTGCGGAAGCGCCCTATATGATTGCACGAATGGCAGGGGAGGTTGTAGAAGATGCTACAAATCAACTCGTGCCTCAGGCTGCAGCTCACCCAGTTCGCCCCTCCCTTACGCCGTTAAATGGTGCGCTCATAAACATGTGCGTTCCCAATGCGCAGGGTAATGGATACACACTCGGATACACCTTTAATGGACAGCAAGATTCTGTTGTTTATTCTTGGACTAACGATGGACAGTACACCTTTAACTTTTACACCACGGGAGACGGAGTTGCAGCTGTTGAACAGTATGCCGGTTTTGATCAATGTGTTGTTCCCGTGTCAATGCAAGAATTGGCATCGATTAATGCAATTGTAGTTTATCCAAATCCGTGTGAAGATCTTATACGGATACGTGACTTCAATGGGGCATGCTGTCGCTGGGTATTATACTCTTCAAATGGGACTATCGCCAAGCAATGGGAGCCGCGTGAAATTTCCAACGGAACTCTTGATTTGACTGGGATTCCGGCGGGGATATATTACCTCGAATGTCGAGGAGCATTTGAATACTCTATGCAGAAAATTGTAAAACAATGAGAGCGCCTTTAATTACATTCCTCATGTTCAGTCAGTCAGTTTTTTGGGCGCAAACATGGAATAGAACGATGCTCCATTTGCCCGACACCGGACAAGAATCTGACTTCACCACTTCGCCGGGCGAAGATTCTGATTATACTATTTTTCCACTTTCTTATTCTTTGCACAATGATGGCACATTGACCGATGAGGTTACCGGCTTGATGTGGCAAACACAAGACGGAGGAGAGATGACCTTTGAGGAAGCAGAAGCGTATTGCGATACACTGACTTCGGGAGGACATATCGATTGGAGATTACCAACCGCTTTGGAGTTGATGAGTATTCAGGATTTGCAGCAAAGCAATCCTTCCATTGATACACAGGCTTTTGAAGATACAGATGCAGAATATTGGTGGTCGTCGGATGCGCAAGCCAACGATCCAAATAAAATATGGGTAACTAATGCTGGCGGAGGAATTGGCAATCATCCCAAAACGGAAACAATTAGCGCGGGTGGCACTCATCGCTTTCATGCGCGCGCAGTGCGCATTGTGAATGCGCCAATCCAAATTAGTAATCGATTTGTTGTAAATGGGAATAACGTCATTTTGGATGCATTGACAGATTTAATGTGGCAACAAAGTGTGCCTGACGATACGCTCATTTGGGATGATGCGCTTCGCTATGCCGATACGGCCTCTTTTGCAGGATACACTGATTGGCGTTTACCTACAATAAAGGAAATTCATTCGATTAGTCAGGTTGATTTGATTAACCCATCCATTGATCCTGCATGGAGTAGCGTTGATGAAGCACGTAAATGGTGGTCGTCTACTACCTTATTGAACGACCCTCTTAAAGCTTGGTATTTATACTCTCGCTTTGGAATAACCACCTATGATGCGAAATCAATAATGCATCATGTGCGATTGGTGCGAGGAGGTGAATCAACTACTTCGGTTGAGGAAATAACGCAAGCTGGCAGTCTTTTCTATCCAATGCCTGCCGAGCATTTACTTCGTTGCAATAAATGCACAGGTTCTGTTTACACCGTTTATAACACTATTAGTGAAAAGGTTCTCCAATTGAAGGGCACAGGACCCTGGGAAATTGAGGTGTTGAGTCCGGGTTCCTATTTCATCATGGATGAAAATAGCCGTCAATCTTATCGATTACTCAAACGCTAGTAACGCTTTATTGCTCAGGCTTTTTTGCTTTTTTGCTTTCCGTACTCTCCTTCGTAACCGTAACCATAGCCGTAACCATATCCGTAACCATATCCGCGCATGGCTTTGTATCGGTTGAGGACAATGCCCATGCGCGGTAAGCGCCCTGCTGTGTGCATTGCTTCTATCGTTTCAAGCTGCGATTTGCGAATCAGTTTGGTGTTGATGATGTAAACAAAACAGTCGAGCTGATTTGAAATATGATAGGCATCCGATACCAAACCAATTGGTGCTGTATCTACAACGATGTAATCATAGTTTCTACGAAGTTCTGCAAGCAGCTCATTGAATCTGTTGCTCATGAGCATTTCGGAAGGGTTTGGCGGAATAGGCCCTGAAGCAATCAAATCGAAATGAAACGAATTTTCACCCTTCATAATAACCTCTTGCAAACTTGCTGTTGGTTTGGCGAGGTAATAACTCAATCCTTTTGGGTCTTCTACTTTTAGGTAGCTAGCCAATTTTGGATGTCGCAAATCGGTTCCGACCAACACCGTGCGCTTGCCTGCAAAGTGCAGCGATTCAGCAAGGTTTATCGACATAAACGATTTACCTTCCTTGCCAATGGTGGATGTAATACCCACCACGCGCGGGCCTTCGGGAATGCCTGCGCACAGGTAATCAATATTGGTGCGAAGCATTCTGAATGCTTCCGAATTGATGGAGCGGTCGGTGTTGCTATACACCAGATGCGAGGTTTGAACTTTCATCTCGGGTATTTCTCCTAGGTAAGGAACCGATAGTTTTTGGAGGTCCTTCTTGCTCTTCACCTTGGTGTTGAGCGATTCTATCAGATAGAGCAGCACAACAGGTATCAGGAGCCCTAGCAATAAGCACACGCCATAAACCAGTGCATACTTCGGGCTGATTTTTTTCTGGTTGGAATACGCAGGGTCGATGGTCTTTGCATTGGCAACCGTAACAGCAAGTGCAATGTTCGTTTCTTCGCGCTTTTGGAGCAGGTACAAATACAATGACTCCTTGATTTGTTGCTGGCGTTGAATATCGCGGAAGGCGCGCTCGAATGTGGGCACATCTTGTATTTTACTGTTGATCCCTCTCGCATATTTATTGAGACCATCCAGTTTTATTTTAAGTGCTTTCAACGTGTTCTCAAAGCTCGAGCGAAGAGAGTTACGCAACTTAGTTAGCTCGGGTTCGAGTGCCACTGTTGCGGGATTTTTTTCTCCGGCACTTGCCTTCAATCGGTTGTGCTCCAACACCAGTTTGTTGTATTCCCAGATCATGAAATTGACAGACTCATCCTTGAGACCTAGATTGGCGGGTAACAAATCTTCGATGGTGTTGCGGCTGTTCATCTCTTCAACCAAGAAGTTGTTCAGTGAAATTTCGTTTTCACACTCGAGTATTTCTTGCTCGGCATTAATACCGGAGCTTACAATTAGGTCTGCTTCAGAACCTATATCCGTGAGTTTGTTTTCCTTCTTAAATGTCTCAACTTCCGATTCTACCACAGCCAGCTCATTGGTGATAAACTGAATACGCTCGTTGATGAAGTTGGCGGTGTTGCGGCTAATCTGGTTTTTGTCTTCGATTGCGTGTTTGTTGTGAATGGCAATCAGCGTATTCAACACGGCTGTTGCGCGGTCGTGCAGACCATCGCGGAAGACCAATTTGAGTACGCTTGCATCTTTGTTTACCGGTGTAATCTTTAGGTTCTCTAAAAACTCGAGTGCAAGTTTTTCCGGTGAAACGATTTCAGTAACGAAATTATGATTGTAATGCGAAGCGTTGTAATGGCGAGTGGCGCGAAAACAGCCGTATCCGAATTCAAACCGGAGGGTGTCGCCAAATCGATGCTGCGAGGTTTCCCCCGTCAAAGCATTGGTGAGTTCGTATTCAACATCCGATTTAGGCAGAAGGTTCCATTTGAATTCTTGCGAAGAATCGGGCAGCTCCGGGGTTATGAGTTGGAGCTGAATAGGAGTGCCCTCATAGCGTTCGTGCATGATGGGGCGGCCAAACGTGTAATAGCGAACGTTCAAGTCGAGCTCGTCGATTACCTCCATCATGAGTGAGCGCGATCGTAGTATCTCTATCTCATTGTCGAGGTCCTGATTAGCCGATAGAATGCCAAGGTCTTCAAATGCAGAGAGCTCATCTCGTAGTGACGACTTTCCGTTTTTATCATCTTTGATAAGAACTGTTGCAGAAGCCTCATACATCGGCACTGTGTAACGCAGATAAACGAAGGCCAATCCAATAGAAAGCGTCAGGGATATCAGAAACCATCGCCAGTAGGAGAGGTACTTCAGCACGATTTCACCGAGTGAAGGCGTGTTGTCGGGCTGCATTTCGGCCGGATGATCCATCATGGCTATTTAAAAATAAGAATAAGCGTTGTGAGCACAAGTGAAATGCTGGAGATGACAATGCCTGTGTTCGAAGCATTGATCACGGATGAATTTCTCTTCGCGCGGTTGGGTTCGACATAGACCACGTCGTTTTGCTGGAGATAGAAGACAGGTGACGCGAACAGGCTCTCCTGCGTGAGGTCGATGCGATATTCCTTCCGTTTTCCATCTTCATCGCGAATGACCAATATATTCTGTCGTTCTCCGGTTATAAGTAAATCGCCTGCAACGCCCAATGCTTCCAGCAGCGTTATGCGTTCATTGGGAATCGTGAAGGTTCCCGGTGTGCGTACTTCACCCAACACCGTTATGCGGAAATTCAGAATGCGTAGCGAAATGGTAGGGTTGACGATGTACAGTGCCAGTTTCTCCTTGAGTAAGTCGATGGCCTGAGTGCGTGTTAACCCAGCCAAGTGGATGGTTCCAATTACCGGAAACTCGATATTCCCTTCGGAGGTTACCAAATAACCGGGAGGAGTTGGAGCCCCTTGCGAATACCCTCCGTACAAATTGTTGCCAA
>Ga0114975_10003073_pt1 | contig 11264 bp, 10 predicted proteins | sample S_130626_EF_Meta_FD_87031 | JGI IMG/M metagenome (GOLD analysis project Ga0114975, IMG submission 87031) | Freshwater microbial communities from Lake Simoncouche, Canada to study carbon cycling - S_130626_EF_MetaG | ecosystem: Environmental > Aquatic > Freshwater > Lake | place: Lake...
ACCCCAACGCTCTAAGTCATATGGTTGACCGTCTACACTTGCGTCAAACATTTCTTTGATTACACGCAATTCTGCTTCGCCGGGACGCTTTGGCAAGAACTCTGCTAAATTGTATAAACCATGTGCTTCAATAGCGGCTTGTTCTGCTTCGGTCAATGCTGACTCTTTACGTGCCCAATTACTTGTTGAGTAATCAGCATAACCACCTTTACTTGTTTTCTTAATATTCAAATCAAGACCACGCATAAAATCTGTTGGCAATTCTTCCATCTCAGGATCCATCAAACTTGATTTGATGATTGTGAAAATTTGTGGACTAATAATGAATCTACGAATTGGGTTAGCTGGCGTTTTGTCATCACCGATTGGGTTCTGACGAACAAAACCTTGAAACAAGTAACTGCGTTTCTTCCAGTATTTGTTTGCCAACTCTTTTAATGTTTCATCTTTGTACCAAGGACGAACCTCAGTTAAGATTGGGCATTGTGCTTTTGGATCATACATCTCAACGCAAGGAACTTGTACTTCAATACGTTTAACATTAGGATCACCCTTAACTCCATTGAATGGAAGTTTAATAATTTGTCGTTCTACCCAAAAGTACGGGTTATTGCTATCTGCATCGGGTAATAGACGCAATGCGGCATTTGTGCCTTCGTCCATATTCCAGTGGGGGTAGATAGAGTTGTCTGATTGTTTCTGTGTTGAGCCAGAAGTTGATTTGTTTTCTTGTGCCGCAATGCGGGCACGAATCTCTGCTAATGATGCCATGATAAATTTCCTTATAAATTGAGATGGTCTCGTTTTTAATATTCGCCGCTTCCCTATGAAGCAACTAACATAAGAGTCAGTATAGCATTACTAACTCTCAATGTCAATACTATTTATTCCTTTTGTGGGTAAATAGATTTTTTTTATGGTTTTTTAACCCTTTTTGATGTAATCTAAACCAATGATGTTATCTAACATACGAGCATATGTTTTATCTAGGCTTTCATTAAACAATTCGTATTGAGCTTGTAGTTCCCATAATTTATCTTTAACAGTATCCATCCATGGGTTAACCTCTTTAGGTGTTAACGGAGTCTTGTCATTGCCTAAATTATATAACAAAGGAATATATTCTTCTAATGTATCAGCTATTTGTTTATCACTATAACCCTTTTCTGCTAAATCCGTAGCATATCTTCCTTTAAACAGATTAAACAACCCTAGAAAATGTTTTGCTATCCATTCATTATACTTGGCATTACGATATTGGCGAGTTGGCGCAGGAGTATAACCTTCTGTGTAAATTATACTTTCTTGTACATTAGAAGGTGCGTTTTGTTGTTTTTGAGCACCACCCATAATCCAAGGCACGTCAGCTACAGCTACATCTTTTTCTGGTGTAGCATTGCTGGTAATCTTCTGAATGTGTTGATTAATAAAATCTAATTTTTTACTAACATCATTTTTCATTTTACTAATATCGTCTGCATCTTTACTAATTTTTTCTGCATTTTGCATAATACCGGCTCTTAAATCATAAATGATATCTTTTTCAGATTTCATCTTATTCAATTCTTTATCAAATTTATTAATCTCTTGTTGATAACCCTTAACTATATCAGCATATTGTTGAATTTCACCAGCGTGTGTTTTTTGCATGGTGCCAACTTCGCCTTTTTTCTTATCAATATAGTTTGCAAATCTATTTTCTTTTTTATCTAATTCTTCTTGTGTTTTGGCTAATTGGTTCTCAACTTTTTTATACAAGTCATCACCAACTTCTTTTTGTTTATTAAGTGTATCTAATAAAGAATTTATTTTTGCTATATCTGCATTACCGGCTGATGGATTAGAAGCCATACTTTTAATTTGTTGTTCTAATTGTTTAAACTTTTCTGGATCCATACCAGGTTTATTTTTTAACATTGCCAAATCTTTATTAAGTTTTTCCAAATCATCAGCACTCAATTGTGCTTTACGGGTTGTTTCTTTACTTCCGGTAGATAGTGTACCACTAAGTTGTTTTATCTTTTCAATTTCACGGTCATTTATTTCTGCTTGTTGTGCTACCTGTTGTATTTCTTGTTCTACCGTTTGACCCAAATCATTTACTATACCGCGTAGACGTTCGTTCTCACGCTTTTGAGTATCTAACAATTTATTTTGATTAGAATCGGTTTTTTCCTGATTCTTCATTTCATCTGCAATTAATAATATCATTGCCTGTTCTGAAGAATAGCCTGGATATTTATTCTTAGCTCTATATATTAAGTCTCTATCAACTGGCAACCCTTTAACAGTACCCTGATCAGGTTTGTCAGCTTCACGTAATAATGATGAAATTTTCATGTATTTATATCCAAATATTATTTAGTAAGGCCAGCAATATGAAGTATTCTTGCCAAGTCCTCTGATCCTTCAGCTACTGTTTCATTAGTTAAAGGTGTATCTAATTTCTTAACAGGGGGTTTAGGAGTAGGATAATACCCAGTCTTAGCTTTATTTTTTGTTCCTAAAATTTGAGGATTATCTACTCTTTTCTTAGTAGTATCATTTTCTTCGCCCTCACCAACTAAATCACCAATAGTTGCCGGCTTGTTTGCTTTAGGGCCCTTATTACGCCATTGACCTGCTACACCAGTAGCATAATGTCCCGCAAATTCGCTTTCATTTGTGCCTACTTTATTAATTTTAGTTCTAGTTGTTTTCTTAGGAGTTGTTTTCTTAGGAATTTTTATTGTATTATCGGCTGCCGGTTCTTGCGTTGATTGAGTAGTTTGTGGTGATACCTCTTGTGCTAATTGGTCAAATTTTTCTTTGCCATACATAGCTAGTTTAGGTCTACGATCCTGTCTTACTGTTTTAATTTTATCTACTACTTGGTCTATCTCTTTTGTAACTTCTCCACCTAATGGGTTAGTACCCTTATTAGCCTGAGCGATAGCTGCCGATGATTGTCTTCCGGTTCTCATTGTTGCAGTAGCATTACTTGTAAAATCAGAATCTTTATATTGTTTTGGACTAGAAAGGTCTTTAGTTTGTTGAGCATTTGATTGATCCCATTGTCCAGTCATCGGGGAATCTTTCCATGATCCTTGATATTGATTAGTTTCTTCCCAACCACCATTTGCTGTTTTTTGGTATACTGGAGGTAGACCTTTTGCTTGTTGTGCCGCATTTACCTTTTCTGGATTTACTCCAGGAGGTAGACCTGTACTTGTTTGCCCTGATGGTGCTGTATTATCAGAAGTTGGTGCATTTCCTATCTCTGCATATTTTGCGAGATATTTTTGTTTTGATCCATTGGGTGCTGTATTACCAGAAGTTGTTGCTTTTACTTGTTTCGGTTCTTGAGCATTACTCGGTTGAGCAGCAAATGATTGTCCTTGTTGTTTTCGTTGATAAGCAGGTATGCTTCTATCTGCGCCTTGCCAAACATTTGTATTTGTTCCGGATGAAGGGCCTTGTATAAAGTTCTTCATTAGGTTATCAACTGTTTCTTGTGGGACACCTGCACTAATCATAACTTTAGCAACAGCATCACTATCTGTAGGACTATCAGCTTTCTTCCATGCTTGTAACAGTTTATCAGCAGTTATTTTAGTTGTTAGATTTTGACCTTTTGTTTTAGCCCAATTTGATGCCTTGCCTGCCGCACCCCTGAGTGTATCCATGATACCCTCATCAATACGGCTTTGTCTTTCAACAATTTTACCTATCAATAAAAAGATTTGTGATTCAGTTAAGTTTACAGATTCTTTCATCACACCAAATTTTCTTGCTTGATTAGCTGATATCTGGTCATAAGGATATTTACCTGCACCAATTTTGTTCCATGTATCACCTGCAGTTCCTACACCACCTTGATATGGACTTGAACCAGTTGCACCGGGTATATTTAATTTTTGTCCAACCGCTAATCTATCTGGATTAGCAACTTTAGGTGCTGTCCTTACATCATAATCTTGTTGTACACCAGTACCTGATGGTACTGCATCACCCATTGGATTAACATCGGATAATGCATTAGGATTATTCCATGTCATAGATTGACCATTAGGAGTAACAGTTGTTGCCCCATTATTGGCTTTCATTAATTCTTCAACACTAACCCCATACTTTTCAGCAATTTGACTTAATGTATCACCTTGTTTAACTACATAGTCAGTACCATTGGGTAATTTAACACTATCAATATTATCTGGCAAGGGGACATTGGGTTTTTGAAAATATTGAGCAAGTTGACTTGCACCATATGCCAATGCACCAGTCTTAGCACCACTCCAAACTGCGCTAGTGAATTTATCACCTTGCAATAACTTATCTGTCATTTTGAATAAGCCTAATGCTGCCGCACCACCTGCGCCTGCACCACTTAAACCAATTGCGGCAATAAGTGCGGCATATATTACACCCTGAGCTACTGGATGTTTTTTAGCAAAGTCACGATAGTATTGAACATACTTCATTGCACCTTGATCGCCGCCCGTTGCTTGTTTCAATCGGTCTGCTATCGCATCATATTTTTTCTCAAACCCATCAATAGGTTTTGAATTTTGTGCTTTAGTTTTTAAGTTTTCCCAAGCTTGACCTACTGCAGATGCGGCATCTTTGCCTTTACCGATCAATGTACGATTATTGCCGCCGCCAGTTTCAATGTCTTGTGCACCTTGAAAGATTTGTTGAATTTGATCTGGAGTTAATTGTGCTTCCACTAATTTACGACCAGCACTTTCCCACAACTTATAGGTGCGGGTTTCAGTAATCATTACTTTGGGTTTTGAATAATTTTCTTTAATCATGGTGCTACTTCTTTCAATACTTTTCTATATTAAATAATTTTTTCTGTAATGCAGCCATGCCAGCTGAACTAGTCATATTCTTTTCATCAGCTTTATCTAAATCTTGTTTAGTAACTTTCCAGTCACCGCCTTTTTCTTTACGATGTACTGCAGGTGTGTTGATTTTCTGATCGGCCTTTTGTGCATCATCTAAAGCTTCATCAACTGGTTTATCTTTTGGTTCTGGCTTTTTACCAGTTTGTGGTACACCTGCTTTTTGTTGTAAATCTTTAATTAGGTCTTCTTCACTACCACCGCCTAATTTGTCAAATATTTTACTGCCTACTTTTTTAACAGTATCTACAATACCTTCTTCAAGGTCCTCATGTGCAGATGAATAGGCTGCATGTACAAAATCTTCTATGTCTGGATGACTACCACCTATCATCCAATCCATACCACCACTATCAGGTTGAGGATATATAGTAGCAATTAATCCATTACTAAATTCTAAAACCCATGTATCATCTTCTCCGGCTGGGCCAAATGCAGATTCTAGGTTTTCCTTAGATGTTCTTAATGAACCCTGTCTTGTTGTCTTATGCGCCTTCATTCCGGGATCATCACTAATGTTCATAACTTCAGTTGGATCAAATTTATCTAAGTGACGTTTATCGTTTTTTGATCTACCAAACATACCTGATTCAGGAACACCCATAGGGTTAATAGCTTGTTGACCACCATCACCCTCTTCTAAATCAGATTCAATTAAACTATCAGCCCATTCGCTTAATTCGTTAACTTCTTTCATCTCAGCTACTTTTTTATGTAACTTATTTAATATTGGCATTACACTCTCAATGCGTGGGTCTAATGTTTCTTGTACAAATAATTCATTCAAATTGTTTTCTTCTGTTTCATCTTCCATTAATGGCGGAGTATATGATTCAAAGTACGCATTGTAACCACGAGCACCACGCATCTTGCTTAATGACTCTCTTAAACTTTGATAGTGATTAATACCTTCATTAACTAATTGTTGTGCTGATTCATTAAATTGATTATTACGGGTAGCACGAACAAATGCACCCATCTTATTGTATTCTTCACATAGACTAATAATATGATTCCAACGATCATCATGTGGTAAACCACCTTCAGCTAAATGACGGGCATATACTTGAGCAACACCTGGTTTAGTTGTAGGAGCAAGAATTCTTTCACCTTGTGTATTCTCTAAGAAGATACGATTTACATTGCGATAACGCTGTTCACCTTCTTCAATTTGACGACTATGTTCAATAACAATCTTAACTGTTGGAATATTGTCATTATAACTGGCTTTCTTACCCATTGGATAGTAGCCTTCTGATATTCTTTCTTGCTTTTTCATATGTTCCCTTTTTGCCATATCATATTTTAAATGGTCTCTGTTTTTAACTTCAAAACTCAATTGGTGTTGCTGTGCAAAACGCTTTAAATGATTCAATAGTTTGTACCACGAATCATCCCCACCATTATCTTCTTTTTCACTATTAGCAACATCGTCACCAAAATAGATTACTAACTTGTGTAATCCGTCAATAGATGCCGTTACGGTTCCGTATTCTTCCCCGTCTTTAGTAAATTTAAACTGAAAGACTTCAGCTTCTTCTGGAACTGGAATTTCCTTACCGGAAGTGTCTAATAGTGTAGGGGCATAACCTCTACTGCGTAATAGTTCAAATAATGAGCGGTTGATTGATTCTTGATTTTTAGCCATATTGTATTTATCTTTTTTGTCTTAGCTTATCACCGCAAAGAAAGGTAAGGGAGCCATGTATTCATCGTGGTCACGAATCTGTGTCTCTAAATTAACATGATAATCACTTAACTGCTGTAACATTCGTGTTACTAATAAACTGGCCATTATCAAATCGTCGGTATCACCTATTTTAGCGGCATAACTACCGCCATGGGCTACAAATGCTTTCATTTCACTAATAAGACTACGACTATTTACAGTCATTTTCTTACTTTCTACCAATGTTTTGAACTTTGCACAGCTTGCTAATTTACTCTTATTAGTTGTGTTAAAGCCTCTACGACCTTTACCTGCCTCACTAATAAAGATACCCGGAATATTGCTCTCCCCATATTCATTTAATGATATGATAGCGGCTTCTCCTATGCCATTACATTCAATACTATAATAGATATTATTAGGTTCGTTAGTACATTCAGCTATATATTTGCTAATTTGTGCCAATAGTTTGATTTGACTAGGGATATCGGTTTTATTGTGTTTCCATTCACCAACTTGTGTAGTAGTGTTTGCTTCAAAGATTTGTATGGCAGCAGGATCTCCACCTGTACCAAGACTTGGATCTAATCCTATACAATAGATATTACCTTTCTTGGGTTTATCATACCAACGAACTTGTCCTATACGATTTACAGGTTCTATACCTTCCATAGCTATCAATGTATTTGGATTAATTAATGTCTCATCAGCAATAATAAATTCGCAACCAATCTCTCGGTTAAAACGATCATCACCAAGCTGTGCTTTTATTTCATCTGCCCACTTTTGATCTCTGCCGGGTTGTTCACTCCAATGCGCCCTATATGCTCTAAATCCGTTTACACCAATTTCAGTAGTATTACCAAAATCATCTTCTGTTTTGTTAGCACCTTTCCAAATATAAGCAAACTGATCCTCATCACTATTTGGTGTACTTGTAATAATAGCTTTACCACCGGTTGATAGGGTCGGTGTAATAGATGTCCAAAATTCTTTAGCGATACTTGGACGAACGAATGCAAACTCATCTAAGTATAGTAATGTGATAGACATACCACGACCTGTGTTTTCAGTAGTTGTTGCTGAAACAATACGAGATCCGTTTTCAAAGTCTAATGAGCCTTTGTTGTAAGTTGTTACACCTGCTTTAATGTAATCGGGGCAGTTTTCATATGCATATCGTATACGTTGCATAATCTCCTGAGCACCTGTGTACTTGTGTGCCGCAACTAAGATAGTACTGTCAGGAACAAACATTGCGTACCATAACAAATATCCTGCGGCTGATGTTGATTTACCTGACTGTCGCGGCATTAAACTAATACTGTAACGATAGTTGTGATATGTTTCAATCAATCGTTTTTGATAAGCCCAGGGGTGATATACCATACTACCTTTAGTAGGATGTTGTATCATAAAGAAGTTATCCATGAAGTATAGATAACCTGTATCTGGGTCACAGCATTTAATAAAATCCTGTAGTTCTTTATCAGTTTTAAAAACTGTTTTGGTATAAGGATTCTTTACTAGTGAAGGTGTATTACTCATAGTGAGTATTTATATAAGTAACCCAGGAATATTATTAAAAAGCACTCCTAAGAGTGCTTGAATGTTATTTGATATCTAGTGGTCTAGTTTTGGTAGCAACAACACAATAGTACTTTTCTTTCATTGGTATTGGTTTTTCTGGATCTGATGAATTGGGAGTATTTAAATTAAATTCAAAATTATCAAATGTATTGATAGAAAAACCAGTACGTTCTAATAATGCGGCTAATTGTTGTTCACCCAAAATACTATAATGGTTTAAGTTATATTCATGTTTACGCTCACAATCGGGTGCAGGAACTTCAATATAAATCTTTCCGCCCTGTTTCAATATACGATTGTATTCCATTAAACTAAAAATAGGATATGGACTATGTTCTAGGGCGTGACGTAAGAAGATGAAATCAACACTTTCATCAAAGTAACCATCTTTTTGTGGTAAAAAACTTAAATCATATGTTTTAATAGTATGACCTTTAGCCTCACAAATTTTGATATCACCTGGGCTTAGTGTTACCCCGGTTAAATCAGTATATTCACGTGTTTTCATCTCATCTAGGAAATATCCAGGGCCACAACCTAAATCTAAGATTTTAGCAGTCTTTGGAATATTTAATGGATCAATATATTTTTCAAGTATTTGAGTTGTCAATACTTTGTGAAATTGGCTATCGCCTTCTTCATATATATGTGCTGTGTACAACCATTCGTTGTAAAATTTTAATTTGAGTAAATCCAGTGTGTTATTAATATCAATCATTTAGAATCCTGTAATTTGATATAATTACTTATACTGATTCATATAGCTCAAATTATTTTCTTTTATAACCCTTAAAGGGTTTAACTGTACTTTGACTGTTTGTACTATCTAACTCTTTACTTTTTAAGTCACCCTTATTTAAATCGTGATATTCAGATCCGGCTGCTTTGTATGCCATCATTAACATATTTTGTTCTTCTTGGGTGTATGGTACAGCAATATTGTATCTTCCAGCCCAACTCTCACCGTCAATATCTGGTACAAAAGTGCCATCAGTAACAGCTACTGCCATCATTATTCTATTCAACTCATATGTACGGTCAGCACAGTTTTCATCACGAAACTTATGTAAACCAATAGTTGACATTTGTTTTCTATTCCCTATTTTTCCGATTTTAGATTCGGATACAAATTCATTTGCTCTCATTTTCTTTTGTAACCTTTAAAACCTTTTATCGGACTAACTATACCCGTATCTGTTGTTTCTTCACTATGTTCAGATGTAACTAATTCTTTACCTTTAAGACCCATTTCACCTAAAGCAAAATCAATATCTTCATCTACAGCTGGATTCATGTATCCTGAAACTAGTTGATTTTGTCCCCAAACAGAATCTTTATCCATTCTAGGTATATCACCATTACGGGCAGCTTTTGCGCCAGCCAGTGCCACAGAGAATCTATATTGTAAATATGCATTTTGATTTTGTAATTCTGGTATTACCCATGTCGAAGGCATTGGTTTAGTAATTCTATCAGGTAGATTACTTTGCTCAGTTATAAATTCTTTTGCTCTCATGATTGTTGGGTCGTTATTATTAGATTACTCTGTGTACTCATAACATTGCCATTTGCATAGTCATTTAATTGAAGTGCTAGTCCTATATTTGCAGGTGGATAGGTAATAGTTGCTGCAATAAAATGTTCTAAATTGGCATTTACTATAGGATTAATCAATACTCGAACTTTATTATCGAATACATCCATATTATAATTACATATAAAATTACCTTGAAATAGTGTTGAATATCCTGAAAATTTAACTCCACCTAAATTATTAGTAATACTAGCACCTAATGTGATATCCTGCATGTCTATGTTTGTTGCATCACTTGAACGAATTTGAAACTTTGCTTGATAAAATTCTGTCACTGGGGTTTCAAATATAACTTGGTTAGCAGAAAGTCCTGTTGTATATGCAGTTGAAGTGGTAGAAGCAGTAAGAAATAAATTTGAAAAATTATTGTTGATTTTACCAAAAGCAACACGTAACGGATCCCCATTCCCATCATTTGGAGTTGCACCGATGTTAATATATTCTTGGCTTCCGTACGGACCAGTTGTTAATGTCACCATCGATGGCGCTGTTACTTTGCTTTTTTCTATACTGGTCTTATTAGTTTTTGCCATGTTAAATCCTAACCTATATAGTATTTATCAAAAGCCGAACCAATTCTTCTTAGGGGCTTCTATAATTATAGGGGTTTTACTGCGTTGTATTTCTTGCAATGCTCTAATTGCTTCCATTTTAACTAGATTGTCAGCACTCTTTGTCATCTCAATCAATACGCTTATTCGTGCCGCTTCACTCATTGTAGCATCTCGGCTTATGGATTTCTGAGCTTCTAGGTATAACTCAAAATCATTGTTTGTGGCACAACCGGTTAACAATACACTCAATAATATCAAATACTTCATAATATGCTATTATTTTACACTGTCAAATATCTTTTTTTGTGTATTATACCATTCTTGCCAGCCATCAACTTTAGTTGAACATTCGTAATATAGTGAATAGTTATGTACGATGACTTTAAGCATTTCCGTGATAGCTACTTTATCACCTTCAATTTTTTTAAGGCTTTCGCACTTTTTCATTAGTTCTGGGGTAGCGTTGGGAAACTTTTGAGTTACTGGGACTGTAGTAGAGCATCCTGTTAGCAGTAGTGCAACTAGTAGATATCTCATTTCTTATCTCCCTTCATCTCAGCCGCTTTATTAAGTGTGTCAATCACATCTTTGGGCACTGGACAGTTTTCAATATACTTGATAACTTCTTCTTTTTTGACTATTTCTTTATCAATATATTGGATAATATCACGACCCTTTTCACGGATAACTTTAGTTTTTTCTACAATTTTCTCTTGTATCTCAACGTTTTTATTAGCAGATTCAGCTTGTGATTGTGCCACTTTAGCTTCCATCTCTTTAACTCTGAGTTCCCATTCTTTAGAGTCGGCCAATCCTCCCTCAAGATATACGCCAAAGACAAGTACAACAATGCTACATATTTGTATAGCAAATTGATATGTTTTGACAAAAGGAATGAATCCTAGGACGAATCCTGCGATAGTGCCCAAAATACCTAATCCAAAGATTATATGTATTGCGGCGTCGGGTAG
>Ga0114975_10003074_pt1 | contig 11259 bp, 17 predicted proteins | sample S_130626_EF_Meta_FD_87031 | JGI IMG/M metagenome (GOLD analysis project Ga0114975, IMG submission 87031) | Freshwater microbial communities from Lake Simoncouche, Canada to study carbon cycling - S_130626_EF_MetaG | ecosystem: Environmental > Aquatic > Freshwater > Lake | place: Lake...
AAGCAGCAGGAGGGTGGTCGCCGTCGCAAGCACCGCAAGTCCCGCCGCCACTCGCGCAAGCAGTAAATTAGAACTTGATTAAACAAGTCTCTACTGCTTTTTTTGGTTTTTTTGCTTTGGGTTGAGACCCAGGAAGCCAGTTTTGTATGTATAGTTCTCTATGTAGTTCATGTCCTCCATAGAGTCGAATACCTTCTCGATGTTTTGCCGTCCCGTATCCGTTGGAAGAACATAAATGATATCGCTCTTCGCATTCTGGATTCTTTTGACAATAATCGTGAATCCACTCATCATGTGCCACTTTGGCAAGAATCGATGCGGCAGCAATTGCCATGTATTGATCATCGCCTTCGATAATTAATTCTTGCGGGCCGTCCCATTTGTCCAATGAAAGTACACCATCAATTAACAGACGACAATTACTACGATCCACACCAGGTACAGCGTGAAAGGCGCGACGGAAGGCCTCTCGGTTAGCCCACTGAATCCCATGTTTGTTGATCTCTTCCGCTCCTACGATTCCCACACCCCATTGAGGAATCTGTTCTTTGATTTCTTTGGATAGTTTGGCACGCTTCTTAACGGCTATTTTCTTGGAATCGCGTAATTGCGAGAATAGATTGCGTTGTAGTTCAGTTGATTCACTGGGAATCACCACGGCACCGGCTACAATGGGTCCCCAAAAGGAGCCTCGTCCGGCTTCATCAATTCCAATTTCTAAGAGGGAGTCGTCGGTAAAGCGTGAAGCAAGCAACGCATGCGCCATGTGTATCATTTACACAAAAGGGAAAGTCTATCAATTTTTAGAAAAAGAATCGCAGAAACAGTAGAATGATCCTCAAGCTATCGATATTTGGTCTATTTATTCTTCTAATTGTAGTCCTTACCATATCGTATTATACACAGTTGGAGGGATTTGATAACGCAAGGCCAGCAGCAACTACGCCAGTAAGCTCATTGACAGATGGACAGGCCGTTCGTTGTACGATTGATGCCAAGGAGGGAAAAGGAGCCAATACTGCCGTGTATCGATATACAAAGTCCGATGGTAAACTTCATTGGTACCCGAATCCGGCTATCGCAAGCAGTTGGGATCCCAATTGGCAGAACTTTATCCAAGTTCCTGATTGCTCTTCATTAACGGCGGGTGCGAATATGGAGCTAAATAAGGGTCCACTTGGATTACAAGGACCAGAGGGACCAATGGGACCACGAGGACCCAGAGGACATACAGGACCCGCAGGACCAATGGGGCCGGCGGGACAACCAGTACCGGCTACTGGTTCAGATCTTTCCAAGGGATCTTCGATTGTCCCCTCATCCGGTGCGGGACCCGCTTCTGTCCGAGCAAATGACCCAGTAGCACCCACGGGCGCATCAACGCCTCAGCGAAACGACATTCAATCGCAAGTGGCACTCAGTGATACGGGGTATAATGCCATGGATCTCAAACAGAAGTCTGATTTATTAAGCAGTATTCAGAAGATGTTTCGAAATGAACTTCTAGCGAGCCGTTCTACGGATTCATCAACAATTGACCCTGCGTCGTGCTCGTCTTCTGTCTCTAGTTCAACACAGCAGGGGAATGAATACATTGAGATGAGTCAAAAGGACCCTTCTAATTGCTCTGCGGGACATGATATGTCCAAGTATATCAAGAAGGATTCGATTCCATGCTATGGATGTGCCCTTGATTATTAAAATCTAAGATAAATGATAAGATAGTAGGATGATTGCGTTCTTATCATTACTTTTTGTGCTAATCGTCATTTTCCTTATGACATCATCGCAGAAGGATAATTTTACGGATGTACCCAAAAATACGGTAGCCATTCCAAAGATTCCGCAGGCTACTTCTCTTCTTCCGGATCCCATCAAGGAAAATCCATCGTCTAGCACCGCCGTGGCAGAGGTTGTGCCTTATACACTTCCAGGTGAACTACCACTTGCCCCCTATGGACAAGTGGCAACCATGAGTCCTCTCCCGTACCAGGATACGACCATGATCAAGGCCAATCGTCAACAGATTGTATCTCTCCTGGAAATGACGAAGGGATTCTTGGCATTTGAGGCACAGGAACTAGCAGAGAAATCAGACCCGTCCATTCAATTGCCATTGAGTAATGCGCGCAGTGATTTACAGGTTCTCCAGAATGCGGTAGATTTGTTAAATCGTAATCCGGGTCTTCAACCATCGATGTCTCTTACTACGTTGAATGAAATGTCAGCAAATGTGGCATATTTACAAGAGCAAGTTCGTCTGTCGGGTTCGGCAGGAGCGCTCCATGGTCCAACTCCAGTGGAAGGATTTGTGGATGCGAATGGAAAGGCAACCATGGAGGATTTGACAGCATTTGTAGCACGTATTCAGGGTGAAATCATTCGTTTATCGGCCAGTGCTACTACCGATCCGATCGTTACCTTGCGTGTGAACGCACTGACGCAACTCAAAAATGACGTTAAAGCTATCATTAAGAAAGTGAACAATAAAGCTATGGCCGTGGATGACATTCCAATTCTAAAGGCGGACATTGACAAGGCGTTTCCAATTCTTGGAAATCCGAATCAACCATTGCCCAAGGTGATTAAAACCCTAGGTCTTCACCCAGGATTGGCCAATGTTCTCCCTGCGAATGTACAAAAGGATCCTGAAGTTACTCAGCAAATTAATTCATTGCTCGATAAGTATGCGGATCAAATTATCAATGGCGTGAGTGCTTCGTTTAGTGTGAAGTATACGTCTCCAAATGAAGCGGCGACAGGAAGCGGTAACCTATCGGAATCACAGCGTGCGGCAGCATCTACCATTGATCAATCTGGATTCCCTTCTATGGCGGATTTGAATAATGCGTCAAATACACAATTTATGCCGAATGGCGGACCGGCCCCTGTGACGGATCGACTTGCTCCGAAGCCGGCGGACATGGGTCGTGGTCCATCACAATTTGATTGGAAGCAACGTGCGAAGGAGATTGAGGCACAGGTAAAGAAACGTGGTCTGAAACCGAGCGATTTTGGAATTATGCCAGAGGGGACAAAGACGTCTGACGAGTTTTCATGGAAGGGCTACGCGCGTATGATGTGTACACGGTTACAAGCGACGCCTGATCCGGCACTGGGGATTACATGTGGTTGCCCGCCGATGGATTGGCAGGGATGGCGCATTGCAAAATAAAACATAGGATCAGAGATGGCCTATATTGTTGAATCAGATGTCATCATTCGAGCCGTTGATAAACCGTTTCCGAATCGCGTCGTCATGGGAGCGTTCCCTACGGCAGATATGGCGTACCAATTCATTGAAAAGTATTTGGCGGATACAAAAGACCTTCACACGTATTTTACCCGTCAGAATCTATGCTCAAAGGAAGAGTATGAATCATTCATTTCCGGTGAGCGCATTGTTGCGTTCAATATCGTGTTAGGTCAATTTGAAGACATGATCTATGTTCGAAAAGAATAATGATATAGAATAGAATGAAAGGTCAAGAATTGTATGTGTTGCTCTTTGTTATTGCCGCATTTATCGCTGCGATTGTCACAGCGGTGAGTATGTTTCAGAAGTCACACTATCAGGATTATCAGGAGGAGGGATTTTCAGGATCGACTGAATATATCTTTGCGGGAGTTGGAATTGCGGTTGCCTTAATATTCGCTGCTCTTAAGGGTTTTACAAAGGTGCTTGATAGTTAATAGAAATAGGTATTGTTATAAATATCTCATTTATAAATAAATGAAAGAGATATTTGAAGTTATTGGGTTATTATTACAACTATTAGCTACACCATCTGGATTTACGGTTTTTATTATTATACTTGCCCTATTCTTAACATATCTAGCGTATAGTAAATATAGCAGATTTCAAGATTATGGACAGCCAGATGAAAAAATCGTCATTGTTTTACCTGTTGCGATTCTAGCCGCAATCGTCATCTTTTTATTGATGGCGAAGTGTGTTAAAAAATAAGTGGAATGATTCCGTCATTTCTATGGTATAACAAAATAAAATTGTCTATCCTAATAGAAATGTCAAGTGCTGTTACAAAATCGATCAGCAATGTGATGGGTTGTCTTCTTCCTTTTTTGATCGCCTGTGCGTTTGTAGCAGCTGCGTATTTTGGTGTAAAAGCTCTTACACAACCCTATCAAGACTATGAGTCGGAAGAAGGATTTGTTACGGCAAGTCATGGATTTGGATACTTCTTGTTAGTATTGGGAGGACTTATCGCACTTTCTGCGTTTTTCATGGATGGAAATGCGGGTCAAGTCGTTATACCGCTAGGATTCGGTGTCGCCATGTTGGGCACGTTATTTCTAAAGTAATCTAGTAGAATGACACCGTCAACCTTTCATTTAGTAGGAATCTTTGTCGTGGGTCTAATCATCGGCCTGTTCCTTGCGAAACAATTGAAGCTCGAAGGGTTTCAAGATGCGAGAAGCATGTGTAACAGTTGCGGGGAAACCTCGCCATGCGAATGCCCCAAACCCGCACCTCGCCCCATCAGTCCGGCGTGCCCTGAGTGCAAACAGCCCGATATGAATAAATATGTTCTCAAATCTTCCATTCCGCCTTGCCCCACCCTGCCTGACATGAGCAATTACATCCTGAAGAGCGAGTGTCCGCCGGTACCGGATCTAAGCAATTATGTTCTCAAGTCATCGATTCCCAAGCAGAATCCTGTGATTTTGGATTGCTCAAAGTGCCAGAAGCCAAGTGGCGAATGCCCGCCGTGCCCTCGCCCTCGTTGCCCTGAGGTGAAGTGCCCTGCGCCAACGAAATGTCCCACATGTGCCCCGTGTCCGCGTCAAAGTTGCCCTCCGGCTGTGGTGAAGTGTAAGGCAGAAGATGTCGTACCCGATTCGAATTCGGTTGTGCGTCCGTATCTGGCCCCGTTAAGTTATCGTGGATTTGGCATGAATTAATATGTTGATTATTATCATTATCTTGTTAACAATCATTGTGAACAAGATATAGAGGAATGGACACGCGGTTCTGGGGTCCATCGGGCTGGAAATTATTTCATTTAATCACGTTTGATGATTCCAATCGATCATCTGTGAGTTTGGCTAGATTTTTAGAAACGATCCCATATATTCTACCATGTAAGTTTTGTAGAACATCGTTAACGGATTACTATCGTCAACACCCATACGAAGTCAATGGAAAAATGGATTCGAAACTTGATCTTAAGAAATGGATGTATACCATTCACAACTGCGTAAACGAAAAATTAAGAAAGCAAGGACTTCACCCCGCGACGGATCCGACGTATGCGCAAGTCAAGAAGTATTACACTGAATTTAAGAAAGAATCGTGGGATCAACAATTATTAAATCTGTGGGATTTTCTGTTTTCGGTAGCGTATCATCATCCGAAAGAGTCGTCGGTTGGTTCGGAACCGATGCCTGAATGTCCGCCTGAGATAAAGAAGTGTAAGGACCCAAATGAACTGAATAAATGGAACGTTCTTCCATGGAAGAAGCGAATGCACTGGTATCGTTCATTCTGGGTCTTTCTTCCGGCTGTATTACCGAAGGAGATTCGTACGAGATGGCAGAAACTGGAACAAACGAATCCGCCTCAATGGGATAGCAGACGTTCGATGATGGCATGGTTATGGCGGATGCGATGTGGATTGGATACTGAGTTTAGTGACCCATATACGTCAGTGTGTCATCGAATTAAGATGTATTCAAGTGATTGTGGAAAGAAGGGTGGGATTACGTGCAGACGTACGCGAAACACACGTCGAAAAACGTTGAGAAAAACAAAATAGGAAAGTAGGGAATGGAACCATTCTATTCACAATTGATTGTCGTAGCCACCTTGGTTATCTTGGCGGCCTTGTTTACGGTGATCAAGTTTGATACCTGGCAAACCACATTATTAGTAATCCTGTTTTTGATTGGAATGAACTATTTGATCATTTTGACACTGGATCGATTAACAACGATCAATTATGGAAGCATCAGTGAAGGATTCGTATCTGAAAATTCAGATGCTGCGCTTTCAAAGTACGAATGGTTAAGTAATGATGATCTGTTTGATGATTTTTATGCGTCCGTGTTTACGAAGTTGACACAGAATGAGAATCTGATCCAGGCAGAAACGGCGATCTGTCTGGAAGAGTTTGCGCGAAATACACCGAAGGAACAACTGAATGTCTTAGATGCGGGATGTGGCATTGGAATTGCGACGTATGCATTGGCAAAACAGGGCGTGGGACATGCGGTGGGAATTGATAAGAGTCAAGCAATGATTCGATATGCGAAGGGAACGACACTGGAGAGTACAACGTTGACGGAAACGGAGCGCCAGAATGTGGAGTTTCGTATGTTTGATTTAATGGGACCGGGTGCGGCGGGTGCGGCAGAATTCACGAATGCCTGTATTTTGTATTTCACGATCTATTATTTCAAAGATCTGGATACTCTCTTTCGCAATTTAGCCTTGTGGGTGAAACCAGGCGGATCGCTGGCAATTGAGATGGTAAACAAATACAAGTTTGATCCGGTTCTGGATTCAAGCAATCCATGGGTAGGAATCAGTCCACAGAATTATGTCAAAGAGCGCCTGAAGAAATCGAAGGTAGTCTTTGATAAGTTTGACTATGAAGCAACATTTGAGTTGGAGGATGATACGAATGCGGAGTTTCGAGAAACGTTTCAATTCAAGGATGGATCGACGAGAAGGCAGAAACATACGTTAACGATGCCGAGCATGTCGGAGATCATCAAAAAAGCACAGAGAAATGGATGGAGTTACACCAAATATGTGGATTTGATGCCGTTGTCTTTTCAATATGGTTATTTGCTGTTTTTCACACGAAATGCGGAATGACGACGTTTGCGTGTTTTAGTTGCATTACGCCCGCCTTTCTTCACAAATTGTGCTTGACGTTCCGCAAATTGTGCTTTTCGTCTGGCATGTTGGTTCTTATGTTGTGCTAACATGCCAGATGCCCTTTCCCATGTTTCGTTTGTCATACCCCTTGGGCGCGTAAGACCTTCCATACGAGCATACGCCTCTTCATCAATACTATCTAGGTTTTGTTGTAATTTTTTAGTCTGTGTATTACGAAAAGCATTTGCTTCATCCTGCGGCTTACGAGCATTTGCGAGTTTCTTATTTCTCAAAGTACGCGCGTTGTATTTATATTGATATTCAAGACCCATGTTGTTGGAAGAGCGAGTAGACATACTATCTTGTTGCTCTTGACCAGGTTTTGGATGTAATAAAGTGGCATGTCTCTTAGGAAAACGCATAGGAGGGGCATTCTTTTTGATGATAGCACCGGGTGGAACTTGTGAATAGGGAACATTCTTAACACCGATCATCGGGTTAGAGAATACCATACGACCTTGAACCATATTCATTATCCATACATCAGGAACAGTTTCGACTGTAAATCTGCCAGTTGTAGAAGATTGGCTCATTTCTATTTATGACGTCGAGTCTTTTTGGAACGCATTACAAACTGTTTACGCGTGCCGCCTTTTTTAGAAAGAGCAAGACGTACTTTTGCTAATTTGGAGGCATTATTTGGATTGGCTAACGCCCCTTTCGCATTTTTAGGACGAGATTTAATATTAGCTTCTTCTGCCTCTAATGATGGTTTATTCCAGGTAGAGTAATCATCCTTTGATTTTGGCTGTGCGGATAGAATATCACGCATTTCTTCGGCTTCACGACGCGTAAATGCCTGCTCCGCAGTCTCTTTGGAACGATTCGCTGCCATCGTGGAGGTGCTGAACTCTTTCAAAGTGAGAACATAGATTTTACCGTCTTTGACAATTTTAGCCATTTGTTCATTAGGCTCTAATATCTTATCTTTCATAAAACTATCGGCGGCGCTATCATCCGTAGGACGCATCGGATATAAGGTCGTCATTCTACTAGAATATAATATAATGAGTAAAGCCGTATACGAATAATCAGAACACATTCATTTGGAAGGTTTATTGTTTCGCAGAAGTATTCGAAGATGTGGCCTTTTGTGCTTTTGCAGACGCCGATAGTTTTGTTCCTGCGTTATTGGCTACATTTAACCCAACTTTTCTGCAAATAAGAACATATCGTTTTTGTTCTTCGCTGTCTAATGGGATTGTTTTATGTAATAGATCATATTTGGTCATTACACGATGATATTCCTGCCACGCCTGACCTTTCGTCAAATAGTTGACGCGCTCTTCAAGTGTTTTAGGAGGTACAACAAATGGCGTTTTTGTGCCATCTTTTAGTATAGTATCAATACGTTCGATAATAGAATACATGCGTTGTTTATCGGAGGCATCGTTGATAGACTGACCCACATCAATCACTTCTTTATGTTTTGCGTATAATTTCTCATAAGCATCTTGAACCTCTACCATATCCATTTGATCAATAGCTTTATTTGTGTTGTATCGAGTGGAAGGTCCTTTCTTTACCTCTTTGGTGATAGGGGCGTCCCATTGTTGAAAGGCAATCGAATTGTCAGGATTCAGAACGACTCGATTGTTTTTGATGTCGGGGACAAAAATCTGTATGCTCATCTCTAATACGATAGGATATTATCGTCTGAGTTTGCGTGTGGTACGCTTCTTTTTAGAGCGAAAGATGCGTGTAGAACGTTTACCGCCTTTTTTTACAGGAGTTGATTCTACATTAGCATTGTTCGCCCATGGATCAACACCTTCTTGAAAATTACGAGGTAAAACGGCAGGTGCTTCGGGTTTTGCCGCAGCTTGAAGAAATGGATTATCAGACGATTGTACCATATTCGATACAGCAGATGATTCATTTTTAAGAAATGGATTTGAATCATTTACTGGCTCATTTGATACAGTATTGGGTACAACCTCTGCCGACATATCATCCGTATTCACGGTTACAGTTTTGGTTTGACCATTGGGGCCCTGTACGGTTACCGTAAAGATAGGCATCTCTAGTATTCTTACTGAAAATTATTTACGTTGTTTACGTGATTGCCGTGCTTTACGAAGTGTCTTACGTTTTTTGATGCGACGCATGCCTCCAGTTGGTGGCACGACATTTGTCGCAGCAGCTTCTGCTGCCTGCTTAGCAGCAACTCTATTAGCAGCCTGTTCCCATTTAGATTTGGGTTTTGTGGTAGATACTAGTTCTGAAGGGGTATCTACTTGTTTGCTCATCGCATTTAATGCTTTTTGTGCTTTACGTGTAACAACTGGTTTCTTGGCAGATTTTCCATATACATTGTTTTGTGTAAGTGTGGGAGTTCCTTTGTTCCGTGGATCGTTCTCTGCTGCGCTTACTGCCGTGGCCGCAACGCTAACATTCTCCGCTGCTTTGACAGAATTGGCAGTTTTTACAGTAACGGTTGTTTCAGTGCCATTACTTTTATTTCGAATAATAACATCATATTCGCCCATCTCTATATAAAAAACATATTATATAGATGATCCTTGATTTCTTTCAAAAAGGACTAGTACGGGGCTCGGCACGACTGCCGTTTGATCCGGAAAAAGCATATGCGTACGTGGAACATCCAAAAGAAGGATGGCGAGTCTACCTGCGTTCCTGTGTATTTCTCCATCCGATGGATGAGCCTTTCCAAAAACAACATTTCTTGGTGGTCAAACGAACAGGAGCGCGAGCGACTACCGCCGCGTGGGAACCTCCAAAAGGGCAAATGGAAGGAAAAGAACTTAGTACACGTATCTCCATTCTAGACGCACTCAAAGAGAATGTCTTACGTGAAACGGAGGAAGAATCGCATATTACGGAAATAGAACGCTTACATCATACTGGACTCGTATTTCAATCACAAGAAACGAATTATCCATCCAATCATTATTTCCAATATCATATTTTCCAAGGGTATCTTACATTGGAACAAGTGAAGCAATCAATTGATACATTTGATTGGATGAAAGAACACAAAGAAGCGGTAAAGCGATGGCGACGTGACAGAAAAGAAAAGGACGCAGTGGCCTGGTTTTCTCCTCGCTTGACTCGTGTGAATCCGAGATGGTGTCCTGACATTGTAGCGTTGTATCTTCAACACATCTAATGACGTCGAGTGCGTCTTTTAGCATGGTTACGTCGTCGAGTTCGTCTTCGTCTACCACCTGTACCTGGAATGTGTTTCATGAAATAAAGACCATAGGATTGACCCTCTAGTGGATATTCATATACCTCAAATCGTTTGGATTGCTGTAAGATAATACACAACTCGAATAAGGTAGCACGTGGACTACGATTGGCGCGTAATAATCCTTTTTGGACATCGTTTGGTAATAAGATCCGAATAGGATACGTACATGCTTGGTTTTGTAATAACATTTTAAAGGCGCATGAAACATATGTTCGATTTAATTTCTCTGTCCAATGTTCGGCGGCTAGCAGAATAAACGTATCGGCATTGTTCATCTTATTGTAATAAAAATAAGGAGCAATTAATTCAAATGTTCCAAGTACCACTTGTTTACATCCTTTCCCTGGGATGTTCGGAATAATTGTCGTTGGATCATAATGAAAATTAGACTCAACATATTTTCGCGTACTTTCTACACCATCAAAAAACGGCGCCATGTCACATTCTTCTTTTGTGATCAAGGAATCATAGGTCCAACATGCGGAAGGTTGGATATTTTTTATATTTCGTTCGTAATTCGTAAAGAAAGTAGGTCGTGAGATTAACCCATCATGAGTATTCATCCTATTCTCTCAAAAGAACATGATCGGGGCTCGCTATCCATTTTTCGTTGAATTTCAGCGCGCCCATCTTTTTTGAAATCATATGTACATTGGTGCTCCTGAGGGGGTAAATGTGAAATACATAGTAGCACTCCACATTTACATGTATGGGACAAGATGCCGAGTTTCTTTTTACATTGGGTACAGCGCAATTTCTTGGAATCGGACATGCTAACACCGTCTCTACTCCGCATGGGTTTATGTCAATGAATCAATTTTTAAAGATTATATTCATAATAGTAGAATGGAGTACCAAGTACATGTCTATGTATTCGATAATAATGAACAAGATTATATAGGCGATATTATTGTGAAAGAAGGTGAGACCATCGATACGGTTCACCTACATATTATGACGGATCTATTGGGTCCAATTATTGGATATAGTGTTCCGTTTGAGTTGACAGAGGTCCGTGTCACAGGAAAACGTTTTACAGATGAGGTTGATTTTCGTGATCCTACCAGGCTTTTTACAGACGCCATTCGGGAAGAAAATGAGGAGGCGGCAGAAGTGTTAAAATATGTTCATTTTGATCTAT
>Ga0114975_10003075_pt1 | contig 11257 bp, 9 predicted proteins | sample S_130626_EF_Meta_FD_87031 | JGI IMG/M metagenome (GOLD analysis project Ga0114975, IMG submission 87031) | Freshwater microbial communities from Lake Simoncouche, Canada to study carbon cycling - S_130626_EF_MetaG | ecosystem: Environmental > Aquatic > Freshwater > Lake | place: Lake...
ATAGGCTGTTTGGTATTTATAGGAAGACTCCTGGATGGCAGTTTCCATTCCTTTTGGAGCAGTGTAATAAAAGATTAGGGCCAAAATCCCAAATAAACCTAAGCCAAATACGATGAAAGCCGGATGGTAAAAGGAAAGCAATAAGAGTCCGAAAACCACTTGAAGAAGCGCAGCAGAGAAATCAATCAAGATTTTGGCCATTCCTTTTTGCAAGCTCACCGTATCAAAGAACCGATTGACGATCTCAGGTGCATATTTGCCATGAAGTATTTCAGTTTTAATTCGTGGCAAACGGTAAGCGATAGAAAGTCCAGATTTCGAGAAAATTCGCTGCTGGAATTTCTCCATAATTTGAAGTTGGGAGATTTGTAAAAACCCGCCAAAAATTACACCTGAAGCCACAATAACCACTAAAATTATCCAAGAAGTAGTAATTCTACCCCCAAGAATAAAGTTGAGGATGGCCTGAATACCCAAAGGCAAGGTGAGCGTAATCAACCCATTTAAGATCGCATAGAAGTAAATGGCATAGACTTGATTTTTCTCTTCTTTGAGAATATTGAAAAATCGTTTAATCGGTGTTAATTCTTGTTCGCGCTGCATCAGTGAATGGCTTTGGTCACGAGTTGATAAAAGAATTGATAGCGGTCCTTGCTTTCAGGAGCTGCATCAAGCATCCCTGGCAGATGCTGGGAATTGAAGGACTGCAATAGACTGGACTCAAGAATGGTGGATACTAGCGTTTTGGGATACAAATAATCCGGATTCAGCTCTGTGATGATGGAAGAAATTCGGTCGCCGAACTTGTAAACCTGAGAGAAAATTCCAGACTCATGCTCCAAATCAACCTCCTTGGTCAAGAATCCTTTGATGGATTCATTGATCACAATACCTCTTAAAATTTCTGGGTCTAGAAAATCATTTTGTTTGTAAACGGGACCCTCTACAAGTAAGCGTATGGCAACCGACAAGCGCTCTACAGGATCTGCTTGGTTGGCAGTGCCAAAAACTAAATTATGTTCCAACCAAGCCCAATACCAAGCACTCAGATACAAAAGCAACTTGTGCTTGTTTTCAAAGTATCGGTAAATGGCTGCCTCTGTACTTCCAATCTTAGCGCCTAATTTTTTAAAAGTGAAGTGCTCCATTCCCAATTCCTGAATAAGGTGAGCGCCTTCTTGAACCATTAGCACGCCTAACTCCGAACTAAATGGGTCTTTTAGAAACAGATTACTGTTTACCTCAACCCGTATTTTCTTTAAAATCGATTCCATTTATTTTATCCAAACTGAAGACATAACGAAAGATAAGTAGCAAAAGTTTGCTTTTCAATCATTTTTGTTAGTATTCGTAACAAAAAGTAAATAAGTATATACAAATCAAGTTCAATTCTAAAAAAAAAGCGATTAAAGGTTCGAATTAAATGGATTGGTAAAGAAAAAAAAACGACCTCTTGCTGCTCGTAATTAACTAAAAATCAATTTCCTACACTATCATTTTTACTTACCCAATACGCCCAAAAGAGCAGGATGGGATGAAAAACCAATAAACGAACCCAACCCATCCACTCGGGAGTACATAGAACTCCTTCAATACAAGAACCTACCTGAATGAAATACACGTGGGAAGGAATAAAACAAATCAGCATCCCGAAATTACCCCAAGCAGCGCGCTTACGGGTAGGCAAATACAACACCCCTAAACCCAATAACACCTCAGCAACACCAGAAAGAATGTTGATTAGCTCTGGCTTAGTGAAAAAAGGAGGAATGAGCGGAAGGTAAAAATCGGGAGTCACAAAATGGTTGACACCTGCTACCAGGTAAAAATAACCCATGCTGTAAATGAGGAACTTCTGAGCAAATTTTTTCATCCTATTTTTTTATACAGCAATAAGGTACAAAGAAAATAACTCAACCCTTTAGCGCAATTCCTCCAAATCGTAATCCTTGCCCTTGCCCCATTGGAGCAACTCGTGCAAGGTATAGTACTCTAGGGTATCCAAATCCTTAATCCGGAAATCTTCCCCAGAAAGCCGAGACATGACCTCAATTTTCCGGATTTCACCCTGATTGACCAGTCGATAAACCCTCCCTACTCTCAAATTATCTAAAGCCAGGGGCATCAGGATTTCGCTTTAATTAAGGCACCTGAAGCTTCGAAAGTGATTTCTTTTTTTGGTGAGGTGATTGCCTCAACCTCCTCCTTGGATTTTCCCTGATCTTCTGCATAGTGCCGTAAGGTTTCCACATCGGTTTCGGTCAAGGTTGCAATCCCTTCGATCGTAATGGGAAATCCTTTGGAGTTGGTGGGGATAAAAAATCCATAATCTTTAAAAGTAACCCGCATGCTGGATCCATTTGGCAGTTCCATGGCAAACCAACAGCCTTTGTTGGTACATACCTCGTTTATTTGTCCAGAAACTTTTCCTGTAAAGGTTCCAGAAGATTCCACTTTTTGAAGAAGAATGGCAGGAGTGACTACACCCGCTTCCTTTACCACATCACCATAGTTTCCAGGAACAGACTTGGCTTCGCCTACCAATTCATAGGTGGTTTTTTGAGACAAAATGCCCGTTTTTTGGCAAGCAGCAAGGCCAGCAACAAGCGCAATCATTAAAATTTTAGCCTTCATTTTCATCGTTCGAATAGGTAGTTGACAAAGTAAAACTAGGGGTTGCTCCAACCAAGCGCCTTACAGATCACTTTTCATCCTTATAACAACCGGAGATTCAAAAATAGGTGAAAAGTCCTTGCCTCAAAAGTAATTTGTAAGCAGACTCCTCCTTCATTCGGAAAAAGACAAAAAATAAACCATTCAAGTCCGTCGCTTGTTTGACTTTAGAATAACCTTGAATTTCCAGTAACTCAAAAACAAAAAAGATTTGTAACAAATACAGGAATAAATGGCCGCTTTTTTTGACAATCCATTAATTTTACTGTTTATAATTTTCGCTGCTCCATGCCAAAAACCAAAAAATTCATCATTGATTTTGACAGTACCTTTACCCGCGTAGAGGCCTTAGATATTTTAGGAGAAATCAGCCTTTCGGCTGACCCCCAACAACAGGAGAAATTACAAGCCATCAAGGATATCACGGACAAAGGTATGGATGGCAGCCTAACTTTTAGAGAAAGTCTAGAACAACGACTCGATATTCTTCAAGCCAGCAAAAGCCAAATTGCAGAATTAATTATCATTCTTAAGCAAAAAGTCTCCAAGTCCTTTGAGCGGAACAGGGATTGGTTGAAGGATAATGCAGCCGATGTCTTTATCATTTCCAATGGCTTCAAGGATTTTATCATCCCCATTGTGACCGAGTACGGAATTAAGCAGGAAAATGTCTTTGCCAATGACTTGATTTACAATGAGAGTGGAAAAATCATCGACTTCAATCGAGAAAATCCCCTATCCAAAAATAATGGCAAATCGGAAACCATCCGTGACATCAACTTGGATGGAGACATCTATGTCATCGGCGATGGCTATACTGACTACGAAATTAAGGCGTCTGGCTTGGCCAATAAATTTTATGCCTTTACCGAAAATGTAAGCCGCCCAAAAGTCACCAGCCAAGCAGATCACATCGCACCAAGCTTTGATGAAATCCTCTACATCAACAAACTGAACACCAAGTTTTCCTACCCAAAAAGTAGAATCAAGGTGCTCCTACTTGAAAATGTGCACCCCATTGCCCTTGAACTCCTCAAAGAGGAAGGTTACCAAGTTGAAGTCGCTTCGGGTGCCATGAGTGAGGAAGAGCTCTGTGAAAAGATTCGGACTATCTCAATCCTAGGCATACGCTCCAAAACTACAGTCACTAAAAAGGTGCTTGAAAATGCCAACCGCCTCTTGGCAATTGGAGCTTTTTGTATCGGTACCAACCAGATTGACCTAGAAGAATGCCAAAAAAGAGGGGTTGCAGTTTTCAACGCTCCCTTTTCGAATACCCGCTCTGTCGTAGAAATGGCCATCGCACAAATCATTTTCTTGATGCGCAGGTTCCAAGACAAATCCCTCGGAATGCACCAAGGGATTTGGGACAAATCAGCGACAGGTTCCTTTGAAATTCGAGGTAAAAAACTAGGAATTGTTGGCTATGGCAACATTGGTGCTCAGCTCTCTGTCCTTGCTGAAAACCTTGGCATGAATGTCTTCTATTACGATGTCATTGAGAAACTGGCACTCGGAAACGCCACCAAAATGAACTCCTTGGATGAATTATTGGCTACATGCGATGTCATCACCCTACACGTGGATGGTCGAAAAGACAATAGCTGCCTCATCGATCAGGAAAAAATCTCAAAAATGAAGCCTGGCGCTCTCCTACTCAACCTGAGCCGAGGGCATGTAGTGGACATCCCGGCATTACGTGCAGCGATCCTTTCCGGACATATCGGAGGCTGTGCGGTGGACGTATTTCCTGAGGAACCGAAAAACAACAAAGAGGGCTTCGAATCGGAGCTCAAAGGATTGCCAAATACCATCCTCACCCCACATATTGGAGGCAGCACCCTGGAAGCACAGGAAAATATTGCCCGATTTGTGCCTGGCAAAATCATGGAATATGTCAATACAGGAAACACCTACAACTCGGTTAACTTCCCCAATATCCAGCTTCCATTCTTGAAAGATGCGCATCGACTGATTCACTTGCACCAGAATGAACCCGGTGTATTGGCAAAAATCAATCTAGTACTGGCCAACTATCACATCAACATTGTAGGTCAATACCTCAAAACCAATGAAAAGATTGGCTACGTGATCACAGACATCGACAAAGTATACGATCCGGATGCGATTGAAGCCCTGAAGAATATTCCAGGCACCATTCGCTTCAGAACCCTTTATTGATTTGTAACTCCTAAAAAAAGCCCTTAAGGGCTTTTTTTATTTGTTTCCGTAAAGATCTTCGTAATAGGTCTGGTAAGCTCCTGAGGTCACTCGATTTAGCCAAGCTTCATTAGCCAAATACCAGTCAATCGTCAGTTCTATTCCTTCTTCAAACTGCAAACTAGGTTCCCAGCCTAATTCCTGCTGAATCTTGGTAGCATCGATGGCATAACGCAAATCATGCCCGGCACGATCCTGGACAAAGGTGATTAGCTTCTCAGAAGCTCCCGCCTCTCGGCCAAGCTTCTCATCCATTTTTTGGCACAACAAGCGCACAATGTCGATATTTTTCCACTCGTTGAAGCCTCCAATGTTGTAGGTCTCCCCAGGCTTTCCCTTATGGAATACCACATCAATGGCGCGAGCATGGTCCTTCACAAACAACCAGTCACGCACATTTTCTCCTTTTCCATAGACAGGCAAAGGCTTGTTGTTCTTAATGTTATGGATGCAAAGCGGAATCAACTTTTCTGGAAAATGATTTGGACCGTAGTTGTTGGAGCAATTGGATACCACCGTTTTCATTTTGTAGGTATTTGCATAGGCCCTTACAAAGTGATCTGATGCTGCTTTCGATGCAGAATAGGGTGACTGTGGATCGTAGGCAGTCGTCTCCAAGAAAAACCCTCCATCGTGCAAAGAACCATAAACTTCATCCGTGGAGACATTGTAGAACAAGTGTTGATCCAAGGCTCCCGCCCATGCTTTCTTGGCTACATTCAGCAGGTTCACCGTTCCAAACACATTGGTTCGTACAAACGCCAAAGGGTCTGAAATAGAACGGTCCACATGGGATTCCGCAGCCAGGTGAATGACATCCGTAATTCCATGCTTCGCAAAAATGGCTTCTAAAACCTCCTCCTCTTGAATATCTGCTTTTTCAAAAAAGTAGTTGGATGCACCTTCTACCTCAACCAGATTTTCCAAGTTGCCCGCATAAGTCAAGGCATCTAGGTTGACGATTCGATACTGCGGATAGGTAGCTACAAAAAGTTTGACTACATGAGATCCAATAAACCCGGCTCCTCCGGTAATTAAAATTGACTTTGACATATTAAGATTGATAAAAGTTCATATACCAGTTGGTGAATTCTGCCACCCCTTGTGCCACTGAAGTTTTGGGCTCGTAGCCCATATCTTGTACTAACTCACTGATGTCGGCATGTGTTTCGACCACATCTCCTGGCTGCATGGGAAGAAACTCCATCTTGGCCTTTTTTCCAAGCCCCTTTTCGATCGCTTCGATAAATTCTAGCAAGGGCACGGGAGAAGAGTTCCCAATATTGTATAGTTTGTAGGGAGCACTAGAGCTCGAAGGATCGGGATGCTGCCGGTCATAGTTGGGATTGGAAGTCGCTGGCCGATCCGACACGCGAATTAAGCCAGACACAATATCATCGATGTAGGTGAAATCACGCTTCATTTGGCCCTGATTAAATACCTGAATGGGCTCTCCTTTTCGAATCGCATCGGCAAAAAGAAAATAAGCCATATCAGGTCTGCCCCAAGGGCCATAAACCGTAAAAAAGCGAAGTCCCGTCGTTGGGATTCCAAAAAGGTGACTGTAGCTATGTGCCATCAGCTCATTTGACTTTTTGGAGGCGGCATAGAGTGAGATCGGATGATCCACTCCATCGGAGGTTGCGAATGGCATTTTGGCATTGCTCCCATAGACCGAACTTGAAGAAGCAAATACAAAGTGCTTCACAGGATAAAATCGGCAACACTCCAACAGGTGCAAAAATCCAGTAAAGTTGCTGTGAAGGTAATCTTCGGGATGAAGAATTGAATTTCGCACTCCTGCTTGGGCTGCCAAATGAATGACCACGTCAAACTTCTCTGTTTCAAACAGGTGAAGCAAGGACCCCTTATCCACCAAATCCTGCTGAACAAAGCGATAATTTGCTTGTTTGAGGGAGGATACCAGGACACCAGTGGCAATTTTTTCTCTTGCAATCCCTGATTCTGCCAACCGGGCAAACTTAAGTTCAAGGCTATAGTAGGAGTTAATATTATCCAAACCTACCACCTCTTCTCCTCTCTCGAGTAAGTGTTGGACCACATGAAATCCAATAAAACCTGCAGCGCCCGTAACTAGGTATTTCATGGTTGACAAAAGACGATTAGCGTACAAAATAGCATTAGGACAGTCCTTTTTCTAAATTTTTTTCAAGTTGACGGTAAGCTTCCAATTGAAGTTGCTGCATTATTTTTCGGTCAAATTTCTCCTGAACTTCCTCAAATAGGGCTTCGGCATAATTAGTTAAAGCCTCTCGCTTCACAAAGGCAAACTCCAAGGCCTCTTTCAATACCGTTACCTCTCCAATTGGAAATACTAAACCAGTCTTTTGCTGCTTAATAAATGAGGCATTCCCGATACAATTGGAACAAATAATAGGAACTTGCATGGCCGCCGCCTCCAACAGGACATTTGAAAATCCCTCTTCATGAGATGCGTGAACCAACACATCGGCTAACGCTAGGTAATGTGCTACATGATCCGTCCAATCTAGTTGTACCAAACGCGGATGTTCACGAATTACTTGCATCGTTTCTTGGTTGACCGGATCTTTCTCTTGATCAAAAGGACCAATAAGAACCAATTTGGATCTAGAAACAATTTTAGATTTTACAAAAGCAGCAACTAAGTCTTCTACTCCCTTTCCTTTGGTCAGCTTCCCTACAGCCAAAATGATAAAATCATTCTCACCTGGCTGAATACGCATGGTGGCAGCTACCAAATGATTTTCTTTGAGAACCTGTCGATTAAATTTTTCTAAATCAACTCCTAGTGTTGAGCCACTTCCTATCAACTTAAACTTAGAAGCTTCAACTCCTGAATTGCTGGTCAAATAAGTAAGCATCCCTGTGGAGTTGACCCACAGCAATGACGCATTGTTGTAAGTCCATTTTTCAATGAAATTAAGCCCCTTTTGCGGTTCTTTTGTATGCGCTGGCATCTTGGTGATGCTATGAATTCGATGCGGAACGCCCGCCAAATTGGACGCTAACATGCCTAAGAAGCCAGTTTTGGAATCGTAACTATGAACCACATCTGGTCTTTCCTTTCGTATCAATTGGAAGAGCAACCAAAAACAAATAAAGTCTTCCACAAAATTGACCCCTTTTACAAAAGGGACAACCTCATGTCTCAATCCTTCGGCTCGACAAATCTGTTGAATTTCTCTTCCATCTGCACTTACCAAGAAGACCTCCCAACCTTGCTCCATCATCAATTCAGACTGACCAGAGAGTAAAAGTTTAAACGTAATCGGCTCGGTGGAGAGAAATAAAATCTTGGGCATTTAAAAAGAGTGTATGAAATACAAAGGTAAAATTTTCTGAGAAGAACTTGATTAGAAAATCTGATTATCCGCAATCATGCCAGTGGCTCAGCTCTCCTATTTAAAACTGCGGATAATCGTTAACAGACCATGGGCCACGGCCCACAGGCTGTCAACGTTCCACAGCTCACCTAATTGAACCTCAAATCTTTTTTTCTCTGGTTAGGGGTAAAAAAGCGGATAATCATATTAGAAAATAGGGCTGTAAGAAAAAGTTTGAAAATTGAATCTCCTGTTCAGGCATGCTGCAATGAGAAGTCTAGAAAATTAAATTAATTCGTTTTTTTTCATTGGATTCTTCTAAGATTTTTTTTCCTACCGAAACCTGCTTAAAATCAATATCCATGCAATTTAAAACAAAATCAAATTCATAAATACGGATAAATTATTTTTATTTTCTTATTTAAATACAATTTTTTATTTTTATTTTAATTTATTTTGTTTTGTTTTCTAACTATTTTAATTAGTTTTATGACGGGTGATTAAACTTTTAACATTTGTTTTTTTAATGAATCTATTTTTAGAGGAAGGACTTCCGAGTTATTTTTTCCTTCTTTCGCTTTTTTGATCTCCCCTCCTAACACAAAAAAAAGCCTTCTTTCCGTGGAAAGAAGGCTTTTTTGTTATTTACCTAATTTCGCTTAATCGAATAGTTCAGCCAACTTGGCTTCTAGGCTAGGGCCTCTCAAATCTTTAGCAATGATTTTGCCATCCGGATCAATCAAATAAGTAGCAGGAATGGCTTGAATTTGGTACAGCTCTGCAGCAGCGGAATTGAAATACTGCAAATCAGAAACCTGCGTCCAATTCAATTGATCATCGGCTATGGCTTTTATCCAATCTTCACGGCTTCGATCCAAGGAAACTCCAAAAACTTCAAATCCCTTTGCATTGTATTGGGAGTACAAGCGAACCACATTTGGATTTTCCTGTCGGCATGGCTTGCACCAAGCAGCCCAAAAATCAATTAGCACATATTTACCTCTCAAATCAGATAGCTTCGTCGACTTTCCACTTGGATCGGGAAGCACAATATCTGGCGCCACTTGACCTACTGCCAATGCTCTCAATTCATCAAGCTGCTGCTTCATCTGAAGGATAGCCGGGGAACCTGGATAATTATCATTCAGCTTGGTGACTAAAGCATCGATAAATTGAAAATCATTTTGTGGGTTTAATAGCCCAATTGCTGCCAAAGAAGCAAATGAATCGCCCATACTCTCAATCATCTCTTTCACGCTTACTACTTGCTGAGATTCCAAGGTCATGGCATCCGCCTGGATTTGTTGAATTACCGCTGCATCGTTTTTACTCATTGCCTCGTAGTACCGTTCATTGAGCTGATTAACTTTCCCTTGGTATTCCTCCATCAGCTTTTCAAGCTTCAACATTTCTTTGCTGTCCTGTGAACCTTCAATTTGGAGGCTATTTGGGTCAGAGAAGTTGAACTTAACCTCGACATCTTCGGTGTACAGAGCCAACTTAACCACACGCTGTCCATACAGATTTAATTCATAAAAAGTTGGGGCACTAATCGAATCAAATTCATATGAAAAGTCTCCATTTGATTTAATCTCCAAGGTATCGAGCACCTTGGGTCTGCTGTCTGTGTATTGGGAAAGTACCACCACTCCCTGAGGTACATTTTGAAGATTTCCCGTGATGACCACTTTTTCACCAACAGCATCTGTTCCTCCGCAGGAGAACAAAGCAAAAGTGGCACTAACCAAAATTCCTAACATAAATTTTCTCATAGTTTAATTCGCTAACAATTCACTAAAAATGCGGGAAGCAACTTTTGGGTCCGCTTTCCCCCCTGATTTTTTCATCAATTCGCCCATAAACAAACCCAAAAGTCCTTTTTTACCAGATCTGAACTCCTTTACCTTGTCTGGATTTTCTAGAAGAACTTCCTTAGCCAATGGAACGAGGTAGCCCGCATCACTTTCTTGGATCAGATTGAGCTGCTGGGCGATTGCCAAGGGTGTAACTGATGGATTAAGGATAAGTTCGGGATAAATCTTTTGTGATGCAACTGAAAAAGAAACCTGCCCCTCCTCCACCAAAGCAATGAGTTGGGCCACTACTTCCACCTCCAAGGGGAAAGTAAGGAAAGATGTCCCGGTTTCATTCAAATAGGACTTGATAGGACCCATCATCCAATTGGAAGCTGCTTTGTAGAATTCCGTTTTGGTACAAAGTGCTTCAAACCAGGTGGCCACTTCTTTGCTTTCTGTCAACAAGGCCGCATCGTAACGCGGCAGTCCATAGGTGGCTATAAATTTTCGATACAAAGCATTAGGCAAGGCAGGCAGCTGCGCGCTTACCGATTCAATCCATTCCTCAGTAAGCAAAACTGGAGGCAAGTCGGGATCCGGAAAATACCGGTAGTCGTTCAGTTCCTCCTTGGTTCGCATACTGCTTGTAAGGCCCCCATCCGCGTCAAAAGATCGCGTTTCGGAAACAATCTCCTTTCCTAGTTCCACTAATTCAACTTGACGCTGGTATTCAATGTCGATGGCATGACCTAGGTTTCGAAAGGAATTCATGTTTTTAACTTCCACCTTCTTTCCAAGAGTTTCCGTTCCTCGAAGTCTAACCGATACATTGGCATCGCAACGCAGAGAACCTTCTTCCATCGTGCCATCACAAATCTCTAGGTACATCACCAACTTTCGGATCTCGGCTAAAAATGCAACTGCCTCTTCAGAAGATCGAATGCAAGGTTCTGTGACAATCTCAATGAGGGCTGTTCCTGCTCTGTTGAAATCCACCCAACTAGCTTCCTTTCCAGGAGCATGAATCAATTTGCCAGCATCCTCTTCCAAATGAATCCGATTCAGCTGAACTTCTAGTTCGCTTCCATCTTCCAAAATGAGTGGCACCTTGCCCCCTAGGCAAATCGGCTCCTTGTCCTGCGTGATTTGGTAGCCCTTAGGCAAGTCTGGATAGAAATAATTCTTACGATCAAAGCTTGAGCGGCGGCTGATGGTACATTGACAGGCCAAACCCATACGCAC
>Ga0114975_10003079_pt1 | contig 11240 bp, 18 predicted proteins | sample S_130626_EF_Meta_FD_87031 | JGI IMG/M metagenome (GOLD analysis project Ga0114975, IMG submission 87031) | Freshwater microbial communities from Lake Simoncouche, Canada to study carbon cycling - S_130626_EF_MetaG | ecosystem: Environmental > Aquatic > Freshwater > Lake | place: Lake...
AAGCAGACGGGAATGGGTCTTGGGCTTTGGCTTTGTAAGCACATTGTCACTAGATATAGTGGCTCAATCCATCACGAAGACGCCATAGGGGGTGGAGCCAAGTTTGTGGTCGAATTTCCCACGCTAATTGGCCCTATGGCTAATTGACTGCATAACTAACTAAGGGGAGCATGGGGCCTCCATTCACTATGTTAATGCGCCATGTCCTTATGCGATATTCGTTCTGCCAAGCAAATAGGTAAGCTATTGAGAAGTTCGCGGGAAGCACAGCGAGCTAATCTTCAGCACATATCTAAACAATGTGGACTCAGTGTCGCCCAATTAGTTCATATCGAGAATGGCAATCTGTTTGCTTTTGAGAGTAACTTAGAAAAGATCATGAGTTACTCTAATGTCTATGCTCAGGCATTAAACATTGATATCAATACCCTTGGTGAACCTACATCTTTAGAGTCAACAAGAGATGTCGCAGCATCAGTTGATGATCATATTCCCCCATTTCTAATGAAGAAATCATGAATTCTAATAATTAGTTCTGCTTGCCTGCTCCTGACAGACCTAGCCACTTTAGGTAAAAGCTGAAGGTGGCTTTTTCATTTGCTAGACTGTGCTTACTGATTCTAGGGGGTCTATATGTCTGCTGCTCGAAATATTCAAATGCTCACACGCTATAACAAGTGGGCAAACAATATGCTTTTGGGCGCCATTGCCACCTTACCGTCTGACGAGGTGACTAAACAGCGTGCCGCGGCATTTGGTGGAATGTCATTCGCTTTGGCTCATATCGCTATTGTTGATCAAATATGGCGAGCCCATTTGTTAGGAATAGATCACGGGTTTAAGTCTCGTACTACCGAGTCGCCAGATTCCTTGGAGTTACTGGCGGAGAAGTTAAATGAAATGGGTGATTGGTATATTCAATATGCCGACACAATGAGTGAGTCGCTACTTAATGAAAAGGTTCATTTTTCCTTCGTTGACGGCGGTGACGGAGAAATGACAAGAGGAGACATTCTGATACACGTCTGTAATCACAAAGCATTTCATCGAGGCCATATTGGAGATATGTTTTACCAGTCAGAATATAGGCCGCCATCAATAGATTTGCCTGTGTATATAAGAGATGCTTTTAATGAATCAGAGCTTGGATAAGGCATCCTGCATACCTGGTTAATTCCGCCCCGCACCATCAAGAAAGACCTTGGCCCACTTGTTGAGCCATTTTCTTTTGTGGCTTGGCAGAGTCGGATACCATTCCCCGCGAACAAATTAATGCCGAATTATCTAATGCCAATTGATTCTGCTTTCCTTCTAGCGATGAAAGTTTCTCATTGGCCCCGCTAGAGCAGACGAAGTTGATAATTCCTGTGTTGGCGGTAGATTTCGCCCCTTACAGGCATATTGGTAGGAAGCATGAAGTTAATTGCTTGCCCTACCCAGTGGGCAATTTGGCTGAACTTGAAAAAGCCATTAGACGGGTGTAAAGCAAACCTCAACAACCCAGAAAGCTGGCTCAGGGCGGTTTTGAATTAGCTCAATCGGCTCTCTTCGCTGCCTTATTTAATACAGGTTACTAAGGCCATAGAAACCTTAAAAAAGCCCAATTCTGTAAATAAAGCCAATCATTTGATCTAGATCAAATGATCAAATGATCAATAGTAGAAAATGATTACTTCAAAAGTAATAAATAAAAGATAAAGGAGTAAGCCATGATGAATAAAAGCAGAGATAGCTTAAACAGGATAAAAAAATTCTTTAAATTAGACGCTAGTCAAAAGGAAGTGACGCAAACGGCACAAGTTGACAATTTAGAAGGGTCTAAGTCAAGCAAACAAGGTGTATTTATGCGAAGCTGGTGCGCTAATCCAGAAAGTTGTTTAACCGACTGCCAAGATTACTGCAAAAAATTAAATTCATAAGGCCAACAAGAGGCGGTGCAATAGAATCAACTGCAAGATGATCAATATTGATTTGATAGGATATTTAGCTGATTTTTTAACAGCCGCCGGATTTGTATTGATACATATACGCCGATTAAAGAAGCAACGTTAAGAAGAAAAACTGACTGGAGGGCACTTACTGAAATATCCTTTAAAAGGAGGCTTGTGTTAGTGCGAGTTTTATCTTTATCAACCAAAATGGCATAGATTATGCATAGATATAAGCAAGTAAGTGTGCTTAAGGAGTGCTTATGTCAAATACTGATTGTTTATGGCTATTTTTAATACTGTGTTGTTTTGCCCTGGCAATACAGGCTGTTTAAGCCGGTAATTATTGCCGCATAAGTAGAGATTTAAGGCCGCTGTCCCTGGGCTACTCAAATATCGATTTAAGCGTATCTCATTGATGGCCAGTATTCTGATGTTGTTTAAAACGACAGCCTAGGATTGGAGTCAGAGATCCTAAGTCTTGGTCAATTCCACCCCGCGCCACCAAGAAACACCAAAACCACCTTCGAGTGTTTTTTTATTTGGCACTACTTGTGGCAAGGGAATAATAGTGTTGCCTGTGTTGATTGTGATATTTCATTATATTAGCGGGATATGACCCAGTTGATCGAATTAACTTATGTGAGCGAGCCTACCCAAGAGATGTCCTTTCTTGGCTTGATGCGTTTACTTTATCATTCCTATTTAAGAAATACGAGCATGGGGGTTACGGGCGCCTTGATTTTTGAAAATAACCGCTTTGGTCAAGTCATTGAAGGACCAAGGACTCAGATCGAAGATTTATGGGTAAAAATTCAAAAAGATACTAGGCATAAAAATATACGCCTCGTAGAGTCAAAGCCAATTGAGCATAGAAGCTTTAGTAAGTGGACCATGGTTTTTCAGGGCAGTGAAGAGGTGGCTAAAAAATTACCTGAAATAGCAGTAGCTGTTGAGAATATGAATTTTCCTGCTGGACATCCCCTCTTGGTCGCCTTGAGAGATCTAAAATAATCTATTGTCTTCATTTGGCAAAATTCACGATAGAGCACTTGCCGGGATATTTTTTTGAAGGATTGTCAGGGTTGGCCAGCATTAGTCTCGGCAACCTCATCCAGAGCCATACTTTAAAGGGACAAATTCAATTTACTATTCTTGTGTCGTCCAATGTTGTTTTAAACGACGAGGCAGATGATGCAAATATTTTAAATCAATGGAGACGCGCTGGATGAAAGTAATCAGTTGTCTGATATCACTTTTTGTGCCGGCTATTGTTTATGGACAGCTGCTAGAGATTCCACAAGCTGGCGAAGCACCTACAAAAACTTTTTTAATTGAAACCTCAAAACCTAAAGCAGTTGTGCTCTTATTCATTGGGGGCGATGGGACACTAGATTTAAAGCCCGATGGGTCAACCACAAAGCAAAATCCGTTAAATCGCTCCGCACGATTATGGGAATCGTATGGAATCAATTCGGTTTTAGTGGATTCGCCTTATGACTTAGGTGATGCGAGGCGCGGGAATCTGCGCGGCAAACCTGAGCACCTAGCACGTGTTGAAAGTGTTGTTAAATATTATAAAAATAAATTTAATGTGCCCATCTGGATTTTTGGACATAGCATGGGGACAGTAACAGCGATTCAATTTGCCAATCAGGGGGAGAGGTCGGGAGCAGTTTCTGGGCTCGTTATTGCCGGTACCCATATTGGCGAAACTTTAAGTAATAGCTTTAGTAAGCCAGTAATGGCAATCCACCATCAAAAAGAAGCTTGCGCCGCGACGCCAATAAGCGCATCGGAATCAATTATTAAGGGGCGAAGCAAGGAAACCAAATCAGAATTAGTCATGATTGATGGAGGGGAAGACGTAGGTTTGCCATGTATGGGATTGGCTTACCATGGATTTAATAAGGTAGAAGATCAAATGGTAAGCGCCGCCGCCAAATTTATTTTGGCAAATTAGATAATCGGGTCAAACTTACTGATATCCCTCAATGAAATAGGAAGGAAAGCTATAGAAGATACTTTTTCGCAGCAATTTACATAAATAAATAACTAGTAAGAAGTTCTTTAAAACGGGTTTTGTTAAGATGGTTCATTGAAAATTATTGACAATGTTCAATCTAAACACATTATTTAAAGTTAAAGGGGTCGCCATATGAACGTAAAAAATATTATTGGCTTAGTCGAAAAATTATTTCTAATAATTATTGCAATTTTTACTGTTGCAGCGATGGGTCAAGAAATTTATTCCCTCATTAGCAATCGTCGTGTTGAGCTGCAGGATCTTTTACTTATGTTTATTTATGCGGAGGTACTTGGAATGCTGGCAGCCTTTTATTCTAGCCATCGCATTCCAATAACAATACCTCTATTTATTGCAATGACTGCATTGAGTAGACTAATTATTCTTCAGGGCAAGGATGGAAATCCTTCAATCTTGCTTTACGAGAGTGGGGCCATTATTTTGATTGCAGGAGCTTGCTGGATTATTAGTCGTGTCAATATAGATAAAGAGAATGAGTAATGCCAATGAATGAACGGGAATCATTATGGTTTTGATGTATTTAGGGTCAATGGTCTTAGGCATCCCTTTGAAGAGATCGGTGAAAAACCATATTACGAAGGTACTTCATTAAGTAAAGTTTTGAGAGTTATTGATTAATAAAGCATAAATCAATCGTCATTAAACTCTATATCCATGCATCACCAAGTCTAATTAATCGGATGATCTTCTGTATTGGGTCTAGAATGACCAATGTTGTATTTCATATTGAGGCTTTTTAGCTCTTTTCCCTTAGCATTCCTTCAGATCATCGGCGCAGGTGTGGGGCTATGCATTTATTTGAGCTCTTCTCGTTATCGGTCGCGCTTAAATAAAAACCATCTAAATGCCGCAAATTACTCTGGCTTTGAATCAACGCCGTGGAGAGTGGCTGCTGAGTCCGGAATGATTTTTGCTGATACCTTATGGATTTGGGGGCACCCTAAATCTTCTATTACTAAAGCAAGAGTGGAGAACTTAAGCCAAATTATTGACTTATCTACAAGCGGAAAAGGTCTAATTATTCTGGCCTCTCATCTAGGTGGATTTGAAATTATCCCCAGAATTTTTGCTCAATATATGAATGCTACGGTGATGTATCGGCCGGCTAGAAAACTTTGGGTAAATGAATTAATGCTGAGATCTCGTCTGCACTCTCAAATGGATTTTGTTGAGGTAAATATTGCCGGCGTTCGAAAAATCAAACGAGCATTACTCAAAGGGGGCGTAGTTGGTATTCTGGCTGACCAGGTGCCTAGCGTGGGAGACGGGGTCTGGGCTAAATTTTTTAATCAATATGCCTACACCACTTCATTTCCAGCAAAATTAGCTCGTCAAGCGAATGTAGCTACTCTTTTCGTTAGTGCTGAGAGACTAGGTCTTGGTAAAGGTTGGCTCATAAAGACCCACTTAATGAGTGTGGCCTATCCACCTTGTTTGAGTGATGCTTGTAGCTTAATGAATTATTATTTTGAGCAGATGATTATTGATAAACCACAGCAATATATGTGGTCTTATAACCGCTATAAAAGACCGCATGGGGCAGAAATCGCGCCAATAGATTGATTCGCCCCGCCTTAAGCATGATTTGGGGAATTAGTATATAAATATAGTGTCGAAAATAAGATGCCCTTATATGAGAAAAATAGCCCTAACATTTTTATTGATTTTTTCACTGTTTGAGTCAACTCAGGCTGCGGATACTACTCCGGCCACACAAGAGTCGACCTGGCTCACAGAAGCTAGGGCGAGCATTAAGTCTGATCAATACGACCAGGCCATTAAGCAGTTACAGGGTGCGAATGAAACAAGTTCAGCTGATTGGAACAACTTGATGGGTTATAGTCTGCGAAAAAAGCAGCCACCCGATTTAGTCGGGGCTGAAAAACACTATCAAGCCGCATTAAAAATAAATCCCGAGCATCGCGGAGCTCTTGAGTACTACGGTAAGCTCAAGTTGATTAACAAAGACCTGCCTGGTGCTGAGGCTCTATTAGCGAGACTTGATAAGGCATGTACTTTTGGGTGCGGTGAATATACTGATCTAAAGGCGGCGATACAAAAATACCAGTCTAAAAATTAGACCTAAGATTAGTAAGACCGCTATTAATGAAGTCTTCTCCATGGGTTAGCATTACTTATGTGAGAATAGTTTAGGAGTTTTTTCTTAATATAAAAAAGGAGTGGAAGCAATGATTAAATATACTTCGCTAGCAATCGGTACTTTGGCTGCATTATCCTTAGTTGCATGCCAGTCTATGGAACAAGGCACTGGACAAAAAGCATCGGCAAGCTTAGATTCACGTTCAGGATCTAGCGCTAAGGGCACAGTAAATTTTGTGTGGCAAGGACAGGATGTTTTAGTAACTGGAAGCTTTTCTGGTTTGAAACCTAATGCTGAGCAAGGTTTTCATGTTCACGAAAAAGGCGATTGCTCTGCGGCTGATGCCACTAGTGCAGGTGGACACTTTAATCCGGATTCAAAGTCACACGGCATGCCCGGAAGCGGCTCAAATCATGCTGGAGATATGCCAAATATTAAATCTGACGCCAATGGCAATGCAGTTTATTCGGCAAAGATAAGTGGGTTTGCAGTTAATAGTGGCCCCACTGGAATATTAGGAAAATCTGTTGTGGTTCATCGCGACCCCGATGATTACAAATCACAGCCAGCAGGTAATTCTGGTCCTAGAATTGCCTGTGGACTAATTAAGTAAGACCTCACAACCTAGCCTTAACCAACATCACTTAAAACGATGTTGGTTAAAGAGCCCCCCATATTTCTTAAGTAGCCCTCAATAGTCGGGATATTTATGCCGATTTATCTAATTTGACCTCGAGAAATCTGCAGCATCAATTTGAGCAATTGCGCGCAAGCAACCCCAATATCAAATAGTAATCTCCCTGGTAAGCGATTACTTTTATGATGGGCGTAAAGTAGCAATATAACGCGAGGGACTATGACTACACTTACACCCACTACTGAAGAGTTACAAGCTCTAGAGGCCCTGAGGACTCATAGAAGAAGGCATCGGCAAGGTTTTCCTAGCAAGATCTCAAGTCATGTTCAGGATTTGGTCCCAGTATTAACAACAGGTCAGAAGATTTCCGATATTGTTGCTAAAACTGTAGGATCCTGAAAGTTCATCATTATTCAGAGCGCATGTATCTTTGCTTGGATAAGCTACAACACAATTAATAACTCAAATATATGGGATCCATACCCATTTATTTTGCTGAACCTCATGCTTTCTTTTCAGGCAGCATATACGGCTCCAGCAATTATGATGAGCCAAAATCGACTTTCAGAAATTGATCGCCAGCAGGCCAGCAATGATTTCGAGGTGAATGTAAAGGCAGAGCTAGAGATAGAGTTACTCCATCAAAAAATTGATTTGATGAAAGAGGGAGAATTGCTTGCATTAACGAAAGCGGTGGAAGCCTTAAGTAGGAAGCTTGACAGTATCCGAAAATAGGGTGCCATAAAAAACTCTTAAACTATGGGCATGAAGTAACTTCTCTGCATTTTTCTTTTTGCATCTTTCGGCATTGCTAACGCACAAGATGTAAGCAATCCTTATGACTTGAAGCTTGCTGTAGCCAGAACTGGCGATCGCTTTCAGGTGAGTGCGAGCTACGAAGTGCCTATGACGGTATGCGAAGCTTTTGCATTTATTACAGATTATGAAGGCGCTACCAATTTTCCAGGAGTGGTGGATTCGAAAGTACTTTCAAGATCAGGAAATAAGGTAAAGGTGGTGCGTTTACTTGAGGAGCGTATTTTATTTATTCCAATTGAGATGCGCTCTGAGCTAGAGTATGTTGAATTTCCTAATAAAGCACTTCTCTTTGAGCAGTTGAGCGGCGATACTAAATATTACAAAGGAAGTTGGGGGTTGCTGCCTGAAAAAGGCTTCACTTTATTTAAGTATGATGCGCAAGTTGAACCAAACTCTTTACTGCCATCAACAGTGATTGAATTCTTTATCAAAAATATTTTGCGCAGACAGTTTGAGGCTATGGCTGAGGTAGCATCGGTAAAGAAGTCATCATTCGTAAAGACATGTAAATAAGCCAGCAAAATTTAAGTTAAAGTTAAATCTATGACCAGCCTCAATCAGCTTCCACCTGATCTACCTATTCCCCAAGATGATGGAGCCGCCAATCACTTGGTGGGCATGTCCTTACCCAATCTTTTATTGCTTACAACTATCGGTAAGGAACTAAACTTGGGCGAGATTGCGGGCCGCTTAGTTATTTACTGCTACCCTATGACAGGCCAGCCGAATGTTGCCTTACCAGACGGATGGGATCAGATACCAGGCGCAAGAGGATGTACACCATAAAGCTGCTCATTCAGGGATCACTACCAAGAGCTGCAGTCGCTTGGTGCTGAGGTGGTGGGGTTAAGTGTGCAATCAACCGCCTATCAACAAGAGATGGCGGATCGTTTGCATTTACCATTCCCGGTAGTCAGTGATGCTGATTATCAATTTCAGGGGGCGCTGCAATTGCCCACATTTATTGCGGCCGGAATGACTTTACTAAAGCGCATCACCCTCATTGCCAATGATGGCGTCATTGAAGCTATCCATTACCCAATATTTCCGAGTGATAGTGATCCAGCTTGGGTGATCAATTATTTAAAAAATACACCCGCTTGATCTTTAAGGGTAGAGTCTATTTAGCGCTGACTAACTAGACACTTCCTACGCCCCCGAAGCAATGGCTGTTAATAATTGGCAGAGAGATAAAAACCCTCTGAGCAAAGACCAAAAGCTGTAAAAGGCCGCGCTAAGTAACTAGTAGATAATACCCTTCAGAAAGCCTCGTATGCGTGGGATTTTTTGATGGTATTGTGACAAAAAATTTGAGAAAATAGCAAGACAGTTTTTAAAGAATACGTAAAGAAGCGAGCTTTTAAATCCTGAGGAAATACTATGAATCGCATTATGTTGTTGGGAAAAATTCACAGGGCAACCGTCACCGAAGCGGACTTGCATTACGAGGGTTCATGCGGCATAGATGAGGATTTGCTCGATGCCGCCGATATGCATGAATTTGAAAAGATTGAGCTCTACAATATAAATAATGGTGAACGTTTTTCTACTTACATCATCAAAGCAAAGCGTGGCTCTGGGATCATCTCGCTAAATGGAGCTGCAGCACGTAAAGCACATGTTGGAGACCATTTAATTATTTGTACTTACGGCCAAGTCAGCGCACATGCAATTGACCAGCACGCCCCAAGAATTGTTTTACTTGATGAAGTTAATAACATTAAAGAAATCAAAACAGTAAATTAATTTAACTAAAGTACAACATGAGACTTGCCCGTACAATTTTTACCCTACTAGTTACACTAATCATGCTGGGCGCTTGCTCCAAAGAGGAGCGGTTAAATGTAATTAAAGTGGCAGTATCTCCTGCGGTACCCCCGATGCTTTTTGAGAAAGATGGAAATTATGCGGGTATAGATCTTGAAATATTTGAGGGTTACTGCAAGTCACGAGCTTGTACATTCCAAATAACTGCTTACGATTGGCTTGGGATGTTGGGTGCGGTCAGTAGTGGACAGGCAGATATTGCCTTCTCCGGAATATCCATTACTGATAAACGTAAAGAAGCAATGGATTTTTCAAATCCTTATTTCACAAGTACTTGGCAGCTCATTGGATTAAAAAATCGTGAAATTAAGATCACCGATTTATCGCAGCTAAAGAAATACACCATCGGCTATCCAAGAGGTAGCGTATTTGATGATTATGTAAAAACTGTATTGCATCCTGGGGGATATTACTCAGTAGAGCAGGTAAAGCTATACCCATCTCCGACTGAGGCGCTGATTGCATTACAAAATAGGAACGTAGATTTAGTATTTGTAGATAGCGTTATGCTAGTCAACTATCAAAAATCATTAAATTTACCGGTAAGCAGTAGCTACCAAGTGGTGGGATTTGATAATCTGGGTTTTGCTTTTAAGAAGGGCTCAAAGTTGCGGGATGACTTTAATCTTTATCTTACAGAATTGGGTCCTGAAAAACTCAAGGAGATAATGGGGCGGTGGACCCAATAGGTATAGCCATTACTTAGTATTGGATTGGCGTATTTTAGAGGTCAACATTTTCTAAAGCAGAACCTTTGAGATGACGGGTGTCCGCCCATTGCTCGACTACCCAGCCACTACCCAGCCGATGAGTAAGCCAATTTAATGAGGCATTTGGTACTGAGACAACTCGTTGGGTGCTTAAGGCTTGATTACTGGCGATTCTGTACATCATGTCGAGTGTTCCGCCATGGCTAACCATCAAAACGGTCTTTCCAGGATGCTGTTCTTCGATCCGATCTAAGGCCCTTTGGACACGTAAAGCAAACTGCCGAATACTTTCACCGCCCTCTAGTTCATGACCTAAGTCACGACTAATATGAGCCTGCCAAATATCAGGCCTCAGTAGGGGCGCTTCATTGATCGATAGCCCTTGTAGTGATCCAAAATGACGTTCTCGTAAATTACTGTCAACTTGGGCAACTACGCCAAATAATTGAACAACAGCAGCAGAAGTGTCAATCGCCCTTTTGAGATCACTGGTAAATAACACATCAAAGTTGAGCTTTGCATCTTTAAGAGCCTGTGCCATCTGACGTGCTTGAATTTCACCTCTCGTATTCAGTGGAATATCGATATGTCCCTGCAGACGCTTTTCAGCATTCCAAGCAGTTTCCCCATGACGAATAAGGCAGAGTCTCGTTGTAGTCATATTGCTATAGTAGAGTGAGTTTTACATTGTTCAGCATGGTCGAGTATTTTAATAACATCAATCAGATGAGGTGCTACCAAGGTGTAGTACATCAGAAAAAGTACTCATCGCTAAGAATTCTAGATTCTAATGCTCCGCGTTTAATTCACCCACACCATTAAAGGCTTTCATAAGGAGTACATACCACCTAAGAAAAAGCCCCGATGATTTCGGGGCTTAGTGCTTACTAATTAGTACTCAAGCTGCAATTGGTGCTGTAGCTGGGCCAGCTTTACTGAGGGCCCTTTGGATTTTAGCTTTCAATTTAGGCTTGGTACTTGACTCAAGCAGCTTAGTTAATTGGGCAACATTGAGAGGGCCCAATCTGGCTTTGCCCGTTTTGGTAACCATGGAGTCATTTTTTCTATTTCTTTGATTTTGGCCAACAGCCATATAAATTCCTAGATTATTGGAATGATGAATCTCTGAACTTGCTCAGCAGATTCCCCTATTTAGGGCGCAGAATAGTGA
>Ga0114975_10003080_pt1 | contig 11239 bp, 10 predicted proteins | sample S_130626_EF_Meta_FD_87031 | JGI IMG/M metagenome (GOLD analysis project Ga0114975, IMG submission 87031) | Freshwater microbial communities from Lake Simoncouche, Canada to study carbon cycling - S_130626_EF_MetaG | ecosystem: Environmental > Aquatic > Freshwater > Lake | place: Lake...
TTATGCCTCCCTATTGACCAATTATGGTTTTGAAAATTATTACAATCAATTTTATTATAGAAAAAATTTATTGAACCCACTTCCTGCGCGATTTGAAGAAAGGTATCATAAGTTCAAATCTAAGCCTGATTATACAGCGGTTCATTTGGATAAGAAAAAGCTTGAAAAATATGCGCAGGATTTTGTCACCATCTATAATTCAGCATGGGCACAACATGGGGAAGAAAAAGCGATTACACTGCCTCAAATCATAAAACTATTTAATTCCTTAAAAGCAGTCATGGACGAGCGAGTTATTTGGTTTGCTTATTATAAGCAGGAGCCCATCGCCATGTTTATTAATATCCCGGATGTGAATCAATATTTTAAATACTTTAATGGGAATTTAGGGCTATGGCAAAAACTGCATTTATTATGGATGAAGTGGACGGGACAAAATAATAAATTAACCGGCCTTGCTTTTGGTGTGGTACCCAAATATCAAGCATTGGGCATTGATAGTTTTTTAATCAACTCCTGTCATATACTTTTAAATAAGATAAAATTGTACGACGAATATGAAATGGGTTGGGCGGGCGATTGGAACCCTAAAATGGTCAATATTTACAAAAGTTTAGACGCTAACCCAAGCAGAAGAATGGTCACTTTCAGGTACATTTTTGACGCAAAATCACATCCATTTGAGCGTCATCCCATTATGGAATATAAAACAGGTGGCTAATTTTTACCTGTTTGAAAATTGGGGGATAAGATTTAATTCATAGAATATAAGTTTTGATTTTGAATGTGTATATTGCGCGTCAAGTATGGAAAATTTTATAGTATCAGCACGGAAATATAGGCCCCAAAACTTTAGTACAGTGGTGGGACAGTCGCATATTACGACCACCTTAAAAAATTCCATTTTAAACAATCATTTGGCGCATGCATTTTTATTTTGCGGCCCAAGAGGCGTAGGTAAAACTACCTGCGCGCGTATTTTAGCTAAAACAATTAATTGTACAAAAGTTACCAAGGAAGGAGAAGCATGTAATACTTGTGATAGTTGCGTTTCCTTTGAAAAAGGAGCAAGTTTAAATATTCATGAATTAGACGCGGCAAGTAATAATTCAGTGGACGATATCAGAACATTGGTGGAACAAGTTCGCTTTGCCCCACAAGCCGGAAAATACAAAGTATATATCGTAGATGAGGTCCACATGTTAAGCGCAAGTGCTTTTAATGCATTTTTAAAAACATTAGAGGAACCACCACCATTTGCTATTTTTATTTTAGCGACCACCGAAAAGCACAAAATTCTTCCCACGATATTAAGTCGATGTCAAATATTCGATTTTAGAAGAATCAACTCCAACGATACCGTTTTACATTTAGAGGAAATTGTTGGCAAGGAAAAAATTAAGGCGGAGAAAAATGCGTTGCAATTGATCGCTCAAAAAAGTGAAGGTTGTATGCGTGACGCTTTAAGTATCTTGGATAAAATTGTGAGCTTTTCCAATGGTGCATTAACTTATGAAAATACGCTTGAGCATTTAAATATTTTAGATGAGGCTTACTACTTTAAATTATTGAATCATTTAACTACACAGGATTTAACCAGTGCAATGCTCCTATATGATGAAATAAATCAAAAAGGATTTGAAGGTGACATGGTATTATACGGTTTAGCGGGATTTATCAGAAATATATTGGTATGTAAGGATCCGGCGAGCGCACACTTATTAGAATCCATTGAAGGTTGGCGAGAACAATACATCAACACAGCGAATACCACCAGTACCCCTTACTTAATTAGTGCTTTGAATATTTTAAATGAGTCGGAAATTCAGTTTAAAATGGCGCGCAACAAACGATTACATGTGGAGCTAGCTTTAATTAAGCTCAATTTTTTACAACAAGCTATTGAATTAAGTATGCAGGACGGTGAACTAGTAAAAAAAAAACTAGTTGACGTAAGCTATCCCATTAAAATCAAACGCATTTTGCCATTAGGTAAAGTGGTAGTGAATCAGCAGGCCAAATTAATGATCGAAACGGCAGCTCCCACAAGTCGCCCAGCAAAAACAGTGGCTACCCCGAACACCCATTCGAGCAGCGCTGCCCCAAACAATGCGATGAGCGTCAATGATGTTAGCAATAAACAGAATTTATTAGCAGCATTACAACAAAAGTATGGTTCGAAATATAATATCGAAGAAGTAAAGGAGCCTATTCCTTTAGAAATGGATACACTAAACAAGTGTTGGGAGGATTATACAGCTTATCTATTAGATGCATTAAAGCATTCCTCTGCCGGCACTTTCAAGTTAGCCATTTTGGAAATTTTAGATCCCCTCCATTTTACCGTTACAGTTTCGGCACTAACTGCTCAAAAATTTGTGGAGCAAGAGCGCATGAATTTACTTGAAAAAATTTGGGAGACCTTTAATAACAGGGCTATTCAGTTTTCCATATTGGTGGATGCGGGAGAAAAAGAAGATGTACCCCTTCATTTAAGATTAAACAGCAAACAAAAATTTGAACGTATTGCTGAACAGTACCCCTTGGTGCAAGATTTTAAAACCAGACTGAATTTAGAAATTCTATACTAATAATTTCAGTCGCGCTTTATATTCACCTATTCAAACTAATTTGTTTTTTTGCGAATCAACTATTATTTAAATATTGAAATTATAATTGTTTGAATAGATAAAAGGCTTTTGAACTTAAAGCTTCACCTTGTTATACCCTTTTTGCTTTAAATATTGAAATACTTTTTGACGGTGGTCACCTTGTATAATTATTTCTCCGTCTTTTACTGACCCACCTGTGCCACAATGATTTTTCAATAATTTGCCGACACTTTCCATATTCGACAGCTTCCCCACAAAACCATAAATAATGGTGACCGTTTTACCGGCACGATGCTTGGTTTCTAAAATGACCCGAAGTGGTTGCTCTGCATTAGGCAAGGTTTCAATATCGTCCAAAGGCTCAGATTGAATGGCTTCCGGATTTGTACTATACACTAGTGGTGAACTATTTTTATTGTTTTTACTCATTATAAAAAGATTGAAAAAATTAATAGCAATAAAAAGGAATTTTTCAAAGGGGGTAAAATGCCTCTTCTAAATAGCTGACGCCCTATTTACAAGTTTCGTTACATTAACTAATACGAACACTTACAATTGAAACGCCATTTTTTGTTTCTTGCAGCAACAAACTTAAATTAAATTTTCCTTGTGCTGATAACAATTTACCGGTAATATAAATGGTAGTGCCCAATTTTCGTTCTGCATTTTTTTCAAAACCAATAATATTTTTATTGCTGAAAAAAAGCTGTAATTGCTGATTGGCTTGGGCCGGTGTAAGTTGCTTTTGTGCCGTTTGATCTAAAATATTCACTTCAGATGCAGCATCCCAAAAGGACAACAAATTGCTAAAATTTGCAGTTTGTAAAGTTTGCACCAAGGTTTCTGTTTCATTTTGAGCCATTACCACACTAAATGAAATTGTAAAGCTGAACATCAACAGTATTTTTCGAAGTAATTGCATATTTTTTGGGATTAAAACTGCTTAAAGTTTGTAATGTGCCTAGTATTTTGAAACTTTGTGGTACAATTTAATAAAAATCAAACTGGTAGCTTCCAAAAAGTCGAAAATATGTCCAAAAAAGTAATTTTAGTGATCATGGATGGCTGGGGATTGGGCTTAGTTCCTACTGCGGATGCAATTCAACAAGCCAAAACACCTTTTGTAAGCAGCTTAAGGCAAACCTATCCGCACAGCACCCTAGTGACTTGTGGCGAGGCCGTTGGTTTGCCGGATGGGCAAATGGGCAATAGTGAAGTGGGGCATTTAAATTTAGGTGCAGGAAGAATTGTTTATCAAGAATTACAAAGAATTAATGTGGCAATTCGTGAAGGATCATTTGCAAAAAACGAAACCCTACTTGCTTCCATAAAATATGCCTTACAAAATAACAAACCACTGCATTTATTAGGATTAGTGAGTGATGGTGGTGTTCACGCACACACCAGTCATTTAAAAGCAATTTGTGACCTTTGTAAAAAAGAAGGATTAAAGGAAGTATATATTCATGCATTTACTGATGGTAGAGATACCGATCCTAAGAGTGGCCTTGGATTTGTACAAAATATAGAGTCGCATTTGCTAAATTCAGTAGGTAAAATTGCATCCGTTAGCGGAAGATATTATGCAATGGATCGTGATAAAAGATGGGAAAGGGTAAAATTTGCTTATGATGCATTAGTAAATGCGCAAGGACCTACAGCCAATTCAGCGCTGGAAGCAATACAAGAAAATTACGACAACAATATCACCGATGAATTTATCAAACCAACAATCATTACAAAAAACGGCCAAGCAATAGCCCCTATTAAAGAAGGCGATGCTGTTTTGTGTTTTAATTTTAGAACCGATCGTTGCAGAGAAATTACAGAAGTTTTATCTCAAAAAGATTTTCCTGAATTCGATATGAAGCAATTATCATTGCACTACACTACTTTAACGAAGTATGATGAAACATTCAAAAATGTGCAGGTAGTTTTTGAGAATGACAATTTAGTGAATACGCTGGGTGACATACTAGCACAAAATAATAAAAAACAAATTCGCATTGCTGAAACCGAAAAGTATCCGCATGTGACTTTCTTTTTTAATGGTGGTCGCGAGATTCCTTTTGAAGGGGAAACACGCATCATGGCATCCTCTCCTAATGTAGCCACCTATGATTTGCAACCTGAAATGAGTGCCAATGAACTAACTGAAAAATTATTGCCTGAAATATATAAAGGGGAAGCTGATTTTATTTGTTTGAACTTCGCAAATGCCGATATGGTAGGACATACGGGTATTTTTAGTGCGGTTGTAAAAGCAGTAGAAACAGTTGATAGTTGTGTTGAAAAAATTGTAATGGCTGGTTTACAAAACGGATATACTTTACTAGTCACCGCAGATCATGGGAATGCCGATTACATGATCAATGAAGATGGCTCCCCCAATACAGCACACACTTTAAACCTGGTTCCATTATTTTTAGTAGATCAAAATTGGCAGGGCCAATTAAAGTCAGGAAAATTAGGTGATATCGCTCCAACGATACTTAGCTTAATGGGTATAAGCATTCCTTCGGAAATGACAGGAAATGTGTTAACTTAACAGCATAAAACTACTCCTATGATAAAGAAAATTGTGCTTGTACTTGTTGTTTTATTTGCGGTTATACAAGTGGTACGCCCAACAAAAAATAATTCTGCCAATACACAAAAAGATATTTCCACTTTGTATCCAATGCCCCCGGAGGTTAAAGTAATCGTAAATAAAGCTTGCGCAGACTGTCATACAAATAATACCAACTACCCATTTTATGCAAATATTCAACCCATTGCTTACTGGCTTGAGGATCATGTAAAAGACGGGAAGCGTCATTTTAATTTTAATGAATTTGCGAGTTATAAAATTGCAAAACAAAATCACAAATTAGAGGAAGTAATTGAGCAAATAAAGGAAGGAGAAATGCCCTTGTATTCTTATACTTTAATTCACAAAGAGGCAAGATTAACTGATGCAGAAAAAGCAACCTTAACCAATTGGTGTCAAAGTATTATGGACTCTTTAAAAGCAACTTACCCAGCAGATAGCTTGGTGATCAAAAAAAATCCTACTCCTGCGAAATAGGTTTTGATAAAATATGAAAATTGTAAAAGCGACTTATCTTATATCAAGTCCTAGTTTTGACCTATGTCCTAAATTAAATTTGCCTGAATATGCATTTATAGGACGAAGTAATGTTGGAAAGTCATCCATCATTAATGCATTGTGTCAACAAAAAAATTTAGCTAAAACATCGGGCACACCTGGTAAAACACAACTCATTAATCATTTCGAGATCATTAGCAACAGTGTAGCCAAAGGAAAACAAGACAAATGGTATATTGTTGATTTACCTGGCTATGGTTTTGCAAAAGTATCCCAAAGTAGCCGCCGCCGTTGGGAACAAATGATCGAAAACTATTTAAGAAAAAGAGAAAACCTCAATCGCGTATTTGTTTTGATTGATAGCAGGCACAGTCCACAAAAAATAGATATAGAATTTATTGAGCAATTAGTACAATGGGAAATTCCTTATACCGTCATCTTTACAAAATCAGATAAGGAAAAGCCAGGCGTGGTGGCCAGAAATGTAAAATCGTTTTTTGAAATATTAAACGAAAAATTACAATTTTTACCACAAGGATTTGTAACCAGTGCTGAAAAAAAGACCGGTACCGATGAGGTATTGGCTTGTATTGATCAATACAATAAGCTAGTGACTGAAGGGTAATTCACTAATTGACCGCCTTGTCCGCACAGCAACTACTCGCAAAGGCTTCCGGCTTTGCTTTAAATGCAAAACCCATTCCCAATATATATCCCATCGCTTCCTTCAACGCATCATTACTTTTAAACTGCGGATTGGTATTGATATCTGCATGCACTTCCATCTCCACCTGGTACTCAATAAACAAATCACATAACTCGTAGGCAATTTCAATGCTCTTAGCGACTTCGGCCAGCATACGCTCCTTTAGATGAAATTTTTGTGTTGTTTTATCATTATGGATATACATAAAACCCCCATTATGTTCTCTTAAAAAAACAATTACGGTTGCAAATTCTGTCACATTTGCTTTTACTTGACTATCCGTTCCTATGCAAACTTTTAATTTTGTTTTTTTTAGCGACTCCACAATAATAGCCTGCCTTACTGCTTCCTTAATGGGAAGCTCAATTTTTTCACCAGTAAATTTTCTCCAAAGCATTATTTGTTATTTTTACTTTTTTGAACCATTTGTATGTAAGTAAATTACCCTATTCATAGCGTTTGCCCAATATTAGCTGGCCTCAGTTTTCAACAACTAGTGGATAAGCCCCAATTTTAACTAAAACTGTTTAAGTTTAATTACCTTTACCCTTCGAATCATTTGACTTATATGAAAATTTTATTACAATATTTAAAGCCATACAGACCCCTGGTTTTACTGGCATTTATCCTCGCAGGCATCAATCAAACCTTTTCACTTTTTGACCCAATGATCTTTGGGAAATTAATTGACGAGTTCGCAAAAAACCCTATGGTGGATCAATCAGGTGCCACTCGAAGCCAATCACAATTTATGTGGGGGGTAAGTAATATGCTTTTATTATTGGTGGGCACGGCAATGGTAAGTCGTATTGCTAAAGCTTTTCAGGACTATGTAGTGAATGTAATTATACAAAAATTTGGAGCGGCTTTATTTACAGATGGATTAAAGCATTCCATGCAATTACCTTATCAATCATTTGAGGATTTACGCAGTGGTGAAACCTTATCCATTTTAACAAAAGCAAGAACCGATTGTGAAAAATTTATCGGCTATGTGGTCAATGTTCTATTTGGCATCATTGTAAGCGTCATATTCGTATCCATTTATGCGACGCGATTACATTGGTCCATCATTCCTATTTATATGGGCGGCGCAAGCATGATTGCCTATGTGACCAATTTGTTAAGTAAGAAAATCAAGTCGATTCAAAAAAACATTGTTAAGGAAACCACTACCCTCGCTGGTAGCACCACTGAAAGTTTAAGAAATATTGAATTGGTCAAAAGCTTGGGATTGACTAATCAGGAAATACAAAGACTTAATAATAATACCTATAAAATATTAGCACTGGAGCTTAGAAAAGTAAAAAATATCAGGTCCATTAGTTTTATTCAAGGCACCATGGTGAATTTTTTAAGACAGGTAATCACATTCACTTTGATGTGGCTTATATTTAAACAGATCCTAACCGTAGGACAATTAATATCATTGCAGTTTTATAGCTTTTTTATTTTTGGACCATTGCAAGAAATTGGTAGCATCATTATGAGCTATCGAGAAACAGAGGCTTCCTTAAATAATTTTAATACCTTAATGCAAAAACCAATTGAGCAGGTACCCGCAAATCCAGTGACTATTGGGGAAATAAATAACTTATCCTTTAAAAGTGTTGGTTTTCAGCACCAAACAGCCAACTTCAAAGCCATTGATGATATTAGCTTTGATGCAAAAATTGGAGAAACAATCGCTTTTGTTGGCCCATCAGGTGCAGGCAAAAGCACCTTGGTTAAGTTACTGGTAGGTCTTTACCAACCTCAGGAAGGTGAAATATTGGTGAATGAAGTAAATAGCAATAAAATTGATATGGGCGTACTTCGCAATCAAATAAGTTTTGTTACGCAAGACACGCAATTATTCGCAGGAACCATTAAGGAAAATTTAGCCTTTGTAGCACCCAATGCAACCGAGGATGAAATGTTGATTGCAATTGAAAAAGCAAGTTGTAATAATATTTTAGACAAAGGTGGCGATGGACTTGCTACTTTAATTGGTGAAGGCGGATTAAAATTGAGTGGTGGAGAAAAACAAAGACTCTCCATTGCTAGAGCCCTATTAAGACATCCGCATTTATTAATATTTGACGAAGCTACTTCAAGCTTAGATAGTTTAACAGAAGAATCTATTACAGATACCATTCGAAAATTATCTGCAGAGCGCGCGCAAATTACTATTATGATTGCACATCGCTTAAGTACCATTATTCATGCAACTAAAATATATGTTTTGGAAAAAGGCCAAATTATTGAAAAGGGCACACATGAATCCTTACTATTAGAAAAAGGATTATATTATGCTATGTGGCGCCAACAAATTGGAGAACGACGCGCTGCTGTATAAAATGGAATAACCATTTACTCTCTTTCAAACTTTTTACGCAGGTATTCTATCACGGAGGGATCCTCGAGTCCTTCCATATCACTTAACTCAAGCTCAATTGCCTTGGTACTTAATCTTATTTCAATGAAGGAAAGAGAGATGGAAATAGAAAATGTAATTAAGCTTACGGCAAATATGAACTTCGCTACTGCTTGATATTCAATGAATATAAAAAACATACATAGTATCGACGATAACAAAGTAGCCACCCCGTAAGTTTGCATATTTTGGACCAACTTAAGCCTATATTTTAGGTTTTTTATTTGCCCAAAAACAATATGCCTTTGCTCAATGAGCTGATATTTATCATGCAACTTCCGAACCCTACTAGACAGGGCCAAAAATCGATTCGTATAGGCCAACATGATCAAACTAATTGCAGGGAAAAGAAGGGCAGGTATATTTACAGATAATTCCATACCACAAAAATATAAAGTATTTTTGTGAACTCGGCACCCAATATGGAAAAAGCAACTTTTAAGCAAATTCAGGGCAGTTTACCAAAAGAGCCAGGCATTTACCAATACTTTGATGAAAAAGGTAAGTTATTGTATGTAGGCAAGGCGAAGAATATTAAAAACAGAGTGAGTTCCTACTTTCTATCCGGACAACAAAATGCCAAAACCACGGAATTGGTGCAAAAAATTAAGGATATCCGTTTTACGATTGTTAATTCAGAACACGATGCCTTTATATTGGAAAATGAATTAATTAAAAATTATCAGCCTAAGTATAATATCAATTTAAAGGATGATAAATCCTATCCATATATTGTTATCAAAAATGAAAAATTTCCAAGAGTCTTTTTAACAAGGCGTAAAATTAAAGATGGATCTGTCTATGTTGGCCCATTTACCCACGTACTTGCTGTACGGGAACTTATGAACCATATCAAACAAACCATTCCATTAAGAACTTGCACCCTCCCCTTAACTAAAAAAAATATTGATCAAGGCAAGTTTAAAGTTTGTTTAGAATACCATTTAGGTAATTGCTTGGGACCCTGCCAAGGCTTTCAAGATGAAGCAGGATATGAAAATTCAATTCAACAAGTGCAGCATTTATTAAAAGGAAATGTCAAGTTAGTCGTGCAGGACTTAAAACAAAAGATGAAGACGGAAGCCGGAGCATTGGATTTTGAAAAAGCAGAATTCACTAAACGAAAAATTGAACAATTGGAGAACTACCAGACCAAATCGGTGGTATATACCAAAAGTCTGTCTCCAATGGATGTGTTTAGCATTGCATACGACCAAGAGCAGGCCTATGTAAACTATCTCATGATAAAGGATGGTAAAATAATTCAAACACATATTTTGCCACTCAGTGTTCCATTAGAAGAAGCTAAGGAAACCATCCTCGCCTTTGCAATTCATCACTTCAGAAACAATATGCATTCTACTGCACAGGAAATAGTAGTCCCTATTGAACTTACCGAAAAAGAGCCGAATGTAAAATATACGATTCCAAAAGCAGGCGATAAAGAACAGCTACTCGCCTTATCCCAAAAAAATGCCGACTACGCTTTAAAAGATTGGAAGTATAAGCAATGGCTATTAAAAACAGCAGGTGCTCCGTCGGATAATATCATTTTGCAGGAACTAAAATCAGTTTTATACCTGAACGAAATTCCACTTCACATTGAATGTTTCGATAACTCAAATATTCAGGGCGCTTATCCGGTATCCGCGATGGTTTGTTTTAAAAATGGCTTACCCAGTAAATCAGATTACCGACACTTTAATATCAAATCGGTAGTTGGTATTAATGACTTTGCTAGTATGAAGGAATCAGTATTCAGAAGATACACCAGTGTCCTTGAAAAAAAATTAGCCCTTCCCCAACTGATTATCATTGATGGTGGTAAAGGGCAACTCAATGCAGCATTGGAGGCGATGACCTCATTAGGTATTCAAGATAAAGTTACGATGGTGGGCTTAGCTAAAAATTTAGAAGAATTGTTTTTTGTACATGACCAAGATTCCATAAAGCTCAACTGGAATAGCGAAGCGCATAAATTGATTCGACAAATTAGAGATGAGGTACACCGTTTTGGTATTCAATTTCACCGTCTTAAAAGGTCCAAAGGCGCTTTAGAAAATAGCTTAGATCATATCATTGGTATTGGTCCCAAAACAAAAGAGATGCTATTGTTGTACTTTAAGTCATTCAATAAAATAAAAGCTGCCAGCCCGGAGCTATTAGCTGAAATTATAGGCGCAAAAAAAGCGGCTATTTTAGTAGCCGCTTTTAATAAGTGAGATTAATATACCCATCGATCCTGTTCGTAATCAAATATTTTTTGTCTTATTTTTTCTCCTTCTTGTAATCTTCTTAATGGATCCTTATAAATAGCATTCAACAATTTGTCGTTGTAATTATCAATACTTGACTTAACGATATAACTATTAAAGTACCTGCTTTCAAATAATTCTTCCCAAGTTATTCTAGTGGAA
>Ga0114975_10003081_pt1 | contig 11236 bp, 9 predicted proteins | sample S_130626_EF_Meta_FD_87031 | JGI IMG/M metagenome (GOLD analysis project Ga0114975, IMG submission 87031) | Freshwater microbial communities from Lake Simoncouche, Canada to study carbon cycling - S_130626_EF_MetaG | ecosystem: Environmental > Aquatic > Freshwater > Lake | place: Lake...
CTTAGATAAGAATATTACTTATTCTGAATACTTAGCAGAAAACTTAGATAGAAACATTTCTTATTCTGAATACTTAGCAGAAAACTTAGATAGAAACATTTCTTACTCTGATTATTTAGCTGAGAACTTAGACAAGAATATTTCTTATGCTGATTATTTAGCTGAGAACTTAGACAAGAATATTTCTTACTCTGACTATTTAGGAGAAAAATTAAACGGAAATATTAACTACTCTGATTATATCGCAGAGAAAGTTAAAAACAATATCGAGTATTCTGAATATTTAGCAGAATCTTTAAACGGAGGAGTTTCTGGAAAAAACCTTACTGCAAAAGTTAATGAATCAATTAACGAAGGTAAAAGAACATCAGGTTTCTCTGGAGACTATAACAACCTTTCTTCAAAAGTTGACCAACTAATTAGTTCGGTTAGCACACAGAAGACTGATCAAATAATAAATGAAAATAAATATTCTTTCTTAAAACTTGTCGATGACAACACTAAGAAAGGATTCTTATCTTTGAACGAGGCCGAAAAACAAAAGGTCGTAAATGCTCTTAACGAGCATAACTATAATTCGGGTACGGATGTAGTTAACATTATGGGATCTGCTTTAACTGAACAAGTTAACTCAGGAACTAAATTCCTTGACATGATGCCAGAAGATTTGGCTCCAGCATGGAACGGTTTAAATGAATCACAGAAAGCATCTATTATTGCTCAAAGTAAATTCTATAAACTTGACACTGCTTACCAAGTAAATCACTTCTGGAAAACAAGAGGACTTTCAGCTCCACAAGCTAACTTAGAACAGCTAAACGAATCTCAAGCATCTAACAACCCTGTAGTTAATGCAGTTAGCAATAGCTATATGCAAAACATCGCAGCAGAGTTAGAGAAAAGATTTAAAAATAAATAATCTATAAAAAAATGGAACTCTTAAATCAAAACGAGATCTACGAAACATGGTCTCCAATCATTGAGAGTAAGACCGGTATGACGGATCGCACAAAGGTAGAATGGTTATCTAAATATTGCCACTTCCACTCATTAAACGAGTCAGCTGGAGCTTACAATACTCTAGGTGGTATGAACGGTATGGGAAGCGTACTTCCTGCAGGTAACTACTCTGGTGGTGCTGCTGGTGCGGGACCTGCTGGTTTCTACTACAACAACACTTACAACGCTGGTCGCCCATACGTTGGTTCTGGTGATAAATTCCCATCATTACTTCCATTGGCTATTCAGGTAGCTGCTAAAACCGTAGGTTTTGACATCGTGCCTGTTATTCCAATGAGTGGTCCTACAGGAGTATTATCTTACTTAGACTACGTATATGCTGGTGGTACTTTAACTGGTACATCAACAGATGCTACTACTAACTACACTGCTAACACACCGGACGTTATTAAAGTCCCAACTTCTATTGCTTCACCAGCAACAGCTTTAGTTGTAGGTACAACTTATTACCTTTACGTTGAAAGCGTATCTGGAGTAAATGCTACTACTAAATTTGTTGGTTACTCTCGTATCGATGGTTTCCCAATATTCCAGGTTACTGCTATGACTTCAGGAGCTTCTATTGCTGCTGTTGTTACTGCTGCTTCTGTTATCGCTACTTCAGTAGGTTCAGGTGTAGTTGGTTACTCTAGCGGAAACGCGGTATTAGTTAAAACGTTAGAAGATCACATCCAAGGTTTCTCTGGTGCTGGTCCTGACAACACTAACAACTGGCAAGGTCCTTACGTAGATGGTACTGCAAACTACGATCCTATGTTAAGAGGAGTTGGTGAATCTACTTACTTCAAATCTTTAGGTCTTTCTACGTTCACTAAGTTCGTTGAGGCTGGAACTTTCCAAGTTGCTGCTTCTGTTACTACTGAGCAAATCCAAGATCTTAACAAGCAATTCGGTATCGACGTAGTTTCTATGATCGAGAACGCACTTGTTAACGAGGTTTCTCAAGCTATTAACAAGCACATCTTATCAAGAGGTTTTGCTCTTGGATGGTCTAACCACTCTCAGTTTTACTTAACTGAAAGTACAAACCTTAACCTTAACTTAGTTATTGGTGGTGCTGCTACCTACTCAGTTCCTAACTACGTAGGTAAACAAGGTATTGCTATCACTGGTGGTTCTAAACCAGGTGCAGTAGCTGGTCCAGCTTCAGGTACTTTCGAGAACTTATCAACAGTTCAAAGAAGACTTTACAGCCGTATCTTAGCAGCTGCTAACGTAGTAGCTAACAGAGGTCGTAGAGGTCCTGCTAACTTTATCGTTACAAACTCTCAAATTGCGTCTGCTTTACAAGACATCAGTCAGTTCACATTCGCTCCGTTTACTAACACACTTACTCAAAACAACGGTACATTATATCCTGTAGGTTCGCTTGCTGGTATGACTGTATATGTTGATCAAAACATGTCATTCGGTGACACTAGAGTATTAGTTGGTAGAAAAGGTGCTGATGATGAGCCAGGTATGAAATTCATGCCTTACATGATGGCAGAATCAATCCAAACAATCTCTGAAGGTACTATGTCTCCTAAGATCGCGGTTAAATCTCGTTACTCTTTAGTTGAGGCTGGTCACTTACCAGAAACAATGTATTTCACATTCCACGTTAACGTTGGAACTGCTACTGCTATTATCTAATAGATATAAGTAGATAAATACTAGAAAAGGGTCTCTTCGGAGACCTTTTTCTTTGTTTCATGGTTTTGTTTGGATATATAGAATAAAAGTGTAGACATGTTATTTGAAAACGTAAACCAATACCAAAAAGCCAAGCAAACTCTATTAGAAAACGAAAGAGATATAAATTTAACTGTAAGTATACTTAAGCAGTCACCTATATTTTCAAATCTATCGGAGGGAGAAATTATCTCAGGTGTAACTCAACTTAACGAAGGACTTGGAGATACTATTGCAAACTTCCTAGGTGGAGCATTTGGAGGTGATATATCTAAAATTAAGACTGTTCTTACACAGATGAAAGAACAAGAGCTTAAATTTAATAGGGAGGAATATGAAATTTATAATGAATTCTACAGAACTCTACAAGAACAAAAAGCTTTAGATAAAGATAAGAACAATCCTAATTACCAGGCTTTAAATAAAGATATCATGCAATACAGAAATGGATTGAATATGAGAATGAAAGAGCTTACTAAATCACATGACGAAATATTCAATGCTTTAGAAGGAAAAATCAAAGATCTAGTAGGAGATAATAAAAGAAAAAAGAAATATTTTAATGCTCAAAGAGCTACTGACGTTTTAGAAACTAGAAACGATAGATACGAAAAGATTAAGGCAGTAACTGCAAAGAGTGCTGTTAGATCTGACGAATTAGAAAATTTCTTCGGTGTTACAGTAGATGATGCTAAAAAAGAAGCTGAAGAAGCAAAAGCAAAAGCAAACAAAGAAGTAGACAATCTAGAAAAAACACAACAGGTTAATCCAGTAGCAACTCCATCATCTAAAGAAAAATACTCCAAAGAACCACAGAAAACATTCTTTGAAAGATTAGAAAAAATAAGAAGTAGTGTAGGTGGATTTTATTCTAAAAGAAACGATCTTACTAAATTAAGAGATGATATCTATAATGAAATGGTATCTGACGGAGGTAAAAAACACGACAGAAATACACTATTAGAACTTAATACTATATTTTCACAGGTAGAGAATCTTTATACTACTTTAGAAAAAGAAGAAATGAAGATAAAATAAATGAAAAGAATTAAACGTTTAGAAGAATTCGAAAGCCTTAACGAGGGTATTCTTTCATCTATATTCGGTGGAATAGGAAGCTTGTTTACTAGTAGAAAAACCAAAGTTGAATCTTTATTGAAAGATATACGTAAAGCTAGAGAAGAGGATATTAATAATACCATTAATCTAGAAAAAGAAATATGGAATTTACCTAAGGATAATACTCCGGAGTATAAATTTACAGTAACTAATCTAAATAGACAGCAAAGAACATATAGCTCCCTTAAAGGGCAGGAAATTAATTCGTTAATGAAGGAAGCAGATAAATTAATAGAAGCTGATCCTAAATTACAAGCTATGTTTAGTTCTGGTCTTGCACAGATTGAAGCAGAAACAACCGAAAAATTAATTAAGAATATTAAGCCATATAAGGATAATACTTATTTAGATAAATTAAATAGAGAATTTGATTCACTAGTAAAAGACGCAAATAAAAAGACATCATATTACGAAGGTATTAAAGATAATGACGGATATGCTCCCAGACCACAGGTACCTAGTAATGTTAGTAATGATTCTTTGGCTTTTATAGATATGAGCACACAAGAATCTGCTCTTTTTGTTAAAAATCTCTCTGATAAGGAACTTAATAAATATCACCAGGAGATAAGAGAATTTTACTATGAACTCGAATTCAGATATGATGAATCTATAAAGAATCTTAAAAAAGATATAAGAAAAGCTTATAAAGAAGGACAAGATTGGTTAGTAAATTCATTAGAAAAAGAAGAAGTTAATGTTAGATATAAAATGAAAAAACCTATAGAAAGACTTAAACAAAGAATAGTAACTATAGAGAAAGAAATCAAATCCAGAAGATATGCGAATTACTAAAATAAAAGATTTTGTTTTAGAACAAGAATCTACACAACAAAAGGTTAAGGATCTACAGGCTAAGACTACTATAGAGAAAGAACTAATGGAGATAGACAAACGTATTTCTGATGCAGATCTTGCAATAGCTAATCTCAGTAAAAGAGAAAAAGATGGATCTTTAACTAAAAGTGAATCTTGGGGACAACAGGCAATGGAGATGCAAAAGAAAGTTGCAGAATACCAGAAAAAATCAGCAGCTTTTAAAAAGATGGAATCCATCACCAAATAAGATATATAACAAATAAAAGAATCAATATGAACAATCCATATTTAGGTTACAATCCGGTTTTTGAGCAACTTGCAGAAACAGCCAGGAATAACAGTAACAAATTACAAGAGGCAGGTGATATAAATGCTGAAGAAACTCAAGAATATCTAAAAACAATCATAGATACACTTACTACAAATATTCTTTTTTTTACTGGAACATTACCATACGAGGATTTAGTAAAACAGATCTATGTAGGAGCTTTAGAGCAATATACAAAGCTTGGTAATAACGCATCAATAAAAGATCTATTTACTAGTCTTTATGCAATATGGGATGATGCAATGAAAAAAATTAGAGTGTCTAAATATAAGGACTCTACTGAATTCATCAAAATATACGAGGATATTAATAAAGCAATTAATAATGTCATGGAATCATGGGCAGCTTTACAAGCTAAAGCTGGTAATTTTTTACTAGATACAGCTTTATTAGAATTTGTTAATACTAGAATGAAAGAATCGATAGCTACAGCTCAAAAAAGTTTAGAAGCTGCTAAAGGAAAATTAGCATAAAATATAAAAATACAAAATGGCACTAAGTAAAAAGTTCATAGCATTAATGGAAGATATGAGAAGGCCAACACCTTCTACTAAATCCATCGACGAGGATAGAGACGAAAGAGTAGAAAGAAGGGAGAAAAGACAGAGAGAAAGAACGGAGGATAAATTCTCAGATTCTTCAGTTACTTCCAAGAATAGACAATACGGAATGGAGTCTACATCAGATGGAAAGTTCAAAATAAGCGCTTTCATTAAAGCAGTGGAGACACTAAAAAACCAGATTATTGCAAAAAATGTTGAATGTGGTAATAGGGCAGAAATGAAAGGAACAGAATTAGTTGCTCAGAAATACAACCAAAAATATCTATCGTTACTTGACAGACTTGCTGGATTATTAGGTGAGATATATTTAAGGAAAGAGAAAGAAGGTAGAAACCTAGAAGGCGATGAAGATGCTATTATTATAAAATCTTTTAGAGATAATTATAATGCTATTCTTACTGATTTTGAGTCAACATCTAAATCTTTTAATACAGAAATAGATATAAAAGCAGCTGAATATCTAAAAGGATTAAAATTCAAAGAAATTACTAACCCTATAGAAGAAGCCAATAAGCTTTTTGCAGCAGCTAAGATTAAGCTTGCAGAATTACTAAAAGCAATTAACCTAAAGAATTCATCAAATAGTAATACAGGATCTTCTGGATCTTCTGGAACTAGTGGTGATGCTTCGATAATAACAGATACTATTAAATCAGGAGTAACCTATAAAAAGGATTCTAAAGAAGGTATAGTAGTAATCGAGGTAAAAAAGACAATCTACAAGAAGTTTGGAAAATATAAAACATTATCCGGAACTAATGATTGGAAAGAGGTTTACAAGTCATATCCTAATGTAAGTGGTAGTTTACAAGCAAATACTGAGGCAGTTATTAAAGGTGTTAAAGCAGGATTAGCTGGTGATTATGAAGTATTAAAAGGAGATACTACTGGAAATATTACTCCAGCTTTTGTTTCTGTTCTTGCTAAGGTTAATGAATCATCTTCAAATATACCAGGTAAGATAATCTCTTATAACGATTTTTTAAAAGGTAATAAATTAACGGAAGGTTTTGACGAGGAAGCAGCGGGTAAAGCTATTTCAGGGAGTTCTTCATCTAAATCACGATCTTCGTCTACAAAGCCTAAAGTTGCTGCACCACAATTTAATGCTACACCTTTTACTACAGATGCAGAGGGAAATGCTTTTAGAGCTTGGGTAAATCAAAAACATGCAGATTGGGCTAAGACCAATGATCTTTCTTCAGCTGGTCCTAAAAACAACAACTATATTAGAAAAGCTTACCAAGAATTCGGAGAGGAATATAAGGCAAGTAATAATCCACCGGAATCTGTTAAGACTGAAGAAATCTTAACAAACAAACAAATGAAAGATTTAATAGATAAAGCAAGCAATGCAGGAGCTTATTGCTCTACACAATTAACTGCAGACGGCGATCCTATTCTTTTCTTCCATTCTAAAAACGGTATGGAATACGGGCATATTTACAATAATATGAAAACGTATTACAGAACAACATCAGGTAAAGTATTCCCTGGTAAATACTTCCCAGATAAAGATATGGTAACGTTTGATGAAGGAGGAAAATCATTTAGTTTTGACTCTGTAGTTAAAATGCAAATATCTAGCAATTTAGGAGCTGAGGAATCATCTTCTGCTCAATCTAAAAAAGCTTATGTTGCTAGTTCAGGCGAGGGATATACTAACGTAAGATCTGGAGCATTCGCAGATACCAAAGGAGGAAACCAGAACTTAATCTATAAGCACGACGATAAGTCTAAGCAAATAGGTGTAGTTATATCTAGCCAGGTAACTAAAGGTAATGGTAAGATCAATGATTACACTTGGTATAAAGTACAATTTCCAGAGAAAAAGAACAACGCTGAATTCGGATGGGTTAGAGCAGACACTGTGGATTTGAGATAATCGAAATTTTAATTACATTTAGGGGTATAATCATAAACAAAAGATTATGCCCCTTATTATTGTAGAAGGATCTAGAAAATCCGGTAAATCTTATCTTGTGTCTAGACAGGCACAACTTCCAGTTTTTAAATTTGATTTTAATGCTAATTTTGCTGTTTGGAATTTTGAAAAACAAACAGAAGAGATACATTGGTTTGGTCTAGGTAAAGAGGTAATGCTTCATGAACTAAATTCAGCAGGATTTCTAGAGAACATGGTTGTTGACAGAGGAGTATTAACTAACTCAGTATGGGGTGTATTTCAAGGTAGAATAACAAAAGAACAAGCTGAACAAGATCTTATAAATTTTCATAAAAGAGGACTATTCAAAAATGTTAGGATAATACTAGTTGATGGTGAATGGTCTGAAAACAGGACTAAAGATATATGGGACGAAGATGATTCTAGAATACAAGAAGAAAAAGCCTTGTTTCTATCGTTTTCTTTGCTTTTAAGGAGCTTAGGAGTAGACGTCAGGTCTTTCACTAATAACTTCGATTTAGATTCAGTAGAGCGCTTTAAACAAGAAATTAAGAGTAATTAAATATGTGTGGGATATTAGTAGCAAAAAGACCAAGTGAGGAAAGAGTTCTTTCAATAGCTCACAGAGGTATTGAACATAGTGTTGTTTATAAAGATGACCTTTGTTTGGTTCATCACAGACTTCCTATACAAACATTAGACGGAGATAATTGGTCACAGCCTATTCAGATAGGTGAAGATAGATGGCTTCTATTTAACGGTGAGATATTTAACTACGGGGATTTTGAATCAGATACAGCATATTTACAGAACCTATTCTCCAGTTTTAATTTTGGAGGTGTTGGTATGTTACAAGCTTTATTCGAGCCCCACGTAGTTTCTTGGGATGGATTTTGGGCAATTGTATTAGTTGATACAAACAAAAGAGAGGTATACGCTTTTACTGATCCCTTAGGTAAAAAATGTTTATATAAGAATGACAGAGGAGAGGTATGTTCGGAAATTAAAGGCCTATACGAAAAGGATGAATTTATGAATTTGGATAGATCTTTCTTTAGTGGTATAATTAAATTTGGATATTTACCCACTAATCAAACTCCATACGATAATATCAAAAAATTAGATCCAAACAAATTTTATAGATGGAGCTTGGATCATCCTATTAAAATGGAGGTTTCCGATCCGTATTATAATTTCAATTCTTTTGATCAAGGGCTAGTAGATTACGAGCAAAGGATGGATTGGCTATGGAATAAAATGGAAAGTTCAGTTCAAGCTAGATTGCTTTCTAAAAACTATCCAACATCTCTACTTTTATCAGGAGGACTAGATTCATCAATTATTGCTGGGTTGTTACTTAAACTTGGAGCAGACGTAGATTTCTATTCAATATCAAACGGTGAAGATGAAAGATACGTAAAGGATTGTGAGTATTACTGGAACGTAGAATCTAAAAGATTAAAATATGACATCGATCTTGAAAGTGAAGAGGGTAAAAAAGGATTGATTGACATTTATAAAACATGGAACGAATCCCCAGTTGATATGGGTAGTGTAGTTCCTCAATATCATTTATTTGATGCGATCAAAAAAGGATCAAATACAAGAATCGTAATATCGGGAGATGGAGCAGATGAATTGTTTGGTGGATATAGAAGAATCAACGAGTATGATTCTCAACAGTCTGATATATTTCACGAATTAACTTCTTATCATTTACCTAGACTAGATAAGCTTTCTATGGCTCACACACTAGAACTAAGAAGTCCTTTCCTAAACCACGATATTGTTAGATTTGCTTTAAGTCTTCCTTTCGAGGAAAGAACAAACAAGAAAATTCTTAAAGACACATTTAAAGGATTAGTGCCAGATTCTGTTATTGAAAGAAGTAAACTTGCTTTAAAAAATACTAAAATTGTAGAGGATCAAATTGCTTATAGAAAAGAAATAGTTAAATTATTCCTCCTTTCCATTAGCTAGAATAAATTCAACACCTGCGATAGGATCTCCTTTTGCTTCTTTAGGTGAATATCCCTCAGGTCTATCCGTAATAACAAAATCCTCTGAAGGATCCACTATTAATCCAGCAGAACTTAAGAAATCTCTATTTAAAAGAAGAGGAGTACTTTTTTCTGTTCTATCAACTAAAGAGAATTTAACTTTTCTGTAAACTATACCGTTAAAGTCAACATCAAGGTTAACTACTGCTCTATGGTGTATTTTTTCACCAACTTCTGCTTTAGATTGTCCAACTATTTTATTAACGAATTCTTTATCACCAAGCTTCCAGTGAACGCTTCCGTCTATTTCTTCTATAGAATCTGCGTGAAGAGAACAAGAAGATGCGCCGTTACCAGTATCTAATTTACCTACAAATGTACCTACTCCAGAAATAGTTACCATTTCTCTAAATCCTGTAGTTTTCTTAGGCTTAACCCAGTTTTTCTTGTCTAATAAGAAATCTAATACTATATCAGTAACTGGAATATCTGTTGTCTTTTCTATACCTGTTGTTCCAGGAGAAGCATTAACCTCTAAAACATAAGGCTTAGAATCTTTCTTATCTACAATAATATCAACACCACACCATAGACATCCTGTTGCTTTTGCGGATTCAATTGCTATTTTCTCTATCTCCTTAGGAAGTTCTACTGTTTCAGTGTCTCCACCAAGTGAGAAGTTAGTTCTAAAATCACCTTCTATCTTAATTCTTTTCATCGCTGCGATGACTTTGTACTCTCTTCCAGACATACCATCAGATTCAGCAACAACGTGTATTCTAAGGTCATATTCAGCGTCAATTTTTTCCTGTAAAACTATTTCGGTCTCAGGTGAAAGATGCCACATAGCTTGAAGCGTGGATACCAATGATGGTCTAGAATCTATCATAAATACACCAATCCCTTTTGTTCCTGAAAGGAATTTACAAACTACCGGATATTCTCCACCAACTTCTTCTACTGCTTTATCAATATCTGCTTCAGATGAAATTAAAGATGTTTTAGGTACCGGTATATTAGCAAGCTGTAGTTTTCTTGTTGTTTGTAATTTATCTTCGCAAATAATTACTGAATCGTAAGAGTTAACACAAGGAAAGCCTAGATCTTCCATTTTCTTGAAGAATCCCTTAGCAGCATTATTTTTAATTGAAGATCTTCTAGTTAGAACTATTGTTCTGTCCAGATATATTTCTTGTTGCTTTCCACCTCTACTTGATATTAGGAAAGTACCTTTGTTAGTTTTTTGGATAGAGCCTTTTTCTGTGTCTATTATTATACACTTAACCCCTCTTTCTTCACAGGTCTTCATTATCTTATCTGTAGTGGGTGCATTTTTTAAACTTTTTCCTAGTTTAGTAGTTAACACAACTACTGTCAAGGGTCTTTCTTTACCTTTAACGCCCTTAAACACAAACTTCTCTAATAGGGGAATATCCATACTTGTATATATCTTTGAAAAAAGAAAAAGCCTAGATTTTAATCTAGGCTTGTTTAATATATTGTGATTTTTATGTTATTAGAAGAAATTATCGAATCTAATTACTCTTTCTGATGTTTCTTCTTCATCATCTTCTAAATCTGATTCATCCTCCTCTTCGGTATCATCCTCTGATTCTTCTTCAGTATCTTCTTCTTCCTCGTCTTCGTCAGATTCGTCTTCCTCTTCAGTATCTTCTTCCTCGTCTTCATCAGATTCGTCTTCATCAGATTCATCTTCTTCTTCAGTATCTTCTTCTTCCTCGTCTTCGTCAGATTCGTCTTCCTCTTCAGTATCTTCTTCTTCCTCGTCTTCGTCAGATTCGTCTTC
>Ga0114975_10003082_pt1 | contig 11234 bp, 15 predicted proteins | sample S_130626_EF_Meta_FD_87031 | JGI IMG/M metagenome (GOLD analysis project Ga0114975, IMG submission 87031) | Freshwater microbial communities from Lake Simoncouche, Canada to study carbon cycling - S_130626_EF_MetaG | ecosystem: Environmental > Aquatic > Freshwater > Lake | place: Lake...
CCTGGATCTGCAAAAACTTTGATGGAGATTTTCTTAGTCATGTTTGTTCCTTAGATGTAAAAACATTCACCACGTTGGTCAGCACCGATAGCATCGTAGACACATTCACGAACCACAGTGTCCATTGCCTCACCAAACATATCAGAATTAGAATCAGCCAATTCACGCAACGCCTGAAAAGTCTGTTTCCAAGTCAGTTTTTGATTTTTAGCAACTGTCACAAGACCGTGAACAGCCATGTTACCTTCGTCAGAGAACATGCCATAAGAGATATCAAGTGTGATTGTAGTCATTTCGTTTCCTTTTCTTTACTGTCTAAGATTCTATTATATACCCAAATCCATTTACTGTCAAATTTGGGTATGTTGTTTTTACGCAACAGACAACATGCTAGCTGGGACTCTCCATGTAGAACCAAACAGACTACCTGACTTTTGCTCATTCACAAGGATAAACTTACGATTTACCTTTTTGACAGTACCGGTAATTGTCATACCGGTTTTACTATTTGTAAATTTGACAACAGTACCAACATTCATGGCACGTTTGTTTTGCTTTGCAATGTTAGCACGGGCAAACTTAACTGCATCGGCAATGCTATTCAGTTCATCATTGGTAAAGTTACCGAACATGATAGTAGAATTGACTTGCTGAATCTGTGAAAATCGTTCCATTGTTTACTCCTTTAATCAACTGAACAAGATATATTATATACCCAAAGTGATTTATTGTCAACCTTTTGGCTGACAATAAAAGTACTACTTTTTGAGTACTTCAAAAATTGAATTTTGCAGAAGGGCGACCTCGTCACGGTCAACATAGAAATCGGTGCGAGGATCGTAGTACTCACCCTCTTTAGGGTCGTAGTACAGAACCTGACCATTTGGATAGTGAAACGGACCCTCGAGACCCTTACGAGGACCGTATTCTTTGTTATGCTTGAAAACAACGTAAGACATAAAAGCTCCTTTTCACTACAGAAGCCTCTATTGTATACCCAAATTGATTTATTGTCAATCTTGGCGGTTTGTAACTATTTTGTCTACAAGACCATATTCAAGTGCATCTAAAGCACTCATAAAATTATCACGTTCCATGTCGGCTGATAGTTGTTCAAAGATTTTACCTCTTGAATTGTGCTTGACATAGATATTGGTCAGGTTCTTTTTCATCTCAAGGATTTCATTGACTTGAATCAACATGTCAGTTGCTTGACCTCTTGCACCACCTGAGGGTTGATGAATCATGTGCCGTGCATTGGGCAACATAAAACGCTTACCAGGTGACCCTGCTTGTGCTAGCAAACTGCCCATGCTACATGCCTGACCCATTACGATTGTGTGAATTTCTGGCTTAACAAATTGCATAGCATCATAGATTGCCATACCAGCAGTTACGCTACCACCGGGTGAATTGATATACATTGAAATATCTTTGTCACCTTCAGATTCTAAGAATAGTAATTGGGCAACAATAAGATTTGCCATTTGGTCGTGTACTTCACCCTCAAGTAAAATTACACGGTCACGCAATAGACGGCTGTAGATATCATAACTACGCTCACCTTTTGCGGTTTGTTCGATGACGATTGGGACTAAACTCATAAACTTCCTTTAAAATGTTTTACAAGTATAACACGTTGTAAAACAAATTAAAAGAGTTTTGGTTATTTAACAGCAAAACTTAACGGTGCTATTGGCTTGCGTGTAGCCATATAGTTGTTATCTGCAACCATGACCATTCTGCCTTTGAAGACGGGTGGATAGATAACTGTGAAATTCGTAAATGCGGCGCCGTCTCCCATCTTTCTTACTGTTGTTTTAACTTGTACCATATTTGATCTTTCTAATATGGCTCTAAACAATGTATCAGTATTTGGATCTTGATTAACTGTATTGGCAATATTTTTAGCGACACATGCCATTAAATGAAATCCTAAATTGTAAGAAGGATCTTCGTACTTAGCACCTTTTACTTTAACTATATTCATTAGATTAGGCGTGATTATCTTTTTCTTGTATGCATTCTCAGGGTGCATTCTATTATTAGGTGAATCCATTAAACCAACTATAATTTTTGCATCACGGTCATCAATAAATTTAAATGTATCTACACCCAATATTAATGGACCGTTAATACCTTTATTAAGTCTAGTCCAGTATCGATTCTCTGGATTAGCAATCACCTTTAACATTTCAAGTAAAGGCCCGAATTTTTTATTCAACAAAACGTCTTGGAATTTTTCTGGATTGTTATTTATTTCGTCTACCAATCCGGTAATACTAGCGGCTGCCCCACCCTTTTTATCCTTAGAACTTACTTTAAGTTTATTAGTTTCATCAATTTGTATGTAACTATCATAAATCTTTTCACCACCGGCTTTTGGATATAATATGTTTGATAAATCGCCCCATCGTAAACCTAGAGGAGCTAAGAGTCCTTCTTCAGCTTTTTGATAGTCGCCGCCAACAAAGTTACCAGTAATCAATGCAATCGGTGCGGGAACTTCTCCATAGTCAACTTCTAAACTTGTTTCGAATTCTCCCATACCTGGTACAGGATCACTTACTCCTTTAGCAACATTGGATACAAGCTGGACTAAGCCTCGTTTCATGTTTTCGTCTAGGTCATCTCTAGTTTTTAATCTGTTAGCAACACTACGCACAACACCTTGTGGATTCAACCACTCGTCAAATGCTAAAACATCTTTGGGTTTTAGTTGCAATGTTTGACGTTGTGCTGTCTTGCCACCAGCACCATATCCAAAGTCTTTCTTAAAGTCAGCATTACTTTGCATAATAGGTGCGGCGCCTGCGCTTCTTTTAGTAGCAAGTCTAACAAACGCCATTGGTTGTCCGGTTTCTAGGTCTGACCAGATACTTACCATTGCGGCACGTGATCTTTCTGGTTTTCCAGCGTACTGTACATTTTCAGGTGGAACTTCGAACATAGTGCAAAAATCAGAAACCGCTTGGTCTAATTCTTCATACGTTTTAAATTCACCTGTTTGGGGGAAAACTTCGGCTCCTACAAGTTTAATTTCTTGGTTAGTCTGTGCGTTCTTAAACTTAATTTCCGCGCCTTGTTCTACCTCTTGGGCTCGGCGGAATATTCCGCCCTGGGATTCTTGTAAAAATTCAAATGCTCTCATAGTTATGTATTTATCTCTTTTATGATTTAAATAAATCTTGTTCTTTAAACCAGCGTCCAATTGAATAGTATGATTTAACAGAGATATTGTGTTCGTGCAATTTTAATTGATATCTATAAAAACTAGGGCCATGGCTCATAACTCTATTTCTACGACCATGACTGAATACATCCCATTGGTACTGATGACTCATTTCGTGTGCCATAATAGTAACCATCCATTGTACACAGTACCACTTATCGCTTAGTTTAATTCTACAATAAGTTCCGTTTTCATAGGGGTTATCTTCTCCATAACACATCCCCCAATACTCACGGCACTTGCCCAACTTAATGTTGGGCCTAATTAATATGTTATCAAAAACTTGCTGATTTAGTAAATTATAGACATGCTCTACATCCTCTAAGTCTGGTCTAAATAGTAGTCTTTTTTGCGCGGTTGGTACGGGCAAAGGTAAATCCATCAACTCTCGCAATGACAAAGACTTGAACATATTGTATTTATGAAAAATTCTGCTTTGGAACCTCACGTCATAAATATTAGTACAAGGAGAAACTATCATGGAAATGATTATTGGTATCGTATTTATTGCAGTCGTTGGTTATCTAGTTTTACGCAAGAAACCTGAAGTAGTGCAAGAAATCGTTGAGGAAGTCAAAGAAGTTGAGAAAAAAGCTGAAGTAGTAGTAGCCGAAGTTAAAGCTGAAGTTGCCGCTGTTAAAGAAGTTGCTAAAAAGACGACAACCCGTGCTAAAAAAGCACTGGATGTTAATCAAGATGGCAAAGTAAATGCTAAGGATGCAGTAGCTGCCGTTAAAAAAGTAGCCGCTAAAACATCTAAAGCTAAACCTAAAGCGTAATATATACTGCTTTATTACGAAATAGGGCAGACGCCCTATTTCCATATAATAAATGAGAAAATATGATTCTTGGGTTTGATATAATCAGTGACTTAAATTTGTCAATTGATGACACCTTTACATGGGAAGGTAAACCCACAAGTCTACACTGTATAGTTGCTGGAAATATCAGCGATGATTTAGCAATGGTACAAACGGTATTAGATGTGTTGAGTAATTGCTATCAAGGTGTCTTTTTTATTGAAGGTGGGTTAGAGCATTCAACTGTAATACTACGTGAAAAACGAATTAAAGAACTAGGAGAGATATGCACCTCACTGAAAAATGTAATTTTCTTACACGATAATGTAGTTGTATTAAATGATATAGCCATAGTAGCTAGTAATGGCTGGTACGGGAATTACAGACCTAAAAATAAAATAGCTGAGATAGAATTAATAATTGCTGGATATGAAGATGTTTCTTATTTGTGCAGTACAATTCATAGACTACAGGTACACTCTGAGGTAAATCACATAGTGATGGTTTCTAACTCTGTGCCGACAAAAAAATTATATTATGGGGAAGAAGTCAATACTTATGAAAACGGTCCATTGACTGATGCATTAGAATTTGATACAGAAAATAAAATATCACACTGGATATTTGGTTCATATGAAAAAATAGTTGATACTGTTATTGACGGTATCAACTATCTTAATAACCCGTGTTACGGGAGTAATCCTTATTATGCTAAACGCATAGAATTTAAGACTCAGCCTCGATCTTAACTTGCAATGGATAGCCCTCTGTTCTGGCTTCCATAGTTACTTCTATTCCCTTTTGTTCTGCAATTTCATAGGGCAGTACCGCAACTATAGCACTTCCGGACTCATGAATTCCGGTGGTGATGTTGTGTGCAGTATCATCCGTATAATTAAAATGATCAATCAAACTACGGATAACAAACTCCATACTGGTGTGATCATCATTGATGTAAATTACTCTAAACAACGGAGGTTCTTTAATGTCAATGATTGGTTTTGTGCTTATATTAGTATCTGTTTGTGCCATTTTTTTCTTTCAAAAAGTGTGCAGTTGCCTGCACACTTGTATTTACAATATTGCTATTATATTATTTATTATAGTTTATTGCAATCTTCTTGGGCTTATGTTCTTCTGGAACAATACGCTCTAGTTCAATGGTTAAAACTCCATTTTCATTTATAGCACTCTTAACTTCAACATGTTCTGCCAAAGTAAATTCACGCACGAAATTGCGACTGCTGATACCACGATGTAGATATTCTTTTGGATTATCTAAGTCATGGATTTTATTTCCAGCAATTGTAAGCACACGACTTTCTAATTCAATAGAAACTTCTCCCTCGCTGAATCCAGCAACCGCTACTTCAATAGCGAAACGGTCCTCTGTTTCTTTTACTATGTTGTAGGGTGGGTAGTTTGTATTAGATTGTGTTGCATTCATACGCATCAATTCATCTATCATAGAATCAAATCCGATTCCAAATCTATGAATGGTTGGTATGTCTAACGCTCTTAATGTTAATTCTCTTGTCATTTTTATCTCCTTTAATAAGCAAGAATAATTGTTGGGCCCGCAATATGCGGCACCCAACATTGATAGTTAAACAGCCTCTGCTGACTCTTTAACTTCTGCGTCAACCACGTTGTCTTGTGATTGTTTCTTTTCGGCTTCTTCAGCATCATGTTTAGCTTTGGTGATTGGACCAATAGCCTCATACAATTTAGGAATACTTTCTTGGATGACTGTTGCATCATCACCTTTAATTGCTTCTTCAACTGCTTTGATTGCTTCCTCAGCCTTAGTTTTTTCTTCTTCGGTAACTTTGTCACTATACTTCTCAAAGTCTTGTTTGAATCCGTACAATGTTGATTCAGCACCATTACGTGCTTGCACTAGTTCAACTTGTTTCTTATCAGCATCTGCATTCAATTCAGCATCTTTAACCATTTGTTGAATCTCAGACTCGCTCAACCCGCTGTTAGACTTGATAGTGATCTTATTTTCTTTACCTGTACCTTTGTCCTTTGCACCGATATGCATAATACCATTAGCATCAATATCCAATGTAACTTCAATTTGAGGCATACCTTTTGGTGCTGGTGGAATTCCATCTAAATTAAAATCACCTAACAACTTATTGTATTGTGCAAGTTCACGCTCACCTTGGAATACTTTGATAGTAACTGCTTGTTGATTATTTTCTGCTGTACTAAAAACTTGACTTTGCTTAGTAGGAATAGTTGTATTCTTTTGAATCAACTTGCTCATTACTCCGCCCATTGTTTCAATACCAAGACTCAATGGTGTAACATCAAGCAATAATACGTCAGTACGTCCGCCACCTAATACATCACCTTGAATTGCGGCGCCAGCGGCAACTGCTTCATCCGGGTTCACATCCTTGCGCGGAGCCTTACCAAAGAACTTCTCAACAGCCTCTTGTACTTTAGGCATACGTGTCATACCACCAACAAGAATAACCTCATCAATATCACTATTGCTTACTTTAGCATCTTGCATTGCAACTTTACAAGGGGCAATACTACGTTGAATCAATTCATCAACTAGACTTTCCAACTTAGCACGTGTCAATTTGACATTCATGTGCTTAGGACCACTAGCGTCTGCTGTGACGTAGGGCAAGTTAACATCTGTTTGTGCTGAACTTGACAATTCAATCTTAGCTTTTTCTGCGGCTTCTTTTAGTCGTTGTAGTGCTAACACATCTTTACTTAAGTCAACGCCTGAATCTTTCTTAAATTCATCTATCAAGAAGTCCATGATGCGTTGGTCAAAGTCTTCACCACCTAAGAATGTATCGCCATTTGTTGACAATACTTCAACTTGTGTGTCACCATCAACGTTAGCAATCTCAATGATTGATACGTCAAATGTTCCGCCGCCTAAGTCATAGACAGCAACTTTACGGTCACGCTTTTCCTGTTTATCCACACCATACGCCAATGCGGCTGCTGTGGGTTCGTTAATGATACGCAACACTTCTAAGCCTGCGATCTTACCTGCATCTTTGGTTGCTTGTCTTTGACTATCATTAAAATAAGCGGGAACAGTAATAACTGCTTGCGTAACTTCATGACCTAGATAATCTTCCGCAGTCTTTTTCATCTTGCGTAAGACTTCGGCTGAAATCTGTGGGGGTGCTAACTTATTATCGTTTACTTGAACCCATGCATCACCGTTGTCATTTTCAACGATGGTATATGGCATCAAGTCAATATCTTTTTGTACAGCCTGTTCCTTAAATTTACGACCAATCAAACGCTTTGCGGCATAGATTGTATTCTTTGGATTAGTAACTGCTTGACGTTTAGCACTAGCACCTACAAGAATCTCATCGTTGGCATAGGCAACGATTGAGGGTGTAGTTCTAGCACCTTCACTATTTTCAATTACTTTGGGGATTCCGTTTTCAATGACGGCTACACATGAATTTGTGGTACCTAGGTCGATACCGATTACTTTGCTCATAATTTTCTCCTTTGTTAAAGCAAGATAGATGTTATAGACCCGTTAGGCATCTATAACAGTATATATTTTACATCATTGTGCAATATATACAACTATTTAGGTTAATATAGTTTTTTGGGTAATTGTTGGTCTCGTAGATGTTTCTTCCATCTACTTTTTGCTTTGCTCTTAGCAAGTTTGCGTTTGACTGTGGGTTTGACAAATTCTTGACGGTCTCGGACTTCTTGCAATAAATTAGATTCTGCAATTTTCTTTTTAAATTTACGCAATGCTTTTTCAACATTGCCATCAGTTACTTGTACCCGTCTTCCGTTGTTTATCATATATTGGTGTGGGATTTAAAACTTGATCCACATCTATATTTAGCACAGTTACGTTATTTTCTTTGTAACGCTTGGTATAGAACATATGACACATTAATACACGCTCAATCTCAGTATGCAATCCACGTGCCCCTGTCTTTAGTGTTAGCGTATTTTCAGCTATTTGCTCAAGGGCTTCTTTTGTGAAGGACAGATTGATATTGTCCAGACTCAGTAAATACTTGTATTGACTGATATAATTGTTCTTTACATCTGTCAAAATATTTACCAACTGTTCTTTGGTTAATTCTTGGATACTGACTGTAGTGGTGAATCGACCAATAAACTCCGGAATCATTCCGTATTTGGTCAAGTCATCAGGACTAACTTTTGTCAAATCACCTTCTATTTTGCTATCGGTAATAGAGGCATTAAATCCAATGCTTGTTCCATTCATTCGTTTAGCGATAACGTCTTTTAGACCTACAAATGCACCACCGGCAATAAAAAGGATATCCTTAGTATTAATCTCAGACATATCCCCGCCGGGGTGTTTACGACCTCCCTCTTTTGGAATACGAACAACACTACCCTCTACCATTTTAAGTAATGCTTGTTGAACACCTTCACCTGATACATCACGTGTGATGCTAGTACTCTCACTTTTACGTGCAATCTTATCAATTTCGTCAACAAAGATAATACCACGCTCGGCCAGCTTTACATCACCACCGGCGGCATGAATCAACATACTAATCATTGACTCAACATCATCACCTACATATCCGGCTTCGGTTAAACTCGTAGCGTCAGCAACGATAAAGGGCACTTTGAGATATTTTGCGGCTGTCTTAGCAAGTAATGTTTTACCACTACCAGTAGGCCCCACAATCAATACGTTACCTTTTTGTATCTCAATATCCTTTGGTGGATTGTTGATACGTTTATAGTGATTGGCTATTGCTACGCTCAATACCATCTTTGCACTATCTTGACCGATTACATGTTGGTCTAGATATTCTCTAATCGATTCCGGGTCACGATTTGGCTCAGTTTGAATTTCTGGTACAACATCATCATTTATAAGATTCTGACATAGTTCTACGCAGTCATTGCATATTGCAACCTTTTCGCTAACAACAAGTTTCTTTACAATTTCTTTGCTATTCCCGCAAAAGGTACAATAATTTATTTTAGATTCTTCAGTCATACTATTACTTATCTTTTCTTAGTAGGCTCACAATATTCATAATAAAAATTGTCAGGGATCTTTTTCCGATTTATATCGGTCTTACACCATCTAGATGCTTCCATTTCAATGCTATTTGTTTTACGCAACATATCTGTTCGTGATGGATCAATTTTAATGGATACAAATGATTTTACACTAGCATTACCTTCCAAGATGAATGCAGTACTTGTCTTGTATGAAAAAGACTTTCCGGGTTGAAAGCATTCAGCATATATAGTTTTTCCAGCAACATCTTTAAAAGTTACTTGGATGTAAATGTCATCAGTGAATCCTTCTTGAAATTGTTTCACACGTTGTATGTCATCAAAAAAATATCCATGTGTGTATCCAACTAATGTGTTATTGGGTGGCTTAACCGCTACGCCAATTTTTATAGGAGAATATGTTTTTCGTTGATTAATTTTTTGTAAAGCCTCATCCAATGCATTCACATAACTAAAATTCATAGTCATTTCAACTGGAATTTTTAGAATAGATTCTCGCTTTTCATTGATAAGGAATTCTTGTTTACCCTGTTTAATAGTAAATGCTTTTGCAGGCCATTCTTGAATCAATACGTCAATCAGTTTGTCAGCCGATTCTTGTTGATTTAAATAAGTTTCATATTGTGTGGCTAACTTATCACCATTAACGTTTTTCTCGTCAATGTTTCCACTAAGTAACCGTTCATGTATTCTACTGCTTTTTACATGAACATCCATTACCAAATAATATCCGGTGTTTGTTTTGCTATCATCAATAATTTTATAGTTATCAACATAGCCTGCACTATATTTTACAATCTCGTCACGCACCAATCTATCGTCACGAACTTGTCTGTGCGAAAGAAGGGCAGAGCCAACAGCGATTTCAATTGCAGTTTTGAAGCCATCGTTCTTTGCCTCTTCCTTAGTAGATCCTGTACCGAGAACTCGGATAACTCCGGCATCGGGACTATCACTTGAAGTTTTTACTGCCTCACTAGTGCTAGCACATGCCGATAATGTCAGCATGGCTACAAGCAATAAATATCTCATTGCATTTTATTTGCAAGTTGATTGCGAGCCAATTCGCTATTTAAGTCCCAACGAACTGTTACTGATACTTCTTGATCTCCGATGATTTTTTCATCAGTTTTGATAAAGCCTCTGAGAATTGCTTTGGCTGATGTTTGAATTGTTTCAGTCATAGTTACGACTGTATCATTGTGATTTTCACGCAATGACAATTTACTTGCTTCCTTATCGGACATTTCAACTGTGCTATCGTCAGCCTTACCTGATTTAACTTTATCAGTAGCTTTTTCAATATTTTTAGCGATTGTGTTTTGTACGCGGTTGCTAGTAACCTCTTGATTCACAAAACGTGCCACTTGATTAAGGGCTCTGTCATGTGCAACTGACAATGCATTTTTACGATTTGATATTGTATTACCAAATGTAGGTGCTGTACCGATCGCTTCGATACCTACCAATTGACAGTCATCTTTACCAAACATGTTCCAGCTACATTTAGTTTCAATCTTGATACCCTCAGCCAAGAATGATGTGGAGAGTTTTTGATTGACAATTGGTGTACTAGAATTAGTACCGTTACCAGTCTTCATACTAGAACATGCAGTCATAGACAATGCGATGACAAGTGCTGATAGTTTAAATTTCATAAGAACCTCTGTGTGTAGTTAAACGATGAAGATAGTATAGCACCAAAGTGATTTAGTGTCAACTGTTTTTAACGATTTTGGGTCAAACTGTTTTTAGATGAGTTGAAATGGCTTCTTGTTCCATTTCGGTTAAAAGGTCAGGATCATATTCGCCGCTAGCAATTTTTTCCATTAAGAACTGTAAGTAATTAGTATTACTTAAGTAACTTGCAGTTGTGTCCTTATTGATTTCAATCCATTTTTCACCATTACTTTTAAATACACGATGCGGGATAGCATCAGTACGAATGAAAGTATCTCCAATTAATCCTACAGTCAATGTTCTAGGACCAAATGTGATTTTAACTTCTCTGGGATTGTCTTCTTTAATGGCAAACAGATCAGGACGTTTATCTTGTAGAACATGTCTGGACATACGCTTGCCCTCATACTCTACATAACCACCACCTATGTCTTTAAATTCTGGTATTGACTTAACTTCTGTCTCGGGAAACGAAGGTCCAGTTTGAA